>Ga0247742_10001991_pt1 | contig 13667 bp, 16 predicted proteins | sample UWRJL208509C2_FD_180944 | JGI IMG/M metagenome (GOLD analysis project Ga0247742, IMG submission 180944) | Plant litter microbial communities from Arlington Agricultural Research Station in Wisconsin, United States - UWRJ-L208-509C-2 | ecosystem: Environmental > Terrestrial > Plant litter >...
GCTCATCTGCCCCCACGGCAGCACATAGCCCATGAACGCGGTCGCCATCATCAGCAGGAAGATGACGACGCCGAGCAGCCACACCATCTCGCGCGGCGCCTTGTACGATCCGTAATAGAGGCCGCGGAAGATGTGGATGTAGACGACGATGAAGAACATCGACGCGCCGTTGGCGTGGGCATAGCGCAGGAACCAGCCGGCGTTGACATCACGCATGATGTGCTCGACCGAATCGAAGGCGACCCCTCCGTTCGCGGCATAATGCATCGCGAGCACGATTCCGGTGACGATCTGCACGGCGAGCGCTGCACCGGCGAGCACGCCGAAGTTCCAGAAATAGTTGAGGTTGCGCGGCACCGGATAGCCGGCGCCGACCGCGTTGTAGACGAGGCGCGGCAGCGGCAGCCGTTCGTCGACCCACTTGGTCAGCGCGAATTTCGGTTCGTAATGTTTCGCCCAGGGAAAGCTCATCTCTGTGACATCCTCAACCGACGGTTACCGTCGTGTCCGACGAAAAGGTGTACGGCGGCACGGCCAGGTTCTTCGGCGCGGGGCCTTTGCGGATGCGCGCGGCGGTATCGTATTGCGACCCGTGGCACGGGCAGAAATAGCCGCCGAACTGGCCGCGATTCTCGCCTTCGTGGATACCGAGCGGGATGCAGCCGAGATGCGTGCAGACGCCGAGCGTGATGAGCCAGTTTTGCTTGCCGGGCTTGGTGCGCTGCGCGAGCGTCTCGGGATCGCGCAACTCGCCGAGCGGAACCGCATCGGCTTCGGCGATCTCCTTCGGCGTCAGATGGCGCACGAACAATGGCTGTTTGCGGAACGAGGTGACGACACCCTGCCCGGCTTCGATTTTCGAGAGATCGACCTCGGTGGTCGAGAGCGCGAGCACGTCGGCGGAGGGGCTCATCTGGTTGATGAGCGGCAGCACGACGATCGCGCCACCGACGCCGGCCCAGGCGACCGCCGCGATATTGATGAAATCGCGCCGGCGTGGATCGTCCACCGCTTCATGGAACGGTGCCGGGTCCTCTCCAGGTGGCACGGCATTATCGACTGTTGCCATTTCTCTGCCCTTGTCTTCGCCGTGTCGACGATCGGGTTTTCTCTTGGGGTGACGCTGTCGCCGCCCTGAACTCCTCCGTCCCCACGGGAAGCCCCGACCTGATAGACGGAGGTAGCGGGCTTTGCCAACTGCATTTTACCTAGGATAAAGGCGCGCGATGCGGATCGCCCTCCACCAACCCGAAATCGCCGGCAACGTCGGCACGATCCTGCGCATGGCCGCGTGCTTCGGCGTGGCGGTCGATCTGATCGAGCCGATGGGGTTCGCGTTCAGCGACCGTGCGCTCGCGCGGGCGGGCATGGATTATGCGCGGGTCGCGGAGGTTGCGCGCCATAGCGACTGGGCCGCGTTCGAGGCGGGTGCGACCGGACGGCTGGTGTTGCTGACGACGCGGGGTGGCGTCCGGCTCGACGAGGCCGAGTTTCAGAGCGGCGATATCCTGCTGTTCGGCTCCGAGGGCAGCGGCGTGCCGGCGGCGGTGCACGACCGCGCCGATCTGCGCGTGCGAATCCCGCTCGCGGCAGGGATGCGCTCGCTCAACCTCGCGGTCGCGTGCGGAATCGCGCTCGGCGAGGCGTTGCGCCAGACCGGCGGCTGGCCCGCCGACGTCTCGACTTAACCGCCACGGGGAGGCAAAGGGCGCGGCCATGCAACCGCTCGACGAACAGCAAACCGCCGCCCGCACCTGGTTCGAGCATCTGCGCGACCGGATCTGCGCCGAATTCGAGGCGATCGAGACCGAGGCGGGATCGGACGCGCGCTTCGTCTATACGCCGTGGGACCGCACCGATCCTTCGGGCGAACCGGGTGGCGGCGGCGTGCGCGGGGTGATGAAGGGCACGGTGTTCGAGAAGGTCGGCGTCAACGTATCGACCGTCGGCGGCGTGCTCGAGGGCGATTTCGGCAAGACCATCCACGGCGCGGCCGAAGACCCGCATTTCTGCGCAACCGGCATCAGCCTCGTCGCGCATATGGCCAATCCGCATGTTCCCGCCGTTCACATGAACACGCGGATGCTGACGACGACGAAGCGCTGGTTCGGCGGCGGCGCCGATCTCAACCCGCCGCTGCCAGTGGCGGAGGATACCGCCGATTTCCACGCCGTGCTGCAAGCGGTGTGCGACGCGCATGATCCGGCCTATTACCCGCGCTACAAGGCATGGGCCGACGACTATTTCTACATCCCGCATCGCAAGGTGCATCGCGGCGTCGGCGGGATCTTCTACGATCATCTGGAAGGCGATTTCGCCGCGAACTTCGCGTTCACGCAGGATGTCGGGCGAGCCTTCCTAGACATCTATCCGAGACTCGTGCGGCGGCGGATGGCGGCGGCGTTCACCGATGCCGATCTGGCGCAGCAGCGCGCGTGGCGCGGGCGCTATGCCGAGTTCAACCTCGTCTATGATCGCGGCACGCTGTTCGGGCTGAAGACCGGCGGCAATATCGACGCGATCCTGATGAGCCTGCCGCCGGTCGCGACATGGGATTGACCGGCGTCCGCGCCGACGAGGTGGCGACGATCGTCACCACGCTGGAGATGCGCGCGCGGCCCAATCTGCCGCCGGTCCCCGCATCGCCGTTGCGGCTGGTTGCGCTGGAGCGCCCCTCACCCGATCGTTACCGCGCGCTATTCCGCCGCGTGGGTGAACCGTGGTTGTGGTTCTCGCGGCTGGTGATGGACGAGGCCGCGCTGACCGCGATCGTCCACGCTCCCGATGTGGCGATCTTCGCGGCGGTCGATGAAGGCGGGCGCGATGCCGGCATGCTCGAACTCGATTTCCGCACCCCGCGCGAATGCGAACTCTCCTATTTCGGACTGGTGCCCGATCTCGCCGGTCAGGGTCTCGGGCGCTGGCTGATGGCGGAGGCACTTACACGCGCGTGGGCGCCGGGAATCGAGCGGGTGTGGGTCCACACCTGCACGCTCGATCACCCCGCCGCGCTGAGCTTCTATCGCAGATCGGGCTTCACCGCGATCCGGCGGACGATCGAGACGTTCGCCGACCCGCGGCTGATCGGCGCGCTGCCGCCCGAGGCAGCGCCGCAGATCCCGTGCCTCAAGCCTCGCGGTTGAGCACCAACGCCTCGCGGTAGAGCGCGATGCGGACCAGCACGGTCGCGATCAGCGCCGCCGTCAGCGCGGCGGAGGCTGCGCCGTCGAGCAACACCGCCGTCACCGGGTTCGCCATCGGCGCGCCGTCGAGCGTGCGCCCCGCCGCGACGAACGGCCAGGCGGCAAGCTGGCCGCCGAACAGCAGTAGCCCGGCGACGCCCATCATCACCATGCCGTTGCCGCGCGTCAGCCGCGCGCTGCGCTGGAGCGCGGGGATCGCGCCGATCGGCTGCTCGGCGGCGATCACCGCGCCGGTCAGCAGCAGCCGCCCGAACAGATACATCGCCGGCAGCACCAGCACGAAGCCTATCGCCGGCACCAGGAACAGCCCGACTGGCAGCGATACGATCAGCGCCGCGAGCAGATAGCGCGGAAACAGCCGCAACGACCCGGCAAGCGCCGCGCCGAGCGGCGGACGGTTGGTGCCGAGATACAGCGACAGCATCACCAGACTGCCGAACAGCGTCAGGATTTCCGCGCCGAACAGCCACGGGCCATAGGCCTCGAACCATTTGGTGAACGCATCGACCCAAACGCGCACGCCGGCCTCGCTGGTGTCGCCCTCGGGCAAAGCGGGCATCAGCGGCACCAGCAGCAACGAGGCGAATTGCGGCAGGAACACGAACAGCCCCGCCACGCGCAGCAGCAGATCCCAGTCGGTCTTCCACATGGACCACGCGGTTTGGAACGCGCGGGCAATATTCAATTTCATATCGGGCATTTCATACGAGTTCGACGATCGTCTCGCGCATGTCGCGCACCGCGATGAACAGCCGTGCGGTGAACACCGTCGCCAGCGCGGTGAAGCCGGTCTCGACGAGCGCGACGAGAGCCGTGGTGATGACGGTGGCGACGGTGGCCGTGTCGCTGCCGAGCGTAAGCAGGCCGAGGATCGCGCCGAACACCGTCTTGGTGGCAAGCGCGGCGACCTGCGACACGAGGATGTAGAGCAGAACGACGCCGACCAGCTTGAGCGTCATGCCACGCGTCAGGCCGAGCGAGCGGATCAGTGCCGAGACGCCACGACGCTCGCCGACCAGTGCTGCGTTGACGAGCAGCAGGCGCGCGACCAGCACCAGTCCGGCAATCACGAAGACCAGCGAGTAGAACAGAATGAACATCGCGGTCCCGAAGTCCATCGGCGGCAGTGATCCGGTTTGCGTCTGGCCGGGCACGATCCCGCTCATCGCGAAAGCGACGAAGATCGGCGCCGCCGCCAGCACGACCACGGCCATCTCGATCAGCGAGATCAGCACCGCCATAGGCAACCGCCCCGCGCCGCTGCGGACCGCGGCCTTCCAGCCGCGCGCCTCCAGCACCAGCGCGGTCAGCGCGAGATGCCCCCAGATCGTGACGACCGCGAGCGCGACCGCCGCCAGGCCGAGCGCGATGTTGCGCACGCCCGTCTCACGTCCGATCAGCCCGATCAGCGTGTTCATCAGGCCGAGCGGCACGAACAGCAGCAGCAGCGCGATCGGGATCACGTCCGCGCGGCGTTCCCCGACGAACTCGGTTGTCCTGTCCCAGACGGCTTCCAGATTGACCATTGGTTCCCCCGACCCGCGACGCGCGTGGACGTGCGTTAGCGCAACCCGCCGAGCCTTGCCACCGATCCCGTCCAATCTTGCGCTCGGGCGCGCATCGGCGCAATCGGACACGTCATGGATCACCCCAATGCACTCGAATGGCGCGTCGAGCCGGACCGGATCGGCTATGAGGATGCCCTCGCGATCATGGAGGCTCGCGCCGCCGCCGTTTCGGCGGGCGAGGCCAGCGAACTCGTGTGGCTGGTCGAACATCCGCCGGTCTATACCGGCGGCACCAGCGCCGACCCGGCCGAACTGCTCGATCCGCGCTTTCCTGTGGTGAAGACCGGGCGCGGCGGGCGCTTCACGTATCATGGCCCCGGCCAGCGCGTCGGCTATCTGATGCTCGATCTCAACGTGCGCGGGCGCGACATTCGCCATTTCATCTGCTCGCTCGAAGGCTGGCTGATCGACGCGCTGGGCACGCTCGGCATCACCGCCTTCCGCGCACCGGGCCGGATCGGCATCTGGACTCGCGATGGCGGCGAGGAAGCGAAGATCGGCGCGATCGGGGTGCGCGTGCGGCGCTGGGTGACACTCCACGGCTTCGCGGTGAACCTCGCGCCCGACCTCGGCCATTTCGCCGGAATCGTGCCGTGCGGCATCGCGGAATACCCCGTCACCAGCGCGCAGGCGCTGGGGCGGGCGAGCGATTTCGCGAGCTTCGATGCTGCGCTGGCGGCCGCTTTTCCGGCGTTTCTGGAGCGCTTGCGCCGCGGTGCGGAAAACTGTGCTTGAGGGCAAGTAGTTATCGGACTAATGTCCCCCTTGATGCGGGTAAATAAGGTCAACCAGACCACCTAAGTCAATTTCTAGGGAGCTTCTCTTATGCGTACCATCCTTTCCAAGATCGCCGCTGTCTCGCTCGTTGCAGCCGCTGCCGTTTCGCTGTCGGCTTGCGGCAAGACCGAGACCCCCGTCGACAACACCACCGTCACGGATCTGAACTCGACCGAGAGCACCGACACGATGTCGGACAACATGACCGCAGTCGACGGCACGATGGCCGACAACGGCGCGATGATGTCGAACGAATCGTCGAACGCGATGTAATCACCGGTAAAACGGTGATGTCTGAGGGCCGCCCGGATCATCCGGGCGGCCCTTTTGATTCGCGCGGGGCTTCCCGGCCAATCCGACAAGACGTTGGTCGCATGCTTAAAAAAGCGTTTGGGCTGGAACGCAAAACGCCGTAATCATGGCGTCACGACTGCCATTCAGTGAGAAAAAGATGAAATTGTCCCGTGCGTTAAGCGGATGTGCTGCCCTGTATGCAGCGGCGTTTTCTCTGCCCGCCCAGGCGCAGTTCTTTTTCACGCCCCACGACATGACCGCACCGCCGATCACCGGCAGCGAGCCGCGTTACGCGACCGATTTTCCGGGCGCGACGCCGAACGAGGTGCGATCGGCATTGGTGTGGCAGATGCGCGCGGCGCTCAACGTGGCGGCGCTGCAATGCCAGTTCGAACCGACGTTGATGTCCGTGCCCAACTACAACGCGATCCTGTTCAATCATAAGGACGAGATCAAGAAGTCTTACGACACGGTGAGCAAATATTTCACCCGGATCAACAAGACGCCCCGCGCCGGACAGAATGCGCTCGATCATTTCGACACGCGCAATTATTCGAGCTTCACCACGGTGAACGCGCAATATGGCTTCTGCCAGACCGCCGCCCGGGTCGCGCTTCGCGCCGCGATCGCGCCGCGCGGACAGTTCGGCAAGATCGCGCTCGAAGAGACCGGCACGCTACGCAACGCGCTCGTCTATTGGGGCGAAGAACGCTTCCCGCGCCATCCTTCGGTCATCGCCATGGCGCGCGTTCCCAACCTCGATCCGCGATGCTGGGGCAAGCGGGGCGAATGGGTCGAGAAGACATGCGGCCCGCTGGACACGACCCTCGCCAGCAACAGCATCGGCGCGCGCTGATCGGCTGATTCGCCACTCCGTTCGTGCTGAGCGAAGTCGAAGCACGTGCTCCGGGCACGCCCTTCGACAAGCTCCGGGCGAACGGTAGAGGGTTCAGCTACCGCAACTTCACCCAGGTCGGGGCATGGTCGCTGGCCTTTTCGCGCCCGCGATAGTCCTTGTCGACCCCGGCATCGCCAAGCCGGTCGGCGGCGATCGGCGAGAGCAGCAGATGGTCGATGCGGAAGCCCGCGTCGCGCTGCCACGCGCCTGCCTGATAATCCCAGAACGTCCACACCCCGCCCTTGGGGTGGCGCGTGCGCAGCGCGTCGGTCCAGCCTTGCGCGACCAGCGCGCGGAAGCCGGCGCGGCTCTCGGGCTGCATCAGCGCGTCGCTCGCCATCGCGCGCACCGAAAAGGTGTCATCGTCATTGGGGATGACGTTGTAATCGCCCGCCAGCACCACGGGACGCTCCTCGGCAAGCAACTCGCGCGCGCGCGCGGCGAGCCGGTCGATCCAGCGCAATTTGTAGTCGAACTTGGGGCCGGGCAGCGGATTGCCGTTGGGGAGGTAGAGCGAGGCGATCACCACGCCGTCCACCTCGGTTTCGAGATAGCGGCTGTGATCGTCCTCGGTCTCGCCCGCCAGCCCGCGCTGGCGCTCGACCGGGTCGGCGCCCTTGGCCAGCACCGCGACGCCGTTGAAGGCCTTCTGGCCGTGCCACACCGCGCCATAGCCGGCGGCGCGGATATCGGCGATCGGGAAGGTCTCGTCGCTCGACTTCAACTCCTGAAGGCAGACCACATCGGGTTGCTGCTCGGCGAGATATTCCAGCAGGCGCGGCAGGCGCGCCTTGATGCCGTTGACGTTGTAGGTGACTATCTTCACGAGAGCGGGCGTGTCAGATCGAGAAGCTGGCGCCGCAGCCGCAACCCGATGCCGCCTGCGGGTTGGTCACGCGGAATGCAGCGCCGCCGAGTTCCTCGACGTAATCGACCGCCGCGCCGCGCACGAGATCGAGGCTGACCGAATCGACCACCAGCCGGACGTCGCCATTCTCCGCGATCGTGTCGTCGCTCTCGACGGCGTCGGCGAAACCGAACTTGTACTGGAAGCCCGAACAGCCGCCGCCATCGACCGACAGCCGCAGGATCGCGGGTTTGCCCTGTTTGGCGGCAATCGTCGCGACGCGCGCGGCGGCGGAGTCGGTCAGGGCGATTTCGGGAGCGAGTGTGGCCATGCGGTGCAGATAAGCTTTGCCCGGGCCAACGGCAACCGCTCGCGGCGGCAAAGCAAAGGGCGCCGGTCTCGCGACCGACGCCCTGTGCGAATTCGAAAGCGGGCGGATCGCCTCAGTCGGCGGAATCATCCGCTGCGGGGCCGACACCGACCGGGATCGTCTTGATCGACCGGTCCTGCGCCGCGAGCAGATAATCGGCGTTCTGGAGGAACGGCACCGGATTGACCGCATGGCCATCGATGCGGACTTCATAATGGAGGTGCGGGCCGGTCGAGCGGCCGGTCGAGCCGATCAGCGCGATCAACTGACCGCGATGGACGCGGGTGTTGGCGGGGACGAGGATCTTCGAAAGGTGGCCGTAGCGGGTCTGGATGCCTTTGCCATGATCGATCTCGACCATGTTGCCGTAGCCGCCGGCGCGCTCGGCGCGATCGACATAGCCATCGGCAGTCGCATAGACGGGCGTGCCGGTCGGGCCGGGAATGTCGACGCCGGCGTGCATCGCCGCAGTGCCGCGGAACGGATCGGAGCGGATGCCGAAATTGCTGGTGTAGGCGAGATGTTCGACCGGCTGGACCGAGGGGATGGCGATGAGGCCATGATCGAGCGTGTCGAGCTTCTTCCAGGTCTGGAACAGCGAGCGGAACTGCACGTCGGCGCGCATGTCGGCGGCGGCGTCGGCGCTGTCCGCCGCGCGGGCGACGCCGCATGCGGAGAAGCACATCGCCACGCCGGCGACACCCGCCAGCATCGTGAACGCCTTATCCGCGACAGACTTGCGGGCGGTGAAGAAAGACCCGAGACGCGCCATGATATGCGCGCCAGACATAGTGGTAAGTGTGTTCATCTGTCCCCGGCGACCGTTATGCGTATGCCGGAAGACGACGGCACCCGCCCCTTGTGTCCGGCTCGCAGCCCCTCCACGTCCGGACGCACAACACCTGCCCTGCTTTGTTACGCGGGGGCAAGCGCCTGATAGTAATCGCGCGTCAAACCGGCTGCTTGGCGCGCCGAGTCGTTGAACGGTGGTTTTAGTTCCCCGCGAAAATGGCGTGAAAGCAGATTCTTCCAGTAATCTTGGGGCGCGATGCCGAGCGCGGCGCAACCGGATTCGAACCATTTGGTTCCCATGCCGACGTGGCGAATCTCGTCGGCGAGGATTCGCCGCAGGATCGCGGCGGTAGCGCTATCGCCGGCGGCGTCGGCGCGCGCGATCATCGCCGGTGTGACATCGAGACCGCGCGCCTCCAGCACCATCGGCACGATCGCGAGCCGCGCGAGCGGATCGGCGGCCGTTTCGATCGCCGCTTCCCACAAGCCGTCATGCGCGGGCAGCGCCCCGTAGCGGCTGCCGAGCGCGCGCAGGCGGCGGTCGATCAGCGCGAAATGCATCGCCTCGTCGGCACCGACCGCGAGCCAGTCGGTGGTGAACTCGGGCGCGAACCCTGCGCCGAACCGGCCCGCCATATCGAAGGCGAGATCGATCGCGACGAACTCGATATGCGCGAGCGCGTGCAGCAGGGCGATCCGCCCGTGCAGCGAGCCCTTGCCGCGCCGGGGCATGTGGTTGGGGGCGAGCAGTTCGGGTTCGGCCGGGCGCGCCGGGCGATCGGGCATCGCGCTGCCATCGACGGATGAGAAATCGCCACGCCGCCATCCGCGCGCGGCGGCGCGAGCACGTTTCACCTTGGTCGCGGGATCGGCGGTCTCCAGCACCGCCCGGATCGCGACCGAGACGCTCGGCAGCGTCACCCCAGCGCCCTGACCGCAGCCAGCACCTGCTCGGCATGGCCGGCGACGCGGACCTTGCGCCACACCTGCGAGAGCGTGCCGTCGGCGGCGAACAGGAAGGTCGCGCGTTCGACGCCCATGTAGGTGCGGCCGTACATGCTCTTTTCGACCCACACGCCGAACGCCTCCATCACGACATGCGCCTCGTCGCTGGCGAGCGGCACGGTGAGATCGTATTTGGCGGTGAACTTGGCATGTTTGGCGGGCGTATCGGGCGATACGCCGAGCAGCTCGACGCCGGCGGCGCGGAACTCCGGGTAGAGCGCGCTGAAATCCTGCGCTTCGCGGGTGCAGCCGGTGGTGTCGTCCTTGGGGTAGAAATACAGCACGAACGGCGCGCCGGCCTTGTCGCGCAGCCGCAAGGGCGCGCCGTCCGCGCCGGCCAGGTCCAGATCGGGAAGCGCGTCGCCTTGCTCAATCGCCATCATCATCTCCTGTCGCCACGCTGGCGAGACATGCGGCGACCTCCTGCCGGGTCGCGGCGAAAGTCGCAACCACCGCGTCCCAGTCCGCCATGCCGAGCGCGCGCGCGATCAGCGCTTGCGTGGGCAGTGGCGGAATCGCCGCATCGGGGGCGACCAGCCGCAGCGTGACGAGCAAGCGGGTGAGGAACTGCTCGCCCGCGATCAGCCCGGCGGGGGCGATCCCCTGCCCCGCCAGTATGGCGATGGCGCGACCGAGATCGGTATCGAAGCCGGTGCGGCGGGTGAGTTGGAGGATGTGGACCGCGAATTCGAGATCGACGAGCCCGCCGGGCAGCAATTTGGCGTCGAGCGGGCCGCCCGGTGGTTTGTGCTTCGCCATCTCGGCGCGCATGCCGGCCGCTTCCGCCGCCACGTCGCGCTCTGGCCGGTCGCCACGCAAAACCGCGTCGATCACTTCGGTCACCTCGGCGCGCGCTTGCGGCGAGCCGAACACGGGCCGCGCGCGGGTGAGCGCCATATGCTCCCACGTCCAGGCGCTCTCGCGCTGGTAACGCGCGAAGCCGTCGAGCGAGACGCTGAGCGGCCCCTGCGTGCCCGAGGGGCGCAGCCGCGTATCGATCTCGTAGAGTGGCCCAAACGCGGTCGCCGCTGACAGCGCGCTCGTCACGCGCTGCGCGAGGCGATTGTAGTAGAGCACCGCGCCGAGCGGCTTGGCGCCATCGGATTCGGCGCGGTAATCGCCCGTGAAGAGATAGACGAGATCGAGATCGGACGCGTGGGTGAGCACGCCGCCGCCGAGCCGGCCGAACGCGAGGATCACCAGTTCGCTGCCGGGCACGACGCCATGCGCCGCGACGAATTCGTCGATCGTCGCGGCGGCGAGCACCTCGATCGCGGCTTCGGCGACACGCGCATAGCCAGCGCCCACCTCGAGCGGATCGCTCACGCCCGCGACGATCTGCGTGCCGAGTGCGAAGCGTTTCTCGCCGACGATGCGGCGGACATGATCGAGCCGCGCCTGATAATCGCTGCCGCCGCGCATCTCGGCGGCGAGCGCGGCGACGTCACCGACCGGGCCGAGCGCGCTGGCGTCGATCAGCCCGTCGATCAGTTCGGGGCGGCGCGCGAGTGAGTCCGCCAAGGTCGCGGCATGGCTGAGGATCAGCGCGAGCAGCCGGGCCAGCGCCGGTCGCGCTTCCAGGAGGCGGAAGAAATTGATCGCGCTCGACAGATGCGAGAGCATCGCGTCGAGCCGCACGATCGCGACGCCGGGATCGGGCGCGCGCCCGAGCGCGTCGATCAGTCCGGGCAACACCGCTTCGAGCGCCGAGCGCGCCGCCTCGCTGCGCAGCGCCGGGTAGGTGCCCGCGCGCCACTGGCCGATCGCACGCGCTGCCGCCGCAGGATCGGCGAACCCTGCCCCCGCCAGTTGCTCGGCGAGGTGCCCGGCGTCGAAGGACATCGCATCGCCCTCGGCGGGATCTAGCCCGTCGTAGGCCGCGCCGACGCGTTCGACGTGCGGCCGCAGCAGATCGAGTAAAGCCGCGCCGTCGCCGAGGCCGTGCAACTGTGCGAGCGAATCGAGCGCCGGACCTTGCGGCAAGCGATGCGTCTGGCGGTCCTCGACCATCTGGACGCGGTGCTCGACCGTGCGCAGCAGCGTATAAGCTTGCGCCAGCGCGACGGCCTCACCGGCGTCGATCCAGCCCGCGTTCGCCAACGCCGCCAGCGCGTCGCGCGTCGCCGGTGCGCGCAGCGCCGGATCGCGGCCGCCGTGGATGAGCTGGTGGATCTGCGCGAAGAACTCGATCTCGCGAATGCCGCCGCGCCCGCGCTTGAGATCATAGCCCGCGCCGAACGCCTGCCCCTGCGCGTGATGATCGCGTATACGGCGCGAGATGCCGCGAATTTCGCCGATCGTGCCGAAATCGAGCGCGCGCCGCCAGATGAACGGCTGGATCGCGCCGAGGAAGCGGTTTCCCAGCGCGGTATCGCCCGCCGCCGCGCGCGCACGGATGAAGGCAGCGCGCTCCCACGGCAGCGCCAGCGATTCGTAATAGGAGATCGCGGCATCGACCGGCAGCGCGATCGGCGTCGCTTCGGGCGATGGCCGCAGCCGCATATCGACGCGCAGCACATAGCCGTCGCCGTCGCGGGTCTGGAGCAACTCGACGACGCGCCGCGCGATCCGCACCGCCGCCTCGCCGACATCCTCGCGCGGGCGGCATGGCAATGTCGCCGGATCGAAGATCAGGATCGGATCGATATCCGACGAGTAATTGAGTTCGCGGCTACCCTGCTTGCCGAGCGCGATGGCGGCAAAGCCGCGCGGTTCGGCATCGGGGGTGCGCTCGGCGATGGCGGCGCGGATCGCGGCATCGAGCGCACGATCGGCGAAGTCGCTGAGCGCGTGAGTGACTCCGGTCAGATCATAGGCACCCGCCAGATCGGCGACCGCGACGATCAGCGCGAGCCGCCGGCGCTCGCGCCGCAGCCGCGTCGCCGTCGAGAGATCGTTTTCAGCCACTGCGACGGCATCGAGCGGGGGCAGAATGCCCGCCGCGAAGGCGTCGGCAAGCTCCGGCTCACGTTGCAGCGACAGCGCCAGATACGGCGCACCTGCGCGCGCGCGGGCAAGTGCATCGACAATGTTCGAGGTTGGAATCAGGTCTGGCATATTACACGATCAACTTCGTGCAGGTGTGCTTAAACGGAAAGCAACAAATTCGAGGTTGATTCGTTTTAATCTTCATGCCGACAACATCGAACCTCACCTCGGAGATCGCGATGACCACGCGTTACGCAATTCCAGCCCCGCATCGTAGCGATGCGATCAGCGGCGCGTTGCGGAGCGCGTTCGAAGCGCCGCTCGACGATCGCGAGATGATGATGTTGCTTCGCCGCATCGACACCGCCGATTGCGCGAAACGCGGCGCCTGAAATCAGGCGTCGCGGTCGCGGCTGAGATCGTCGACCTCGCCCATGATCGTGTCGAGCGCGGTCATGCCGGGTTCGTTGCTGTGGGTGCGGCGTGACGGCAGGCTGTTGTCGCTCATCAGCGCTTCCAGAGCGACGCGGCCACGCGCGACACGGCTCTTGATCGTGCCGACCGCGACCCCGCAAATCTCGGCGGCTTCCTCATAGGCGAAGCCGCCCGCGCCGACGAGAATCAACGCTTCGCGCTGCGGTTGCGGGAGATGCAGCAAAGCACGCTGCATGTCGCCGAGTTCGACGTGACGATCCTGACTCGCAGGCGCAGCGAGAATTCGATCGGCGACGAGATCGTCCCACTCGCCCTTGAAGCGCGCGCGGCGCATCTGCGAGAGATAGAGGTTGCGCAGGATTATGAAGGTCCAGGCGCGCATGTTGGTGCCGGCCTGAAAGCGCAGGCGCGCGGCCCATGCCTTCATCAAGGTTTCCTGAACGAGATCGTCGGCGAGATCGCGGCTGCCCGACAGCGAGCGGCCGAATGCGCGAAGATGCGGGATCACTTGCGCAAGCTGCGCCTTGAAGTCCTTGTCTGAGAGCGCGAC
>Ga0247742_10001992_pt1 | contig 13665 bp, 10 predicted proteins | sample UWRJL208509C2_FD_180944 | JGI IMG/M metagenome (GOLD analysis project Ga0247742, IMG submission 180944) | Plant litter microbial communities from Arlington Agricultural Research Station in Wisconsin, United States - UWRJ-L208-509C-2 | ecosystem: Environmental > Terrestrial > Plant litter >...
CAGAGGATCACCGAAGCGATCGATGGCGTCGCCACCGATCGCGTGCTCGCTGAACGTAAACTGGTGACCGAAGCGCTCGGCCACCTGGCGCAGCACCGCCACGCCGGCGGCCGCCACTTCAGGACCGATGCCGTCACCCGGCAATACGACGATCTGCGCCTTCATGCGGCCTCCTCCATGTGGTGTTCGAAAGCGGTGATGGCGGCTTCCTGCTGCAACAGGAATCCCATCTGGTCGACGCCGTTGAGCAGGCAATGGCGCGAGAAGGCATCGAGGTCGAATCGAATCGTGCCGCCGTCAGGCAGGCGGATGGAGCCATCGGCGATGTCGATGCGCAGCTCGATGCCTGGGTTATCGAGTAACCAACGATGCTCGGCCGCGCTCACCACGATGGCGAGCAGGCCGTTCTTCAGCGAGTTGCCGCGGAAGATGTCGGCGATCTCGCTGGAGATCACCGCCTGGATGCCGTAGTCCAGCAGGGCCCAGGGCGCGTGCTCACGCGAGGAACCGCAGCCGAAGTTGTGGCCGGCGACGAGAATCGCGCAGCCGCGTGCAGTGGCCTGGTTCAGCGGGAAGGCGGGGTCGTCACTGCCATCGGCGGCATAGCGCCAGTCTTCGAAGCAATGCTTGCCCAGGCCGGTACGCTCGGTCGTGGTGAGGAACCGTGCGGGGATGATCCGATCGGTATCGATGTTCTCGTTGCGGAGCACCGCGGTGCAGGAATGCACGTAGGCGAGCGGGCGGCTGTTCTGGCTCATGCGGCAACTTCCTGGGTCATGTACTCGCGGGGATCGGCGACGCAGCCGGCCACTGCCGAGGCGGCAGCGACGAGCGGGCTGGCCAGCACGGTGCGTGCGCCCTTGCCCTGGCGTCCTTCGAAATTGCGGTTGCTGGTGGCGACGACGAGCTGGCCCGGTTGGGCGAGATCGCCGTTCATGGCGATGCACATGGAGCAGCCCGGCTCACGCCACTCGGCGCCGGCAGCGCGGAAGACCTCGTGCAGGCCCTCGCGTTCGGCATCGCGACGCACCTGCTCGGAGCCCGGCACGACCAATACGCGAACCCCTGCCGCGACGCGGCGGCCGCGCAGGATGCCGGCCGCGGCCCTCAGATCGGACAGGCGGCCATTGGTGCAGCTGCCGATGAACACCACATCGACGACTTCGCCGGCCATGGGCTTGCCCGCGACGACCTGCATGTAGTCGAGGGCGCGCTGTTCCACTGCATCGGCAGCAGCGGGGACATTGGCGTGGATGGCGACGACCATACCCGGGTGGGTGCCGTAGGTGACGGAGGGCTGGATGGTCGAGGCGTCGATGCGCACTTCGCGGTCGTAGGTCGCGCCGGCGTCGCTGGGCAGTGTCCGCCAGTAGGCGACGGCGCGGTCCCAGGCGTCGCCCTTCGGTACGCGCTCGCGGCCTTCCAGCCAGGCGAATGTCGTCTCGTCGGGGGCGATCAGACCGGCGCGCGCGCCTGCCTCGATCGACATGTTGCAGACGGTCATGCGCTCTTCCATCGACAGGGCGCGCACCGCGTCGCCCTTGTACTCGAGCACGTAACCCGTGCCGCCGCCGATGCCGATGCTGCCGATGATGTGCAGGATCAGGTCCTTCGCGGTGACACCCGGCTGCAACGCGCCGTCCACGTGAATCGCGAACGATTTCGGCTTGCGCTGGAGCAGGCACTGCGTGGCCAGCACGTGGCCGACCTCGGTGGTGCCAATGCCGAAGGCCAGTGAACCGAAAGCACCGTGGGTCGCCGTATGGCTATCGCCACAGACGATGGTCATGCCTGGTTGCGTCGCGCCCACCTCGGGGCCGGCCACGTGCACGATGCCGCGCTGCGGACTGTCCCAGCCCATCAGGTCGATGCCGAACTCGCGGACATTCGATTCCAGTTTCGCAACCTGCGCTTCGGCTTCCTTCGTGTAGTACGGACGGACGCCGCTCGCGTTGGCGGGCAGGGTCGGCGTGGAGTGGTCGAGGGTCGCCAGCGTGCGATCGGGGCGACGCACCTTCAGGCCACGCGAGCGCAGCTCGTCGAATGCCTGTGGCGAAGTCACTTCGTGGACCAGATGCAGGTCGATGTAGAGGACGCCCGGCGTGCTCTCGGTTTCCGGAGCGACCTGATGGCTGTCCCACAGCTTGTCGAACAGGGTGCGCGCGCTCATGCGGCGGCCCTCCCGGCGACGGCAGGTTCATCGATGGCGGTCAGCCAACCCCAGCGGTCTTCGGTGCGGCCATCGAACAGGCCGAAGAAGTCTTCCTGCAACTGGCGTGTGATCGGACCCGGACGGCCATTGCCGACGGATTTGCGATCGACCGAGCGCACGGCGGTGACTTCCGCCGCGGTGCCGGTCATGAACACTTCGTCTGCGAAGTAGAGCATCTCGCGCGGCAGTGACTGCTCGACCACGTTGAATCCGCGTTCGCGAGCCAGGGTCAGCACGGAATCGCGCGTGATGCCGCAGAGGATCGACGACGCGGCGGGAGGCGTGTAGATGGTCCCCTTGCGCACGATGAACAGGTTCTCGCCGGCGCCTTCGCTCAGGAGGCCATCGGTTCCCAGCGCGATACCTTCGGCGAAGCCCCCATTGATCGCCTCGCGGGCGATCAGCTGGCTGTTGAGGTAGTTGCCCCCAGCCTTCGCACCGCTGGGATAGGTGTTGGGCGCGGCGCGATTCCAGGAGGACACGCACACATCGACGCCGTTCTCGATGGCGTCGGCACCGTGGTAGGCGCCCCAGGGCAACGCGATGATGGCCACGTCCACCGCGGTATCCAGCGACGGCGCGAGGCTGAAGGTGAAGCCGCTGCGGAAGACGATCGGACGCACGTAAGCGGAGGTCAGGCCGTTGGCGGCGATCACGTCGCGGCAGGCGCGGTTGATTGCGTCGGCGTCATACGGCATGACCAGGTCGTAGATGCGCGCGGAGTGGAACAGGCGCTCGGTGTGTTCTTCCAGCCGGAAGTAGCGCGGACCGTCCGGGGTGGCATATACGCGCACGCCCTCGAACACGGAGGATCCGTAATGCAGCGCATGTGCGCCGACATGGACGGTGGCGTCGGCCCAGGTCTTGATGCGACCGTTGTGCCAGAGATGGGTCGGGGCTTCCATGTGTTGCTCCTTCAGGGGCTGACGGCGACGGCGGCGGTCGCGGTGTGGTTTTGATGCCTATCCATCAGCGAACAGATGTCATCGTTGGTCACTGAGCGCTGCTTGTCTGTAAGGGTTTTAAAACTTTCGAAGACGGCGTCGAGCGTTGCCTCGTCCACTTCGTACTCGAGTTCGACCAGCCGCTGACGCAGCGCGTGGCGGCCGGAGTGCTTGCCGAGCACCAGGGAGGTTTTCGCACCCACGTCCTGTGGACGCATGATTTCGTAGGTGCCGCGGTGCTTGAGCATCCCGTGCTGGTGGATGCCGGATTCATGGGCAAAAGCGTTGTCGCCGACGATGGCCTTGTTGCGCGGTACGGCCTGGTTGGTGACTTCGGCGAGCAGGCGGGACGTGGGGAACAGGCGTTCGGTGACGATCCCGGTATCGACCTTGAACAGGGGGCGGCGCGTGTGCAGCGCCATCACGATTTCTTCCAGTGCGGCATTGCCTGCGCGCTCACCGATGCCGTTGATGGTGCATTCCACCTGGCGCGCGCCGGCGCTGATGGCGGCGAGGCTGTTGGCGGTGGCCATGCCCAGGTCGTCGTGGCAGTGGGCGGAGAACACCACGCGGTCGGCGCCGCGCACGTGCTTGCGCAGGTAGGCGAACATCTCAGTGATCTCCTGGGGGGTGACATAGCCGACGGTGTCGGGCGCGTTGAGCACGCAGGCCCCGGCTTCGACGGCGACGGAGAAAATCTCGGCCAGGTAGTCCGGCTCGGTGCGCAGCGCGTCTTCGGCGGAGAATTCGACTTCGTGAGCGAGGGCTTTGGCCCGGAGGATCGCCGTTGCGGCGATATCGATCACTTCCTGCTTGCTCTTGCCGAGCTTGTGCTCACGGTGCAGGGGACTGGTGGACAGGAACAGATGGATCCGTGAGTGTCGCGCGCCTTGCAATGCCTTACCCGCACTGTCGATGTCCGCCGGCTGACATCGGGCCAGTGCGGCGATCGTAGGCGTCGTCAGTGTCCTCGCGATTTCCGCCACCGCGGCGAAATCATCCGGTGAGGCTTGCGGGAAGCCGGCCTCGATGATGTCGACACCCAGTGCCTCCAGGGCATGTGCCATGCGCAATTTCGCACGCCGGTCCATCGAGAAGCCGGGGGCCTGCTCGCCGTCGCGCAAGGTAGTGTCGAAAATGCGCACGCGGCCGCCTACGTCGCTCTCGACGGATTCGGTGCTGCCCTGGTTTGCTGGATTCATGTCTGGCTCCGCTCGTGAATGAGGCGGGCCTGGGGCAATAAAAAACCCCGCATCCGTTGCCGGGTGCGGGGTTCTTAAGGAGTCTTCAGGTTTGTTTCTTATTTACCTGGACACTTGCCCTTAGCCCGCACCTCCGCAGGTAATAAGTACAAGGTTAATAAGAAGGAGGCCGCCGCCGAGACGCAGCTTGCCTACTGCCGCCGGGAGGCGGTTCAGGGCAAAGCGGCCAGTGGTGGTGCGCTGCGTCATGTGGTCGAACCTAAGTCAGTTCGCCGACGCGTGTCAACACTTTCTCCTGAAACTTTTTTCCCAGGGCGTTTGGACGGCTAGACGCCCGAGGCGGTGGTTTGCAGGCTGAGACCGCGTTTTTTCTGCGATCCGTGGAAGTGGTATGGGCGGCTGGTGGCCCTGAAAAGCATCGCAGCTGAAGCGGCTCCTACCGAGCGGGTCACGGTGTTCCGGACCGGCAACGGGTGCGGTGGCTTTGGTTCGGTAGATGCCGATTCGTCGGCGATAACCAGTCCGCGACGCGCTCACCAGCGACGCAGCCACTGGGCGAGGGTTCGCCCATCCGCCGCAAGCGGCTCGGCATTCGCCTCGCGGTCCAGCATGGCGCCCAGGGCCTCGGGCACCACCACCGAACGCCCGATCAACGGCTCCACGACGGTATCGAACTTGGCCGGGTGGGCAGTCGCCGCAACGGTCCAGTGACGCGTGTCCCCTGCCATGCGCTGACGCTCGAATACGCGGATCGCCGTCGCCGTGTGTGGGCAGAAGATTTCGCTGTCGCTGGCTGAGTGCCGACGTATGACATCCCGGATCTCGGCATCATCGACGCCTTCGGCATGGCCGGCGCGACGCGCGTTGTCGTCGCCACCGAACAGGTGACTCAGTCTTTCGAAGTTGCTCGGGGCACCTACATCCATCGCGTTGGCAATCGTCGCTACCGCGTCCCGCGCCTGGTACGGTTGTCCGGCAAAGAATTCCGGCAAGGTATCGTTCGCATTACAGGCGAACACCACCTCGCCAATCGGCAGGCCGATCTCGCGCGCCCACAGGCAGGCGACGGCATTGCCGAGATTGCCTGTGGGAACGATCACGTTCATCGGGCCATCGGCGTTCAGCGACGCGTGGCCGAAGTAAGCCATCTGCGGTAGCAGGCGGCCGAGGCTGATGCTGTTCGCCGAGGACATTGGTACGTCGGCCTGCAAGGTGGCGTCGCCCAGCGCGCCCTTCACCATGCGCTGGCAATCGTCAAAGCTGCCTTCCACACGTAGCGCGCGTACATTGCCGCCGAAGCTGCCGAGTTGGTGCGCCTGGCGTGGCGAGACACGGTTGTCGGGGTAGAGGATGGCGACCCGCACACCGGGCAGGTTGTGGAAGGCGGCGCCGACGGCGGCGCCCGTATCGCCCGAAGTGGCGACCAGGATGGTAAGCGGACGATCGCTATCCCGGCGCAGGCGGCTGAGGCAGGCCGCGAGGAAGCGTGCCCCGAAGTCCTTGAATGCCGCCGTAGGGCCGTGGAAGAGTTCCAGGACGTGGGCGCCGTGGATACTCAGTTCACGACGCGGCGCGGGAAACGCGAACGCTTCGGCACAGATCGCCGGCAGGTCGTCTTCGAGCGGATCGCCTTCGAAGAAGGGCTCGAGCATGCGCAGGGCCGTGCCGGCCAGATATCCGTTCGCTGGCGGCAGCGGCACGGTCGGCATCGTCTCGGGAACATAGAGGCCGCCGTCGGGCGCGATGCCAGCGGCGATCGCATCGGAAAGGCGTGTGGGCGCGGCACTGCCGCGCGTGCTGACATAACGCATGGTCAGAGCAGCCGGGCGGCGGGGCCGTCGATCGGGGCGACGAGCACATCGCTGTCATGACCGGCACCCTTGAACGCGGCGCGCATGTCGTGCGAAGCCGCTTCGGCGGAGGCGCGATCCTCGAACCAGCCGAAGACGCTGGGACCGGCGCCGGAGATGCTCGCGCCAAAGGCGCCATGATCGAGCGCGGCCTGCTTCACCTGGGCAAAGCCGGGAATCAGTGGCGCACGGCGCGGCTCAACAAGCACATCGGAGAGTCCTTCGCGCACCAGCGCCGCTTCACCGCGATAGCAGCCGGCCAGCACCAGCGCGAGGTTGGCGCTCTGTGCAACGAACTCGCTCAGCGCGTAATGACCGGCGAGCGCGGCGCGGGCCCGACGGGTCTCCAGCACGACATGCGGGTGGACCAGGGTGCAATGCCACTGGGCCGGGACCGGGATGCGCACGAGGCGCTTGTCGGTAGCGAGCACCAGGCCGCCGAGCAGCATGGGGCCCAGATTGTCACCATGGCGGCTGCCGCTGGCGACGACCTCACCGTCCAGAGCGAAGGGATATAACGCCTCACGCGACATCGGTTCGTCCAGCAGCGCATTCGCGGCGACGACAGCGGCGACGCACGAGGCGGCGGAGCCACCCATGCCCGAGCCCAGCGCGATGCCTTTATGCAAAACCAGCTCGAACCCGAAAGGCAGGCCGAGCGCATGCATCATCGACAACAAGGCGGCGCCGGCGGTGTTGTCCGCGGCGGCCATCGGCAGGTCGGTGATCACGCCATCGATGGCGGCGATACGCACTTCGCGCTCGGGAATGCGGCGCACTTCGGCACGATCGCCTGCGCCTGCGACGCAGTGTCCGAGGATGTCGAAACCGATGCCGACATTGCCGACGCTGGCGTATGCCTCGGCCACGGCGACATCCGCACGGACCAGGGGCGAGGATTCTTCTTTCAGCATGCGCACCGTTTTACTCCCATGGCACCGGCCACGCGCAGCAGGTCCGTGAAGACCGCCGCGGCGGTGACCTCGGGACCGGCACCCGGCCCCTGGACGACCAGGGCATTGTCGCAGTAACGGCGCGTGGCGAAACGCACCACGTTGTCGGTGAGGCGCGAGTGCGCGAAGGCGTGGTCGGCACCGATCACCTGCACTCCCACCGAAGCCTGGCGGCCGTCGAGGCGGGCCACATGGCGCAGCACGCCGCCCGCGGCGCGGGCATCGGCGAGCAGGGCGGCCATCGGCGCGTTCATGGCTTCGACGCGTTCCATGAAGTCCTCGCGGGTACAGTCGGCCAGCTCGTCGGGGATCAGGCTGCGTACGGAAACATCGTCCAGTGACAGCGACACGCCGGCTTCGCGGGCGAGGATCACCAGCTTGCGGGCCACGTCCATGCCGGAGAGGTCGTCGCGGGGATCGGGTTCCGTGTAGCCCATGGCATGTGCCTCGCGGACCAGGGCCGAGAACGGCACCGAGCCGTCGAAACGGTTGAACAGCCAGGCCAGGGTGCCGGAGAGCATGCCTTCCACGGCGAGCAGCTCATCACCCGTGTCGATCAGGTCGCGCAGGGTCTGCACGACCGGCAGGCCCGCGCCCACCGTGCCTTCGTAGTGCAGGCGGGCGCCGCTGGCATCGGAGGCACGGGCGATCTTGTGCCAGCGATCCAGCGGGCCACTGGCGGCACGCTTGTTCGGGGTGACGATGTGGATACCGGCGGCGAGCCAGCCGGCGTAGTGGTTGGCGACGAGGTCGCTTGCCGTGCAGTCAGCCAGGACGGCCACTTCGCCATCGTGCCCGGCCACGTAGGCGGCGAACTCATCGAGCTCGGCCGGGCGCCAGATCTGGGCGCCGTGCTGGCGCCCGTTGAGGGCGTCGTCATCGCAATCCAGCCACATGTGCCGGCTGTCGCTCACCGCCCGCAGGCTGAGCTGCAGGTTGCACTCGCGAAGCAGGCGGGGCGCGGCGAGACGCATCTGGGTCAGGAAGGCGCTACCGACCTTGCCGGGGCCGACGACACCGATATTGACCACGAGGGGGGCGACGGCCGCGCGGATAGGCGCGACACGTAAGGGCGAGCGGGGTAACGCGATAGCGATGGACACGATCAAAGCCTCCGGTGAGAGGCCCTTCGTCACATCAGGCGGGGGATCTTGGCTGGGAGTTCCGGTGCCGATCCCGTCCTGCGGGAGTTCGGGGCCGGCAGCGACAAGGAACTAGGCGCGCGCGAACTCCGATCCTCCGACCAGGGTAGTGGTCGTTGTCGTTGTAGTCGCGGTGGTGGATACGGACGCGAGCGCGCCGGCCGGGAGGGCCGAGGTGGAACGCAGCGCTGGCGTGTTGGGATGCATGGCCCGACGTTATGCCCGCGTGTGCGGGGCTGTCAAGCGGGTCGGGACTGGCCGGATGGCCTATGCGGATTTCGGTGCTGCTGCCGACGGTGGGTGCCGGCCACCGCAGGCATGACCACTGCAGGCCGGGACCACTGCTGGAATGAAACTGTGGGAGCCGCTTCAGCGGCGATGGGGGTTGCGGCACCGTCCATCGCCGCTGAAGCGGCTCCCACAAAGAGCAGGGGCCGCGACAGCGGGGCGGTCAGAGAAGATCAGTGCTTGGACAGGTCGAGGGCGTAGACCGCCGTGCCGTCGCCGTTGTCGCGGAGTTGCCTGATGGCGAGGTGCTGGGCCCTGGCGATGTCTTCCTTGCCCGCCGCCGCAGTGAAGGTCAACGTACCCTTGGTCTTCACCGGCACGAAGCTCCACGAGCGTTTGTCGACATCCTTCGCGGTGATGGTCTTCTTCGCTTCGACCCACTTGATCACGACTTCGCGGTTGCCGTCCGGTGCGTTGAGCACGACGGACTCGCCGTTCATCCCCGGAAACCCGCCGCCGCCGTTCGCACGGTAGCTGTTGGTCACGACGATGAAGGGCTGGCTGTCCTTGACCGCCTTGCCTTTGTAGCGGAGGTTGCCGATGCGCTGGCCTTCCGGCCTGGTGATGTCGATGGTGTAGGTGATGCCACCCTGCATCTGGTCGAAGTTATAAGCGACGAATTTGCCAGTCAGCGGCTGCTCGCCTTCCTTCGAAGGATCGATCTGGTTGAAGCGCCGGGCGGATTCTTCCAGCCAAGCTTTCACACCGGCACCGTCGATCTTCACCGCGGCAAGTGTGTTCGGGTAGAAGTAGAGGTCCGCGGCATTGCGGATCGTCATCGGACCCTTCGCCACATCGGTGTAATCGTCCGGGCCACCGAAGCCCGTGCGGAAGGCAGAGGCGGCGGAGATGACCGGAAGATCCTTCCATTCCGGGTGCGTGCGGCTCAGTTCGTCACGTGCGTAGTCGGCCTGCGCGGCGTTGACCACGGCGAGCGCACTCATGTTGCCTTCGTCGGCGAAGTAGCTGGTGAGGTCGTGATCGGTCGCACCGATCGGCGTATTGACGTAAGCCACTGCGGCTTCGTGCGCTTCCTTCACGATCGGCGCGATGGTCGGATCGACCGCAACGCAATCGCTCTTCTTCGGACAGATGGGACGGACCTCGCTGTGGCTCTTGTCCTTCTCCACCACCCAGCGGTCACCCTCGCGCTTCAGCGTCATGTTGATCACGCCGAGGTCTTTGCCGAAGAAGCCACCCATCACGGCGGGCACGCCGCGCACGATGCCGCGCTTCGCGTCCACCTCTTTCATGTCCATGTAACGCGGCCCCGGGAACTCGGTATGCGAGTGACCCAGCAGCAGTGCGTCGATGCCCGGAACACCGGCGAGATACCAGCCGCCATTTTCCATCTGCGGAGTGTACGGCGCGGTGTTGAGGCCGCCGTGCAGGATAGCGACGACGAGGTCGGGTTTCTGCGCGAGCACTTCGGGCATGTACTTGTTCGCGGCTTCAACGACGCCGTCGACGGTGACCTTGCCCTGCAGGTTGCGCTTATCCCAGTCGAGAATCGGCGGCGGCGTGAAACCGATGATGCCGATCTTCAACGTGGCCGGTACCACCTTGCCCATGGCCGTGGTGACGTTGACCGTCTTGGTCACGATGGTCCAGGGCTTGAAGATGGGCTTGCCGTCACGCGCGCTGTAGACGTTGGACAGCACCAGCGGAAACTTCGGGCCTGCGCACTGCTGCGCCTTCACGCCGTCCACGTTCATCGACGTGTTGGTGACCTGGGCGAGGAAGGGAAGGCCGTAGTTGAACTCGTGGTTGCCGGCGGTGCCACCGTCGTAACCGACCGCGTCCATCGCGGCGTAGATGCCCAGCTCCGTATCGCAGCCCACCGGCTTGACCATGGCCTGGTAGTCCGCGAGCACCGAACCCTGGATGGTGTCGCCGCTGTCGAACAGCACCGTGTTGGGGAATTCCTTGCGCGCCTGCCGGATCAGCGTAGCGACGCGCTCGTAGCCGAAGGTCGGATCATCCTTCTGCTTGTAGTAGTCGTACGAAAGGATGTTCGAGTGGACATCGGTCGTCTCGAGGATGGCCAGGTCCAGCGTCGCGCCATCGGTGATGGCGGCGGGGTGGGCGGTCTTGTCTTTCGGCGCGCTGGCGCAGGAGGCGAGCAGGGCGGCCGAGAGCGTGGCCATCGCGAGGTGCTTGAGCATGGAGGTATCCGGGTGGGACGGAAGGGTATCGGGTCGGAAAACTAGCAGAAACTGGCTCCCACAGGGTTCTGGGCATCATTCCCACAAGCGATGCGTCAGGGCGTGTGTTCGGCCTTGGCCTGGTCGAAATAGGTGTATGTCCTGCCGTTGTCGGTCAGCTGCTTGGTTTTCAGCACGAAGCGGTAGGCCGTGCGGTTCATCGGGGAACCGTCAACGCGGCGCACGTCGAGGCCCGTGGCGCTGTCGGTGGTCACATCCACCGGTTTCACGGTGAGGCCATCGCCGCTGCGGCCTTCGATGGCCTCACGCAGCACGCGCCCATCGGGTTTGCCGACATCCAGCTTGAGCACCGCGGCCAGGGTGGGCGCGAGATCCACGTTGCCGCTGGGCAGGTCGCTGCGCAGGTTCCTGCGGAAGTCCGGGCCGCTCACCAACAGAAGGTTGTGCACGTCGACGGGGCTGAAGCTCCCATGCATGCCACGCTCGTTCGACATGCTTGTGTACACGGTGCCCTTGAAGCCTTGCACGCTGGCATCCGCGTCGAAGTCGTAACTGGCCACGATATCGGGAGAGCGCTTGTTTGCCAGATGCACGGTGCCGAGCGGCAGCGTGCCGGGAATCTTTCCGTAGCGTGCATCGACGAAGATGGCGCCGAAGGCCTCCTGGCTCTGCAGGAAGCGCACGGCCTTGAGTATCTGCGCGCGATCGTGCTCCGGCTGGTAGAGGTATTCACTGCCGCCATTGGGTGCGATGACGAAGGCCTGCTTCGGCAGCTCGGCGGGTACTTTATAAGCCGGCGTCGTGTACGGGCCGGGCTTGCCGCAGAGCTTGCCATCGTCGTCGAAACGCGTCGGGCGCAGCGGTTTGCCATCCGCTTCAATGCCCGACATCACCGGCACATAGAGGCAACCATAGCCGTCGAAAGCCGTGAAGCCGGCACGGGTCATCTCGTCGGCAAGACGGATCGCCCCGGACACGGAGTAGCCCCATTCGCTATCGGGCTTGCCCACACGGCCGTCCGCAATCGTGCGCAGCGGGAACAGGTCGCGCGGCGCGGAGACGTTGCTATGCGCATGGTCGGAGACGATGACCAGGTCGGTGTCCGCATCCATGCCCAATTCCCTCAGGCGTGCCTGCAGCTTGCCGAGCAGTTCATCCTGCGCGCGAAGGGCCAGGTGGAAGTTGGGTGAGCCCACGCCGTAGAGGTGTTCGGTGGAGTCGGGGTTACGCAGCCAGACGAAGCTCACGTCCGGCTTCTCCACCGGGAGGATGTACGTCAGGAAGGCATGCATCAGGTAGGCGTTGGATGCCGTCGGGGGAGCACCGGCCGCATCGGAGGCATCGGAGGTCACGCCGTCCTTAAGGGTCGCCAGCGGCAGCTGCGCGGTCGGCGTGCCGTTGTCGGGCTCGAGCTGGAAACGGTCTGCGTCATAGGCATGCACGGTGTTCGCCGGCAGCGGCAGGCCCGCCTTTGTCAGGCGCTTGGCGAACTCCAGCGGGAGCGCCACGTTCTCGTCGAGGATGACGCCGCCCTCGTGGATGTCCTGCATGAAGGCGGGGCCCGACTTACCCACCACCGCTGTTTTAAGGCCGGCTTTGCGCGCACGTTCGAGCAGGGTCGGCGCCTGCAGCAGATCGTGATGCCAGTGGTCGTCGAGGGCGCGAAGTACAGCGTAATCCTCGGTGTAGATGGGCGCGTTGTAATCGCTCGGCGCGCCCTTGGCATCGAAGCCAGTAGCGCCCGGCGCCCAGAAACGGTTGCCGTAGAAGCCGATCGTCCCCGGGAAGGAACCGGTGGCGAAGCTCGACGCGTTGATCATCGTAAATGTGGGGTAGGTTGCATGATTGTCCCCGAAGAACGTGCCTTGCCTGGCCAGCGCCGCCAGGTTGGGCGTGTCGTCCTCGCTGATTGCATCCGGCCGCATGCCGTCCCAGACGAACACGATGACGCGATGCGCGTGGGCCTCCACGGTGACCGCTGCAAGAAGGACGGTGGCCAGGAGGGCAAGTCGACGCATGGCAGGGTTCCGTGAGAATAAAAGGTGAGCATGTTGACGCTCACGTGTTTCAGTTCGGGGACGGCGTGCCCGGAACTGCGATGGGCGTCACCCCTTCGCAAGAATCACATCCTTTCGTAAGAAAACATACATATCGCATGCGCAGGCTAGCCGGCTTCCTCCACGACGAGTTCCCTGTCGATGACGCTTTCCCGCCGCACCCTGTTCTTTGCCCTCACCTCCGCCATGGCCGTCCAGGCCCACGCAGAGGACGTACCGCCGCCCTCCGCCGCTGCCGACCAGGCCCAGCAGCTCGAAGGTGTCTCGGTCATCGGCCAGGGCGAGACGCGACAGGTGCAGCGCATCACACCCGCCGACCAGAAGATACTGCCGCCCGGCACCAGCCCGCAGAAGATCCTCAATCGCCTGCCGGGCGTGTCCGTCCAGTCGAACGATGCCTTCGGAGCCAATGAGGAATCGCAGACCATTACGCTGCGTGGCTTCAATGCGACGCGCCTGGGCTACACGTTGGACGGCCTGCCATTGGGCGACAACGCCTACGGCAACTACAACGGCCTGAACATCTCGCGCGCCCTGATCGCCGAGAACATGGCGACAGTCGAGCTGTCCGAGGGTATCGGTGCGCTTGGCACCGCATCCACCAGCAACCTCGGCGGTGCCATCCAGTACTTCTCCTCCGACCCGGCAAAAACGTTCGGCGGCAAGGTCGCGCAGACCTTCGGTAGCGACCACAACCGTCGCAGCTACGCACGCATCGATACGGGCGACTACAAGGGCTTCTCCATGTACCTGTCCGGCGCGCACAGCGACGCGGACATGTGGGCCAACCCCAACTCGCCGACCAATACCAAGCAGTTCAACGGCAAGGCCGTCTACGAATTCGGTGAGGGC
>Ga0247742_10001993_pt1 | contig 13662 bp, 7 predicted proteins | sample UWRJL208509C2_FD_180944 | JGI IMG/M metagenome (GOLD analysis project Ga0247742, IMG submission 180944) | Plant litter microbial communities from Arlington Agricultural Research Station in Wisconsin, United States - UWRJ-L208-509C-2 | ecosystem: Environmental > Terrestrial > Plant litter >...
CCTCAATCGTGATCCGGCCGAGATTCCAATTTCGCTGGAAGCCATGGAGATGTGGCACAACATCGAGGCGATCGTCGGCGACGACTGCGGCTTCCATGCCGATGGCCAGATCGAGGTAGCGGAGTTTAGCGACCATATTCCCAAGCTGGAAAAGCGCTTCGCAATGATGCGAGCGGCCGGCTACGAGCATGAGGAACTGATCGACCGCGCCGAACTCTTGCGGCTCGTTCCAACCTTGGCGCCGCACTGTGTCGGCGCTCTGATAGCGCGGCGTGACGGGGCCGCAGATCCTCATCGGACCTTGAGCGCTTTCCGACGCGCCGCAGAAGCGGCAGGCGTGGAAATCTATGAATCTGCGGGCGTTACTGCCATCGATCGCGTTAGCAGCGACTGGATGGTTCATACCGACGTCAAGAACTTTGTTGCTCCAACAGTGGTCAATGCCGCCGGCGCCTGGGCAACAAAGATCGCAGCTATGGTCGGCGATGACATTGTGATCGGGCACAAAGCGTCAATGATGATCGTGACCGAACGCATCGCACCCTTGCTCAAGCCGGTAGTTGGCGTTGTCGGTCGGCCGCTGTCTTTTAAACAGTCCGACCAAGGCACACTAGTAATCGGGGGAGGGCTGCAAGGGCGAGCAGACCTAGATGCGCAAAGAAGTTTTGTAAACTTCAAAGAGCTTTCGAAGGGCGCCCGCGCGGCAACAGATCTTTTCCCGAGCGTGGGCCAGGTCCGCATCGTGCGGACATGGGCCGGCATGGAAGCTACGCCAAAAGATCATCTGCCCATCATCTGCCCGTCTCCGAACGCAAGCGGCATTTTCCACTCATTCGGTTACTCGGGGCATGGTTTCCAGCTGGTCCCAGTTGTTGGAGCGATTATAGCAGATCTGATCCGGCATGGTGGGACTAACCGACCGATCGAGGCCTTCTCAGCAACAAGGCTCATGCAGCATCGCCAGGTCGCATAGGGCCATGTTACCGCGAGTTTCGCATTAATCACGGGCGCGCTGTTGGGACTTCAGTAGCCGATTTGTAAAGCGGCGAGAGTCCCGGGCCAACCGAGACTCGCGCGCTGATGGGACGCTCTAACATGGCTCTGGGAGGATTAAGGCGCTGTCGTCATTGCACCCTGCACTCCGCTCCTCGTAACATTCAGCCAACATTTGCTCTTGTCACAGGCTATGCGGCTCTACTTCCAGAATTTAAAGTTCCCGTTGCACCAAACGTGACGGAAAAATGGCTGACCGGCCCATTGAGGGCTTCCGCCTCGTTTGCAAGTGCGAACGCTGCTGCTTCGTTTCCTCGACCATTGCCGCATTTTGCTGCGTCGCCTGGTCGAGCGCATTAGCCGTCGAACTGATCTCCGCCAGTCGCGAAGATTGTTCCTGCGTGGCCGCGGCAATGACCGTGATTTGCTCGTGATAGCCGCTATATTCTCTTCGACTCGGTGCAGACCCTCGCCGGTCTTTAGGACGAGCGCTTCGCCTGTCCCCTCATCTTATCCTCCAAAGGTGAGTGTCACTGTTCCGTCCGCATTGCCGACAGTCTGAGCGGAAATCAGCATTCTTAGTCCCAATCGTTATCCCAGATCATGACCGTGTGCACTGGAGAGACCTCGCGATATTGGCGGATGGGCGGCACGTAGTCGGCCGGTCGAACGGGACTCTTGAGTTCACCGGTTGCGACAGGGCGCCTTTCAAGACGCCGCGAGGGGTCGGCGATCGGTACAGCTGAAAGGAGCCGCTTCGTGTAAGGATGCTGCGGGTTCTCGAAGATTGCCTCTCGTGGGCCAATCTCGACGATCTCGCCGAGATACATGACAGCAACGCGGTGACTGACGCGCTCGACCACCGCCATGTCATGGCTGATGAAAAGATAGCTCAACCCCATCTGCGCCTGCAGGTCCAACATCAGATTAACGACCTGGGCCTTGACGGATACATCGAGAGCGGAGACAGCCTCGTCCGCGACTATCATTTTCGGCTGCAGCGCCAACGCGCGTGCGATGCAGATCCGCTGACGTTGCCCTCCCGAGAACTCGTGCGGGAAGCGGCCCGCCATGTCCGGCTGAAGACCAACCCGAGCGAGCAGTTCTGCAACCTTGTCGCGGGCGTCAGCTCGCGTGGCGAGTTTGTTGATGATCAACGGGTCCGCTATGGCCGCCCCTACTTTCAGGCGTGGATTCAAGCTGCCGAACGGGTCCTGGAAGATCATTTGCATCTGCTGCCGCTGTTGGCGCAATTCCGAATGGTTGAGCTTCAGAACGTCGACACCATCAAGAATGACCGAACCCGAAAGCGGTTCGATCAGGCGAAGGACAGATTTGCCGGTCGTCGACTTGCCACAGCCGGATTCGCCCACTAAGGCAAGCGTTTCGCCGGGTCTTAGCTGGAAGGAGACATTCTCGACGGCATGGACTCTCCCTTTGACCGTGGAAAGAACACCACCACGGATGTCAAAACGCGTGGTGAGGCCGTTGACCTCAAGAAGAGGTCGCTCCGTCTGTCTGACGGTATCGGGTACCTCGGTCGGAACATCGGAGTTGCCGCTGAGGCGATCAACGACCGGGAAGCGCATTGGGCGCTTACGCCCTTCCATCGTCCCGAGTTTAGGCACGGCCGACAACAGAGAACGGGTGTAGGGATGTTCAGCGTTGGCGAAGATATCTGTCGTATCTCCCGCCTCTACTGCCTCTCCCTTGTACATGACGACGGTACGGTCCGCGATCTCGGCAACGACGCCCATGTCGTGGGTGATGAAGAGGATCGCCATGTCCTCTTCCTTCTGAAGTTCCCTGATCAGATCAAGGATCTGTGCCTGAATCGTCACGTCGAGTGCGGTGGTCGGCTCGTCTGCAATCAAGAGCTTCGGCTTGCATGCCAATGCCATCGCGATCATAACGCGCTGGCGCATACCGCCGGATAGCTCGAACGGAAACTGCACCATACGACGTTCCGGATCAGAGATATGGACTTTCCGAAGCATCTCCAGCGCGAGTTTCCGTGCTACTGCTCGAGAACAGTTGCGATGAGCCAGGATCGCCTCAGCGATCTGGTCGCCTACCCGATAAACCGGATTCAGACTGGTCATCGGCTCCTGGAAGATCATGGCGACATCGCCACCTCTCAGTGAACGCGCTGTTTCGTCGGAGACCTGTGCCAAATCGTAGACCGTGCCGGATTTTCCAACGAATTCGATCTTGCCGCCAGTAACACGAGCCGTTGCTTGCGGAAGTAGGCCCATGATCGAAAGACTTGTCACCGACTTGCCCGAACCGGATTCTCCGACGATCGCAACCGTTTCTCCTCGCCGTACGGAAAAGGATACGCCGTCGACAGCGGTTACTGCGCCGTTCGCCGTTGCGAACTCAGTCCGTAGGCATTCAACAGAGAGCTGGACATCGGCCGGGAGATTTGATTTGCGCTCATTGGTCCGGTTACGTCCAAGATGCGTCTGCAAAGGCAGACCCTTTGTTTTCGCGGCACGCGGATCAAATACATCTCGCACCGCATCGCAAAGCGAATTGACGATGAAAATCGTCAAGACGAGCGCCGCACACGGCCAGACAAGCCCCAGCGGGTTGACCTCGAGGTAGCTGCGCGCGTCGCGGATCATGCCGCCCCACGAAGGCGTCGGCGGTACGATGCCCAAGCCAAGGAAGCTCAGTCCGGACTCAACCACAATCGCTGATGCAACAACAAGGGAGAACTGGACGAACAAGGGAGCCGCGATATTTGGCAAAATGGTCTGGCGCAAGATCCGAAACGGCCCGGCTCCTATCGCGCGCATCGCATCGACGTACTCTTTCTGCTTGACGGAGCGCACCTCGCCATAGGCAATACGCGCGAATTCTGGCGCATAGAAAAGTGCCATCGTGGCAATCAAAGTCGCGGTTCCGGGACCGGTGAACGCGATGACAAGCAATGCAAGCAATATTGGCGGGAAGCACAACATGAATTCGGCCAGCCGGACGGTCAAAACCTCGGCGATGCCGCCAAAATAGCCACCGATCATCCCGGCGGCGATACCTACTACCGCTGCAATTGCACCTGTTGCGAGGGCAACGCTCAAGGATATCCGAGCTCCATGTAGGAGACGGCTGAGAACGTCCCGCCCGAATGGGTCCTGACCAAGCCAGTGAGCTGCAGACGGGGCTCTCAATCGACCACCAATGTCCATGCTCAGTGGATCGGATTGCGCAATCACCGGGGCCAAGATGGCAGCGAGTATAAGCAGTGACAGCGCAATAAGTGATGGCGCAAGGTGGCGGAATTTCTCGTTGCGCCAGATCAAAGAAAGCTTGCTCATAATTGCCGCACCTGTGGATCAAGAACTGAGTAAAGAACGTCAACAATCAAATTGAGCAGGATGAAGAGTGCTGCGGTCACCAGAACGATGCCTTGGACTTCCGGATAGTCGCGGTTTTCAACCGCTCGGACCAGGAATCCGCTCATGCCGGGCCAATTGAAGATATATTCGACCAGCACCGAGCCCCCCAGCATTGAGCCCATTTGCAGACCAGTAACGGTCAAGACCGGGCCTAAGGCATTGCGGACGACGTGCCGCCGAATGACGCGACGCTCATGAATTCCCTTGGCGCGCGCTGTGCGGACCCAATCCTGCTGAAGAACATCGAGTACCGTCGATCTCGTCATACGGATTATGATCGCGGTGAAGCCAACGGCTATCGCAAGCGACGGCATAAGGAGCAAAAGCAGATGCTGCCGCGGTGACTGGCTGAATGGAACAAAACCACCGGCAGGCACCAAGTGGAGCATCAAAGCGAAAAACAGGACAAAAACGGTGCCGACCACGAATACAGGAACTGACAATGCAAAACTGGTGACGCCGGCCAGGACTTTATCGGCGAGCTTTCCTCGCTTTGTCGCGGATAGGACGCCGAGCGGAACACCGAAGAACAGGGAAAGGAATGTCGCCATACCGATCAATTCCAGAGTACGAGGCAGACGCTGTGCGATATTGCCGAGCACATCTTCGTTGTCCTGGAAGCTTTGGCCGAGATCCCCGTGAGCAAGGCGCGAAAGGTAATTCGCATATTGCTGGTGCAGAGGAAGATTGAGGCCGAGACGCTCCCTCATTTCGGTCACAGCATCGGGATCGGGGGTCATGCCGCCCGCCGACAGCATGACCTCGACCGGGTCGCCAGGCACCACATGCAAAATCATGAAGACTGCCGTGGCGACCATGAAAATCATCACGGCCGCCACTACGCATCTTCTCACAATATAAGTGAGCATCTTATCAGTCCGTTATCCGATGTACGCTGTGTCGAAGGCCATGCCCAATTGATTGATCATCTGGTCGGGCAGTGCCTTGAAGTCCTTGACGGCGCTTCGCATCGCCCAGCCTTGCGCACGATAGTTGATAAAGGTCACCGGAGCGATTTCCTGGACGGCCTTCTGGAGTTCAGCGTAGGCTTGCGCGCGCTTTGCCGGATCTCCTTCATTCCGTCCTTGCTTCAGCAAGGCGTCCAGTTTGGGATCGGACAGTCCAAAAGAGCGGCGATACGTGTTGGGACCAGATCCGAACAGGGCGGTAAGGTCGTCCGGGTCGCCGAGATCCGGGGAGCCCCCGTTGATGGCCAGGTGATATCGGCCCTCGTTGCCCTGGGTGACCCGAACACCCCATTCGGGCAGGCTGAGTTTGATATCCATGCCGACAGCAGCGAGCTGCTGTTGCATGATCTCGGCGATGTCCTTGTGGAACCCGTAGGTGCTGTTGGACAGCAGCGTTGCCTGAATGTTTTCAGCACCAGCTTCCTTCAGCAATGCCTTGGAGCGGTCAGGATCGTAAGGCCACAGATGTTCCAGATCCTTCGAGTAGAAAGGCGAGGTCTCCGGGATCGGTGCCCCATCGAGAGGCTTTCCAGCACCGAAGAACGCGGCCTTGATAACGTCCTCGCGGTTGATCGCGTGCGCGACAGCCCGCCGAACGCGCGGATCTGTGAATGGCCCCTGTTTGAGGTTGAAGACGACATACATGTAAAGGCCGAGTACCGATTGCAGTGAGAGCCCAGGCGTCTGGGAAATGCTCTTCATGCTCTGCCAAGGCACGTATTCTATGATATCGACATCGCCAGCATTGAGAGCGGCTACGCGAAGGCTGTCGTCCGCATAGGCCACGAAGCGAACGGTCTGCGTCTTCGGCAGACCCGGCTTGTAGAAATCAGTGCGCGCCTTGAGGACCAAGGAGACACCTTTTTCTGCGCTCTCGAGCCGATAGGGGCCGGCGCCGATCATGGCGTCGGGATTGTCCATCTGCTTGGCGAAAACAATCGGTGCATTTTGACCGGCCAGGACGTTCGTGAAGGACGGGGTCGGTTGCTTGAGAACAATGCGAATGGTCTTCGGATCGATGACGTCGATTGACTCGACGTCCTGAAAGCTGGCCCGCGCATAGGCTGTAGACTTTTCCCCCCGGATGGCGTCGAACGATGCCTTGACGTCGTCAGCTGTCACCGGCTCACCGTTCTGGAATTTCGCATCGGGGCGCAACTTGAACCGATAGGTCTTGGGATCGACCATCTCCCAGGACTCTGCGAGTTCCGGCTGTATCGCACCTTTTTCGTCGAAGGTGAGCAGACCGCGGAACAGCAACGCCTTCACCGTCAACGAGGCCTGCCCCGTGTTTTCGAAGGGACGAAGATTCGGCGGATAAGCCGACAGTGCGTAAGTGATGGTTCCGCTGTCGGCCGCTCGCGAAATACCGGCAAACATGCCCGGAGCAACGAGCGCTGCGCCAACTGCACCGGTGCCCAAGATAAAGGATCGACGACGTGTAGAAAACGTCGGTCCGAAAGTGCTGTTATTTCCTGTCATGTCCCACTCCGTTCCCATTGGATCGAGTTGCGAAAATCATTGGCGAATGGTCGGGAGACATTGCTTCTTGCGGCAGAACCGCTCGCGTGCCGCAAGCTGAGCATGTCAAAAGCTCGAAATTGGTTCCCGCTCAGCTTTGCAAATCTGGCTGATCTCGAAAGACGACTTGGTCAAAAGAGACAGCAGTGTTCCCGATATTCTTCTTGTGATGCTACAATCACGCATCGGGAGGCATAAATCCAAGTCAAAATTTCGGCTTGGTTATTCTGTAAGTTATAGCTTTAAGGCGCTTTGAACGCTGTCCTCGCCGTCGAAAAGCGAGCCGACAAACTCCTTGGCCATAGCTTTGGTCTCGTGCACGAATTTCGAGATGAGCTCGGCGTTTCGCGCGTCTCGCGCGTAGCAAATGAGAAAATCGAACGGGGTTGCGGGCTCGAACGGGCGCACGGTAAGCCGATCCTCCATCCCAGCGATAAACAGGGGATGCACAATCGACACGCCAAGGCCGGCCGCAACGAACTCGCACACCGTAGGACTGGCGTCGGCGGTCAGGACAAGATTTGCGGTCACGGAGTATTTCTCGAAAATCTGCCCGATTTTCTGCCCGGTATAGGAGTCAGCCTTGAACGAGATGAACGGGACATTTTCGAAATCCTTGGGCTGCAGAACCTTCTTTTCCGAGAGCGGGTGCCCAGGAGGCATAATGCAGACAAGCGGATGTTCCAGAAGGGGCTCGGTCGCGATGTAAGGATTTTCCATCCGTGAGCTAACTATCCCGACGTCGATAGTGCGAGTCACAACATGGTCAGTGATCCACTGCGAACCGGTGGATTCAATGTAACAGAACACGTTCGGATTGCGGCCAAGGAAGTTCATTGTCGTCCGCCGAACGAAGGCGCCGGCGAGGGCAGGGATCACGCCCATGACGAGACGGCTTTGATCCTCGCGCCTGATAAAGTCGATGGCGCTCTCGACTTGGCGAACTCCCGCAAAAATCCGGCCAATCTCCTCGTAGAGGCGCAAGGCCTGCTTTGTTGGCGTGAGCCGACCCTTATGGCGGTCGAACAGCTTAAGTTTATTGTCCTCCTCAAGCTGCATCAGCAGCTTACTCGCTGCTGGTTGCGATATATATAGCACCTCTGCTGCTCGGCTAACCGTCCCGTGCTCAATGAGCGCTTTGAAGATTTCGATCTGTCGCAGATTGATTGCCTGAGGCATTTTATTGTCCTTGCCGGATGAGCGCTCTAGGAGGACTTGACGCGCCAACGCTGGGGCCAGTTTGCAAGATCCTCGTCGCAACAGGTGTAAACGGAGCATTGCCAGCTACCGCGGTCCCCGATTGTACGCCATCTCATAACTTTTGGAATAGGAGGGGGTGGTTTTTTCATTGGACTAAATACGTTTCCGCTCCTACCCTCATCTTTAAGACTTGCTGAACGGGCGGGGAACAAGGTTCAAACCTTTTTCAAACTGGCAAGCTGTCGTGCCCAGCCCGTGAACTCCGTTAAACGCGAACTGATGACGGGAAACCAATATGGCACCTCGCGAAGCCGTTACCGAAATTGCCACCGAGGCAAAAGATTGGCGCAGGCACCTACACCAGTATCCCGAATTGCTGTTCGATCTGCCAAAAACGTCGTCATTTGTCGCCGAGAAACTCCGCGAATTCGGTTGCGACGAAGTGGTGACCGGCATCGCCAAGAGCGGCGTCGTCGGAGTTATCAAGGGAGGTCGCGGCGTCGGAAGAACTCTGGGGTTCCGCGCGGATATGGACGCGCTGCCAATCTCGGAAGAAACAAACTTGGCGCATTCGTCCAAGGTGCCGAACCGCATGCACGCTTGCGGCCATGACGGACACACCGCCACTCTGCTTGCTGCAGCCAAGCATCTGGCAGCCACCCGAAATTTCGCAGGCACTGTCGTCGTTGTTTTCCAACCTGCAGAAGAGGGCGGCGGGGGAGCCGGAGTGATGATTGAAGAAGGATTGGTCGAGCGCTTTGCCATCGACGAATTCTACGCAATGCACATCCAGCCGGGCCTCCCTGTTGGCGCCTTCGCAACGAGACCGGGAGCGTTCCTCGGAGCAGGGGATCGTTTCATCGTCACCCTGAATGGCCTGGTAGGCCACGCAGCTTACCCCCACAAATCCCGTGATCCGATTGTCGCGGGAGCGCATCTGATCACCGCGCTCCAGACTATTTCCTCTCGCTACGCCAATCCTTTCGATCCAGTCGTCGTGACAGTCACCTACATAACCAGCGGCGAACGCGGCGTCCTCAACGTAATCCCTGGCACGCTCGAGATTGGCGGTACGATCCGCACGATGAGCCAGGAGGTTCGGAAATCCTTGGAGGACCGCTTCCGGGATATGGTCGAGGCGACCGCTAAACTTTTCGAAATGCAGGCTGAAATCGAATGGCGCCCCGGCTACCCGGTTAGCTTCAATGATCCCACAAAGACGGCTGTCGCTGTTGCGGCCGCAAGAAGCGTTTCGGGCGATGAGAACGTCGATGACGATTATCACAGAACTCTCGGCTCGGAAGACTTTGCCTACATGCTGCAGAAGCGGCCCGGAGCCTACGTCTGGTTCGGCAACGGGGATTCCGAAGCACTCCACAACCCGGCCTTTGACTTCAACGACGAGGCGATCATTCACGGGATGAAGTTCTGGCTCGCACTCGTTGAGCGGGAACTAGCCCCGAGAACATGAAGTCTCTGCGCCAGCCGCGATCGTCCGATTGCGCGAGGACCGCGCTCGGATATCGAGAATTCCCAGGCGGCCCTAAAACCGACGCTGCCTGAAAATGAAATGGCGATACACGCCAACGAATTGGGAGAGGGGGCAGCGGCGCATGCTCAGTCAGCGGGCCTCTGGACCTTCTCCCCAGTCTCGACACACACTTTTCGGTCGGCACCTCGCCGGTCCTGGCGCGAATATAAGGAGTAGCAGGGGAATGTATAGAATTGGCGTAGATGTCGGTGGCACCTTCACGGACTTCACCATCTCCAACACAGAAACGGGTGAAAACCAGTACTTCAAGTTGTCATCAACGCCCGCTGACCCGTCTGTCGCAATCGTCGATGGCGTAAGGCAGATCCTTGAGATATTCAACATCGCGTCTTCCGACGTCTCCTACATCGGTCACGGCACGACGGTCGCCACGAACATGATTATCGAAAGGCGCGGACTATCCACCGCGCTGATCACGACCAAAGGGTTTCGCGATGTCCTCGCGATCGGCCGTCAGACGCGCCCAGCACTCTACGACACCTCAATTCGAAAGCCTGAACCGTTGGTGGAGCGCTATCAGCGCCGAGAGGTCACCGAACGGCTGAATTCGAAAGGCGAGGTTCTTGAGCCGCTTGACCAAGAGGAGCTGGAAAGAGTTCTTGAAGAACTCGCCCAGACCGACGTCAAGGCCATCGCGGTGTCTCTCATTCATTCCTATCGCAACTCCGACCATGAAGAAGCGATTGCCAGGGCCATTGCGCGCAAGCTGCCGAATGTCTACGTCAGCATCTCTTCGAACGTCCTGCCGGAATTCCGCGAATACGAGCGCACTTCCACAACGGTCCTCAACGCCTATGTCGGCCCCAAAATGGCCGACTACTTCGATCGCCTTGATAAGAACCTTGGTGAGCTCGGAATTCCGGTTTCGCCGCTCACTATTCATTCGAACGGCGGCCTGCTATCGATTGAGACGGCGAAGCGCCTTCCTGTGACAACGTGTCTTTCCGGTCCCGCGGCGGGTGTGATCGGATCTGCTGTTGTCGGCGCGGCAGTCGGTATTACCAATATTGTTACCTACGACGTCGGCGGAACCAGCACGGACGTCTCTCTGATCGCAAACGGCAAACCAAAGTTCACGTCGAGCAGAGACGTGGCAGGGTATCCCGTCAAACTTCCGATGGTGGATATTCACGTCATCGGCGCCGGTGGCGGCAGCATCGCCTATGTCGACGACGCCAATGCACTCAAGGTTGGGCCGCGCAGTGCCGGCGCTTTGCCGGGTCCCGTGGCTTATGGTCGGGGAGGGGACGAACCAACCCTTACTGACGCCAACATTTGTCTCAATCGTCTCAATCCAATTGCGCTCCTTGATGGCCGCATGCCTGTCGATCGTGCCGCGGCAATGGCAAGCATCGAGGCGCGGATTGCCCGCCCACTTGGCATTTCTGTGGAGGCAGCGGCTTTCGGTATCATCCAGGTTGCGGCTGCCAACATGAGCCGTGCGATCCGCTCGGTTACTATCGAGCAGGGACATGACATCGCCGACATCACGCTTTTTGCTTTTGGCGGCGCTGGACCGTTGCACGCTGCGGAGGTTGCCCGCGAATCCGGTATCGAGCGCATTCTTGTCCCGCAAGAGCCGGGAACGATGTGCGCCCGCGGCGCTTTGCTGTCTGACGTCAGCCTCGATTTCGTGCGGATGCAACTTGTTCCGGCGGCGGCCGAAGGTTGGACAAAGGCCTGTGCAGCTCTAAGAGACATGATCGACGAGGGTGATAAATGGCTTGAGGTCGAGAACGTTGACCCCGCTTTCCGTCAGTTCCACTTGGCTATCGATGCTCATTACGCCGGGCAGAACCACGACATTCGGGTTGCCTTGGACACAGTTGATGATGGCGGACTGGATGACTTCCTGAAGCGGTTTTCGGAAGCTCACAAGGCCGGCTATGGGTACGACATTCCGGGCCAGCCCGTGGTCATCGTGAGTTGCAGGCTCCAGGCTGTCGGCCGTGTGCCGAAGGCAATCGCACCCTCCTATATCGGTGGCAATAGTGTCTTCGAAGCGAAGACTGGCGAGCGTAGCGTCTACTATGGGCCTGAAGAAGGCTGGCAGGACACCCCGATCTATCGGAGGTCGGGACTGCCGGTTGGAGAGGCCGTTTCTGGTCCGGCGATCATCGACGAGATGAGCTCCACCACCGTCGTGCTCGCCGGCCAGAGCGCCAGCGTGGACACCTTCGGCAACATTATCATCACGAATTGAGCGAGGCATCCATGACCGCCACGACGCAACACAAAATCCAGGAAAGTGGCCGCCAATTTGACGCCATCGCAATGGAAGTGTTCAGCAACCGCATGCTTTCGATCACCGAGAGCATGGCAATCCAGATGATGCGCTCATCCTTCTCGAGCCAGATCAAAGAGCGACGGGATTTCTCGGTCGGGATCTTCGACGGGAAGGGAAGAATGCTCTCGCAAGGCACCCACATCCCTTTGCATCTCGGCTCACTCCTCGGCGCCATGGAGGCGCTTCTGGAGCGATTCAGCATCGAGAGCATGGTCGAAGGCGATGCATTTATCTGCAACGATGCCTACCTCGCAGGCGGCACACACCTGCCCGACATCGCGGTGATCACACCTATCTTCATTGACGGGAAGATCGTCGCCTTCGCGGCAAATATCGGACATCACACCGACGTCGGCGGCAGCGTGCCGGGATCGATCTCGCCAAAGTCCCGCACGATCTTCGAGGAAGGCTTGCGCATCCCGATTATACGGATCGCGCAGGCTGGCATCATCGACGAAGATCTTCTCAATCTGATCTCGAACAATTCCCGCCTCGCCGAGGAACGCCGCCTCGATTTGAAGGTGCAAATTGCGGTCAATCTCCGCGGCGGGGAGGATACTCGCGCCTTGTTCTTGCGGATGGGGCTGGCACAAGCGCAGGCTGCCATCGAAGACGTTCTCTTCTATACTGCCGAAAGGCTGCGTCGGCGCGTGGCGAACCTGCCGGCCGGAAGTCAAAGTTTCACCACCTGGCTCGACGATGACGGGACCGGTAGCCCCCCGGTGCCGATCGTCGCCACGGTCACGCCTAACGGCGACAAACTCCATATCGACTTCGAGGGTTCTGGTCCACAGGGTAACGGTGCGCTAAATATCCCTCGCAACGCATTGCGGGCGACCATCTACTACTGCGTCAAGGCGCTCCTCGATCCTGAACTGATGGCCAACAGCGGAATGTTTGAGCCCATCGTCATCTCGGCGCCGAAGGGTTCGATCACCAATCCTGATTTCCCGGCTGCGGTCGGCGCGCGAAGCATGCCGTGCCAAAAGGTCGCCGGGGCGGTGTTCGGAGCATTTCGCAGCATCCTTCCGATAGAGCGACAGGTCGCTTCGAGCAACGACATCCTGCCAGCGATCGATTTTTCGGGCACGCGGCCCGACGGCAGCTTTTACGTGGCAGGCGAGACGCTCGGCGGCGGGGCCGGCGCACGCCATGATACCGATGGAATGGACGCGATCCATGTCCATGTGACGAACAGCTTGAATCTTCCCACTGAAGCGATGGAGAACGAGTATCCCATCATTTGCGAAGAGTATGCTTTGGTCGAAGACTCCGGTGGGGCCGGTCGGCAGAGGGGAGGCCTCGGTATCGCGCGCCAGATTAAAGTACTCGCAGATGATACGGTCTGTTCAGCGGTTTGCGATGCATATATCCATGGCGCCGCCGGCATAGACGGAGGACTTATGGGCGGCTTGAGTTCCATTACACGGAACTATGGGCGTCACGATCAGCAGCCGCTGTCCACGAAGCTGTCGCACCTTGTGTTGAAGGGTGGGGATAGCGTGCGCATACAGACCCCGGGCGGCGGCGGCTTTGGGCGTTGTGAGGATCGCAATCCCGAAGAACTCGCGCGGGACATTCGCGATGGGGTGGTAAGTAAGGCCGCGGCCGAGCGCGACTACGGTCCGACCCTTGTAAAGGCAGCTTCCGATCTCATCACAAAGATCTGCTGAGGAAATTCGTACTGCACCAGGCTTGTGCGGTGCATGAAACTTGCACCGCCTCAATCTGAATGGCCGT
>Ga0247742_10001994_pt1 | contig 13658 bp, 13 predicted proteins | sample UWRJL208509C2_FD_180944 | JGI IMG/M metagenome (GOLD analysis project Ga0247742, IMG submission 180944) | Plant litter microbial communities from Arlington Agricultural Research Station in Wisconsin, United States - UWRJ-L208-509C-2 | ecosystem: Environmental > Terrestrial > Plant litter >...
CGCATGATGACCTGGGCCGCCACGATCGCGCTGACCCTGGTCACCCTGTGGATCCTGATCCAGGGGTTCCGCATCATGACGGGTCGCTCGCAGGCGCCGTTGATGGAAATGGTCATCAACATGGGGCGCATCGTCGTCATCGTCGCCGCCGCAACGACCATGGCGGTCACCAGCACCGATCTGAACGACTTCCTCACCACGCAGCTGGATCAGGAAGTCCATTACCTGTTCACCGGTAACAAGGACGAGTCCACCGCGAGCTCGATCGACCAGAACCTGGCCTATACCCAGCTAGCCCTGGCCTCCATCGATTCGGTACAGGTGATCGAAACCGACCCGGAGATGATCAACAAGAAGGAGCGCACGTCGCTCATGGCGACGATCGGTACCGCGAGCCCGCCCATGGCCGCCGGTGCCATGTTGCTGCTCTACCAGTTCGCTATGGCACTGTTCATCGGCCTTGGCCCACTGTTCATCCTGTGCCTCATTTTCGACCAGACCAAGGACCTTTTCCGCCGCTGGCTGATGTATGGCATCGGCACCATTTTCTCGATGGCCCTGCTCAGCGCGGTCGCCAGCATGGTGCTTGATCTGACGCTGCGGATCAGTGGTGCCATGTGGGGCGCGAAACTCGTCAACAATCTCCTGAGCCCGGGCGCTGAAGGTCTGAGCAGCACTGCGATTCAGCAGGGTGGCATTGGTTTGCTTTTGAGCTTGCTGATTGTTTCGGTGCCACCGATGGCGGCTATGTTCTTCCAGGGGACGTTGGGTAGTGCGATTACTTATTCGGTGTTCCAGGGGGCTGGTGGTAGGCCTGGGCCGCAGGGGCAGCCCGCTGGGATGATTCCTCCGGGCCCGACCCCGCATACAAACGCTGGTGGCCACTCGGGCCAGGGTGGATTTGATGGGCGAGTTGCAGGTTCGACGGTCGCTTCACAACGCGACGAAATCAAAGGTGGCAGGATCGCATGATGTCAAGACTTTTATTGATGCTCGCTGTCGCGATCATGGGGCTGACGGCAACTGTTAGTGCACGCGCAGAAGGCGGCTGCCCTCCTGGCCAGTACCCTCAACAAGGGCAAGGATGGCAAACCTGCGTTCCGATTCCCGGTGCCGATCAAGGAGGAACACAAGCTGCGCCGAACCCAGGTCGCTGGCGGGCGAGTTGGGGCGCCTTGGCAACGTTTGAGCCGGGTGGTGTGCTTGGTGAAGCGACTGGTCTAGGCAGCAAATCGGAGGCGGAACGGGCTGCCATTAACGATTGCAAGGCTAAGGGCGGCACTTCTTGCAAACTTGAAGTCTCTTATCAGAACGCGTGCGCCGCGTTGGCCGGAAGTGCGACAGGTTATGTCGTAGTCAGCGATGGGGACCTCGCAGTGGCAGAAAGTGATGCTCTCTCGACTTGTAGCAAAGCGGGTTATCCCAACTGCCACATTTCATATACAGCCTGCAGCAAGGCCACATTCGTTCAATGATGCGCCGTAGTTGTGCGCACCAGAGACGTCGGATGAAGCGGTCGCCTTTTCTGCTTTGCATTGCCGCCGCTCAGCTATTGAACACAGCGCACGCGGAAGGCGGCTGCCCGCCCGGTCAGTACCCTCAACAGGGCCAAGGCTGGCAGACGTGCGTGCCAATACCGGGTGCGGCTGCCAATCAAGAGTCCCCTTCTCCTCCGCCGCCCCAATGGGCAGATCAGTGGCAAGCGATTGCTACGGACAAGCAGAAGGCGATCCTCGGCACCTCAACAGGTAACGCATCGAGCGACGCGTCGGCACAAGCTGCACTCTCTGATTGCCAAGCCAAGGGAGGTGGTGACTGTGACGTACAGATCACGTATCGCAACGGATGCGTCGCGATGGTCATCGGAAACACCCTCATGAACACGAAGGGCGCGCCGACCAAGGCTGAAGCCGAGCGACTGGCAATGACAAAATGCAGCGAAGCGGACACGGATTGCCATATCTACTACTCAGCATGCAACGCTGCCGTGCGCATCCGGTAGCGTCGAAAACGATCCGGTGAACCAGCCACCATTACTCTGGGAGAGGGCAAAAAGAGCCACTCGCCCGCACGCACACAGCCAGCCGTGTGGCAGGATACTGGACAGAGCAAATGCTTACTCGCCGATACAGGCAATGAAAGATTTCCATCTTGGACTCATGCTGCTTCTCTTTGCTTCATGCGGTGTCGCCCACGCGGAAGGGGGCTGCCCTCCGGGACAGTACCCCCAGAACGGGAATGGATTCCAGAACTGCGTACCCATTCCTGGAAGCTCGCAACCCGCTCCAGAACCACAGAAGCTCTATTGGGTGAGCCGCTGGCAATCGATCGCAATCGATACAGACAAAGCAATCATCGGCTCTGCGATCAACCAGAAGACTTCTTCATCTGCCGAAATGGCGGCGCTCGACGATTGTAGGAAGCAAGGCGGTGCAAGCTGCCAGACCGCGGTGACTCACTCGAACGGATGTGCGGCGATAGTTGCCAGCCAGACGCTTGTATCGAACGGAGCCGGCGATACGAAAGTCGACGCCGAACGTGAAGCCTTCAAGAATTGTGGCTCGTCCGATAAAACTTGCCGTCTTCTTTACTCAGCATGCAGTCCTGCCGTTCTTCAAAAATGAAATGTTGTTGCGGGGTGGGTTCGGCGTACGGAATAAACCAACGAAGATGCGTGAAGTCATCTTGAGAAATGCGAATGAAGCTTCTTGTAACTACTTTATTCATCTTGAGCCTGCTGATAACTTTTCGCGCCAAAGCCGAGGGAGGTTGTCCTCCTGGCCAATATCCTCAGCAGGGACAAGGCTGGCAAACCTGCGTACCGATAGCTGGCGCTGCCGACAATCAACAGTCTCCGCCGTCTTCTCAACATCAATGGGTGGGTCAATGGCAAGCACTAGCCACCGATAGCCAGAAGGCCGTCCTCGGCGTGGCAATGGGTAAATCGTCCAGCGATGATTCGGCGCAAGCAGCAGTCGCCGATTGCAAGGCCAAAGGCGGAACGACTTGCAAGGTTCAGATTTCTTACCGTGATGGATGCATTGCCATGGTGGTCGGAAAGACAGGCATGAACACGCAGGGGGCCCCCCCGAAGGATGGCGCAGAGAGCGCCGCCATCGCCAAATGTAGCGCAGGGGATACGGATTGCCACGTCTACTATTCAGCCTGCAATGGCGCGATCTGCGTGAACTGACCAGCATGAAGTTGATTCTCGACAAACGATCATCCGCTTGACCGCATGCAGCAGTAATTTTTAGAAACCAACAACCGTACCAACCAGACGAAAGCTCCCCCTTCACCAAAGGAACCACGATGAAGAATGTCTTCCTCTTCGCCCTGCTCTTCGGCCTGAGCGCCGGCGTGGCCGCCAACGAGTTCATCCCGTACTACGGCAACAACCCGTTCCTCTTCTGTCAGTACGGCGTGCCTGAGGATTGCTGGGTGCCGAAGCATAAGGAGACAGGCGAGTATCGCGTCACCGACCGAAAGTGCTTCAAGTCCTGGTCGGCCAATCTCTACTCGCGCGTTTGCAAGCAAGCGTTCCCCGACGGCGCGGTCGACAACTCGGTACCTGGCGAAGCGAAACCGCTCAACTCGGGTTCGACCAATCAGTTGAGCACCACCGACCCCAACGCTACGGCCAACATGCCGCGTCCCGTCGTCCGCACGCTGGCCCGCGACCCCGCTGACGCAAGCCCGTAACGAGAGCGGCGCACGGTTCCCCGGCACGAAAAATCGGCAAATTCATGAAGATTCGTAGACTACTAGGCATGCTCTTGTTCGCCGGCTTGACCTTCGCCGGCGTCGCGAGCGCGCAGAGCGCCAATCCGTACGCCAGACACCCAACCGCCCCGACTGCCGCCACTCCGGCCAAAGGAAACGCCATGGACGACCTGACACCCTTTGCGACCGATGGCGCAAAGGTTCTCGAGTCGGTGAAGGGCGATCTGACGGGAGACGGCTCCGTTGGGGTGCTTCTGGTCCTCGACCCGCCGCAGACGGTCAACGCGAAGCTGGGCCAGGGTTCGTTCCGCCATGTCGTTCTCCTGACCCGTGACGGCGCTGGCAAGCTCCAGAAGGTCTCGTCGAACGATCGCACTGTCCCCTGCTCGGCTTGCGGAGGCGTTGCAGGCGACCCCTATGCCTATTCGAGGATCGGCAAGGGCCAGTTTACGGTCGTCCTCGGTGGCGGTAGCCGTGAGCGTTGGACGGATGAGTACACCTTCACCTATGTAAGTGCTAAGAAGGATTGGTATAGCTCCTCGGTGGTACGCCGGGTTGTCGATACCGAAACGGACAAGGAAGCACACATCGACCTGAGCGAGAAGCAACTCGGGACGGTGTCCTTCGCTGATTTCGATCCGAGCAAGCTTCCGGAAGTAACGCTGCCCTAAAGCAGGGCATACAAAATCCCGCCCGGATGGCGGGATCGGCCAGCAGGAGGCAAAGCCGAACCGAAAATCAAACAGGAGTTACACATGACGATTGACCGTTACCCCGTTCGGGCCGCTGCCCGAGCGAGCAAGCTCGTACTCGCAGGTATCGTGATCGCCCCATGGGCGGCGTTACCGTTTCCGACGCATGCGTTCGAAGCCACGCCTGCCGTAGCCGGGCCGACTGTCATTGCAAAGCTGCCGAAGGGCTTCACCGCCTACGGCTCGTCGCCGATCGAGGGTGGCGAATGCGTCGCCGGAGACGTTACCAAGGAAGGCATGGACGGACGCGCTTTCGTTTACGTCAAGGACGCCGGCACGCAGAAGACACGCTGGGTCACATCCATTCCGCTGCCTTCGCACTGGTACCAGAACCGCGCCACGCATTGTTTCGCCATGCATGGATCGCTATTCGTCCTTGTGCAAACCGACACCAGCCAACGTACGTCGATCTCGCAGACCCTGCTGAACGTGGTGGAGCTTTCCCCGACGACCGGGAAGATCATCGCCAGCCAGGACGCGGACGTCCCCGGCGTCGTTGCCAGCTATTCCTCCTGGGTCGACAAAGGCAACGAGGGATTCCATGAAGACAAAGGACAGGTCGCGATTTCCGGCCAGTACTTCCTCATGAGCGATTCCGACAAGCGCGTTCCGTTAACAGCGAACCTTCCCGCCCACGCGTCGAAGTGATCACAAGGGACGTACCGAGCCACAGGACGCACCACGGCAAGTGAGTCAAACAGGAGCTACACATGGCGATAGATCGCGAAACCCAGGTGCTGACCGACGCGACCGCGGCGGGCATCACCAACCCGAGAGAGCTGGCCAACTTCATGGCCCAGGTCACTCATGAATCCAACGGGCTCAACCGGCTCGAGGAGAGCTTTCGCTATACGCGGAATATCTCCCAGATTCCGGTGCAATCCGCCTGGCGCGAAGGCCCGGAGGTTCTGGAGGCCGCGCGCAAGGAAGCCCTGATGGGCAAGCCCGAGCATTTGGCCGAACTGATGTACGGCGGCCGAAACGGCAACGACGAACCTGGCGATGGCTGGAAGTATCACGGCCGCGGTTATATCCAGCTCACCGGCAAGGACAACTACCGCGCCGCCGGCGAAGCGCTGGACCTCGATCTGCTCAAGCACCCCGAACTCGCCGCCGATCCCCAGAGCGCGTCCCGCATCGCAGTCTGGTATTGGGAGAACCGCGTCCCCGAGAACGCCCGGGACGATGTTCGCGCGGCGACCAAGGCCGTCAACGGCAAGTACAACGGCCTGGAAGACCGCGAGCACCGGTTCGAGGAATGGCAGCACCGCCTCACGCCCGACGTGATGCATCGGCTCGCCGAGGGCAACGTGGGGAATCCACAGCCTGCCCTGCCAGCGCACGGAACCAACAAGGCCTCGCCCCTCAAGGAGGGCGCCAGTGGCGAGGATGTCCGCCTGCTCCAGGGAAGTCTGGCCCGGCTGGGCTATACCAACGGGCAGGACGGTGAACTCCACACCGACGGCAAGTTCGGCCCCGGCACGCGAGCCGCGTTAGAGGCGTTTCAGCGCGATCATCACCTTGTCGCGGACGGCGTCGCCGGGCCGCGCACGATGGAAGCCCTCGCCCAGGCAAAGCATCAGGATGCCGTTCAGCGCGCAGCGCAGTCCGCGCGATTGGACAATCCCATGCACCCGCAACACGCGATGTACGAGCAGGCGCGCAATGCCGTATACGCACTGGATGCGAAGTATGGCCGTACGTCAGACAAGCAGAGCGACCAGCTTGCGGGCGCGCTGACCGCCGAAGCGAAACGTCAGGGCCTGTCTAAGATCGAACACGTTCTGCTGAGCGATGACGGTAGCCGCGCATATGCCGTTCAAGGCGACCTCAATTCGCCCACCAAACGAACGGTCGACGTCGACACAGCAAAGGCTGTCAATACGCCGATCGAACAGAGCGGAGCTGAAATATCAAAGCAGGCAACCTCTTCTCTGCCGTCTGCTAATAACACCCAACAGCAATCGCCGGAGAGTCTCCATCCGCAGGCGCCTGACTCGCCGAAGCCGGGGCGTTGAGACGATGACGATACGAGACGGTAAACCTGCTGCACGACGCTCCTTCTGGCCGGGCTTCCCTGGAGGCCACCGCCCGGGACGGTGGACACTCGGCATGATTTCAGTCGCTGGCCTTTGCCTGGCTTTCGCTGCATGTAGCGGAATCTTTGGCGACCCCAAGATCGAGCTCAATCCGCATCCAACGAAGCGCTATGGAATCATCGTCACGTTTGAAAACGCCCCTGGCCCCTTCGACAGCATCGAAGCGAACGCGGACTATAGCGTCACGGATTATTCGTGCGTCCCCGAGCAACCTATATCCGGCGCTCGGCTGCTTCCCAGCAAGCGCATCGATTTGAAGCTACGAAAGGTCAGCGAAACCACCTACGAGACTGACATGTACGTCGACCTCCTAAAAGATAAGGACTTCTACTCGAAGGGTATTTGCCACTGGTCGGAGGCGAGTTTCAGCGTAGTCGCCAGTCGTGGACGGATGAAGTTCATGACGCCATTGCCTAACTTCAGATATCCGAGCGACGTTGAGGAAACACGCTACTTCTCGTTCTCCGCATATGAAAGACGTTCGACCGACATGCTCAATACTGGCAACAAGGATCGTGGCGCGTATCCTGAACCTTCGAAAACGTTCTCGATTCGTGTTAACGCAAAGGAGATGCGCTGATGCGTGAAGATACTGGCGGCTACGCGTTCCTGGCTAGTCAAGCTTATGAATACAATCTTCCAAACAAGCGCATCACTGATGGGCGCCATAACTTCGTACTCGACGATCAGGCAATGGATCCGGTAACCGGATTCTATGCAGCGTCCTATCGCGACTTGGATAGTGATCGCTTCGTCATTGCCTATCGGGGAACGGATGATCCCTTCGATGGCGTTGTCGATCTTGGCATGGCCGCATCGCGCCTGGATCTGCAGCAATATGAATCGGAGCGGTTCACACAAAGCGTGCTCGCCCGAGCCAAGGACTTTGCGGAGACCACTGGACGCGCCACGGACGTCAGCGTGACCGGCCATTCGCTAGGAGGTGGCCTGGCCGAAATCAACGCCGCCAAGTTCGGCCTTCGAGGCGAAACATTCAACTCGTACGGAGCAACCGGCCTCATCGGAGGCACACCCGAAGGAGGCAACCAGGTCATCAACCACGTCCGTGCGGGCGACCCCGTCAGCGCGGCCAACCGCCATTTCGGCGAGGTAAAGATCTATGCCACACCTGACGACATCGCCACGCTGACGCATGCTGGCTATGGCGGCGAACAATCAACGGGAATCGGCGCAACCGTCAAGGCGACCGCGCTCAGCGCGCACTCGATGAGCAACTTCATTCCGAAGCATAGTGAAACGCCGCTTATCGGACCCGAAGGCGAATCTCTCTATCTTGCAAACAAGGACATCGTCGACCATTACCGGTCGGATGTCCTGCGCTCGCGTGAAATGTTCACGCATGCCTCCGAATCCCCGGCCATGATCGCTCCCACGCTTGCCGTTCGCGCCGGGCAAGCCTACGTCGATCACCTCAAACACGACATGCACGAACTTGCAGAACGTTCGGTACCCGTCGGTCAAGACGTGGGACGCGGTGCCGTCGTGGCTGCGCAGGCTGTCGGTGCCAGCGCTCGCGAATTGGGTCACGATGTCATCGGCGGGGCACGTGTCGCCGGCCTGGTTCCAGAAATTGTGGCTACGGCAACTTGGGGCTCCCCCACCGGCTCCCCCCAACTCGACCGCTTACTCCATCCTCCCAAGCTCACCGAGCCAGACCACCCCGATCACGCCATGTTTCAGCAGGCGCTCCGGGGTGTCCATACCGTGGATGCTTCCACAGGCCGCCAACCCGACCAGATGAGCGAGAACCTGGCAGGGGCACTGACTGTTGAAGCCCGGCGCAACGGCATGAACCGGATTGACCATGTCGAAATGAACAGCGACTTCAGCCGCGCCTATGCGGTGCAGGGTGACGCCAACTCACCCTTCAAGAAGTTCGCCGAAGTCCCGACGGAAATCGGCGTCGGAACCTCCATCGAAAGCAGCAGCTTCCAATGGCAACAGGCCGCCGCGCATGACGCATCCCAGCAGGTGGCCGCCAGTCAGAGTATGGCCCAGCCCACGATCGAGGGACCGACCCATGGCCGTTGAACCCATGCACGCCACGTCTTCCTGCCTAAAGCCGCGCCGCCTGGCGCTCCATGACGGAGAAACCGCATGAGCCGCGACATCTTTAATGAAGCCAACGAACACTTCCTCAAGTCAGGCCGCCAGTACGAATACGGCCGCCCGGACATGTCATTGCGTAACCATGGTGGCGATGGCCACACCGACAGCAGCCGCACCGAGCAGGACAACGATCACGACGGCCGTCTCGGCGTCGATTGCTCGTCCTTCGTCTGGCGCGGCATGCACGACGCCGGCTACGGCGTCCCCGCGACGCCGTTCGGTACGCACGACCTGTTCGAAGGCAACACGCCGACACATTACGCACGCAATCATTTCGACGTGATTTCCGCTGGAGATGCGCACCAGAAGAACGGCTCGCTGCAACCGGGCGACGTACTGATGTTCCGCGACAAGCATGGCTCCGGCCAGCACGTCGCTATCTTCAAGGGCTACGACGCCGAGGGGCACATCCACTTCATCGGCTCGCAAGTCGGCTCCGGACCGGCCGAGGTGAACGTCACACCCGGTGGTTACTGGGACGGCAAGAACATGGAAATCGTCGGCGCGCTCCGTGCGAAGCCCGAGTTTCGTGTCCGTGAGCCGTTGCATGGCAACTCACTGGATGGCCCAACGACTTCGAGACCTTCCGGACCCCATGACCCAGCGACGCACGCCACCCCGCAGCCGCCCGCACCTCCTGGCCACACGACGTCGGCGCAGAGCACGCCCATGCATGTCGCGCCCAGACACGCCACGCCCGCCCATGAAGCCCCGCTACGTCACGGTGACAAGGGCGACCATGTCCGCGACCTGCAGGCAACCCTGCAGCGTCTCGGCTACAAGGACGAACACGGCCATGCGCTCCAGCCGGACGGTGACTTCGGCGGGCATACCAAGGCAGCCGTCGAACGCTTCCAACGCGCCCATGGCCTGCATGCCGATGGTGTGGCGGGTCCGGCGACGAAGGAAGCCCTCCACGCGGCCACGCCGCGACTCGACGGCGCCGGACACCCCCACCAGGCTCTGTACCACCAGAGCCGCGACGCCGTGCATCGCCTCGACGCACAGCACCAACGCACGCCCGACCTGCAGAGCGACCAGATTGCGGGCGTACTGACCACCAAGGCGCTCGACCAGGGTATGACCCGAGTCGACCATGCCGTCCTCAACGACGACGCCAGCAAGATCTACGCCGTGCAAGGCGAGCTCAATTCGCCCTTCAAGAAGGTCGCCGAAGCGTCGACGCAGGAAGCCGCCAACACCTCGTTGGAGGAGAGCGGTCGCCAGTCGTTGCAGGTAGCCGCGCAACAGACGCCGCAGCAGGCTGCGAGCGCACCGACACAGGCGCCGCAACCCCTTGCCCCGAGCCAGAACGCCTGATGCCCGCCCCGACTTTGTCTTTGGAATCCAGGATGCCCCACGCCATGACTCCCCCATCGCGCCGTCCGCTCTTGCCGCCTTACCTGTGTATCGCCCTGCTGTTCGCTACGCCCTCGGTCTTCGCCGCGAAGAAGCCGGACGCAGGCGCCCTCCAGTCCCTGCTCCAGACGTCATCGCCGGGGTCGAAGGTCGCCTGCGCCAAGGACACGTATGGCAACGCCGCCTGCACCATCGACGGTGATGCCGTGGACGTCAACGACGACTGCACCTCGAACATGGCCTTCGGCGGCGTTGCTAGGGCCAAGGGCGTCACGCTCGAAGACCATTACAAAGCCAGCTCGTCAAAGCCCATCGCCCACGTGGGCGAGCACCAGCTGCTCTGCATCCAGGCGACGCAGCGAAAGGAAGGCACGTTGGCCCGTGCGCTGGTCAAGGTCGTACCGACGAAAACCGTGAAGGCGTGCAAGGGGAACGATAGCTGCAAGGGCGCCGATACGCCCATCGATTGGAAGCGGCCGCCCAGCGGGACAGCCTGCACACTCAAGCCGGATGGACACTACGCTGGCGACTGTGCGACCGGGTGGATCGACGGCAAGGACATCGAGGAATATTCGATGGGCCTGAATCCCGAAGACACGGGAGCGTAAGGCCTCGGCCGAGCCATGATCTCCCTTCGTACCTCCGCCATCATCGGGGCGCTCGCTCTTCCCTGCAGCGCCTATAGCGCGACTATGTCCCAACCCGACATCAAGGAGAACCCGACCCCGAAAAAGCGGTACGAGATAACCGCAACGGTTGATGGCGCCCCAGGCCCGTTCGATCGCATTCACGGCATCGCCGATTACCGTGTCACCAATGATTTGTGTGTCTCGCCGACGCCGATCATGGGCGCACGCATCGTTCCCGAGAAACGTGTTGATATCGACTTTCGCCATGACCACGACAACGTGTATCGGGCCACGGTCTACCTCGACCTGCTGCAGGACGCAGATTACTTCGGCAAAGGCCCCTGTCATTGGAACCTCATGGCAGCGGGTATCGAGCTTACCCACGCCACCGTCACCTTCAGCGCCTCGCTTTTCCATGACGACCTTCTTGCCGGGAAGACGGTTCCCCGTTTCTTTGCCGAAGCTTCCTACGCCAAGGCAAAGGCAGATCGCCTCGATACGGGCATCGCCGACCGTGCGCAGTTCCACGGTACGGGCGGCCTGTTCTGGATCACACTGAAGGCTGAGGAAGGCAAACCATGAAGCGCAAGCTGGAGAGGACCACACATGTGCGCCTGATTGAATCGTCTGCGGTCTCCCTTGGATTGATGTCTGCACTTCTTTGCACGTGCTCGGCTTACGGCGCCGCCATGAAAAAGCCTGACATCAAGCTCAATCGCCAGCCAAGAATGAGCTACGAGATCACCGTCAAGGTGGACAACGCGCCGGGCCCCTTCGATCGCATCGAAGGTGTCGTCGACTACCGTGTGAGCAACGAGGTCTGCGTACCGCTTACGCCTGTCACGGGCGCTACGGTGGCACCCGAGAAGCGGGCACCTGTCGTACTCACGCGTACGGGCAGCAGCAATGTCTACAGGGGAGAGGTTTTCGCCGACCTGCTCCAGGACGAAGACTATTACGGCAAGGGTGTCTGCCATTGGTCGGTCGTAGCGGCCAGCGCCAATCTCTGGGTCAAGCAGGTGGACTTCAGCGCGTCGCTTTTCCATGACGATCTGTTGAAAGGCAACCCAGTTACCCGCTACTACTCAAATCGATCCTACGCAACGACGCAGATGGGGCGCGTGGACACCGGCGAAACTGACCGCTCGCAGTATCAGGATGAGGCGAACGCCATCTTCTCCGTGACCATCTCGGCCGCTCGAAACAAAATCGAGGAATACGTGATGACGATGAAACCCAAGGGGGGCAACCCATGATGGTAAAGCCATCCCTGGTCATGACCGCCCTGCTGTTCTCCCTGACTCAACTTGCCCACGGTGCCACCATGAACAATCCCGACATCAAGCTCAATCCGAATCCACGCATGCGCTACGAAGTGACCGTGCGCATCGAGGACGCGCCGGGCCCGTTCGACACCGTCAATGGCACGGTCGACTACCGGGTCAGCAACGAGGACTGCGTTCCGATGACGCCGATCACAGGCGCCACCATTCCACCGTCGAAACGCGTTCCATTGAAGCTGGTATCGATGGGGCAAGGCGTCTACCGCGGCGAACTCTTCGCCGACCTCCTTCAAGACGAAGACTACTTCGGGAAGGGTGTCTGCCATTGGTCGATCGTCGCCGCTGGCGTGGAAGCGCGGGTCAAGAAGATGGATTTTGCGGCATCGCTACCCAAGGACCATATCTTCGCGCACACGCCCGTGACTCAGTACTACTCGAACCGGGCGTATGCGGAGAGCGACGTTGATCTGCTCAATACGGGGAACCTGAGCAGAGCTGAATTCAAGGATCCTGCGCACACCTTCTCGATCAGCGTGAGTGCTGAGGAGAAGGGTCAATGACGCCCCAATCCACAGGCTACGCCCTGCTCGCGAAGGATTCGTATCGAAGCCCGGAAAAAAATGACTCCATCGAGATCGATGGACAGCAGTACACGGTCTTTGCCAATGCCGACGATCCGGCAACGGGGTTTCAGGCGACCGCCTACCAGCGCAAGGGAAGCAGTGACATTGTCATCGCCTACCGTGGCACCGAGTTCGACCGTGAACCGGTGCACGATGGTGGCGTCGACGCCGGGATGGTGCTCCTGGGCGTGAACGCACAGGCTCCCGACTCCATCGCCTTCACCCAGGAGGTCCTGGCAAAGGCCCAGAAGGATGCCGACCTCAACGATCGCACGGCGAATGTCACGGTCACCGGGCATTCCCTCGGCGGGACGCTGGCGGAGATCAATGCGGCGAAGTTCGGACTCAAGGGCGAGACGTTCAACGCCTACGGTGCGGCAAGCCTTTACGGCGTGCCCGAAGGCGGCAACCAGGTCATCGACCACGTCCGCGCGGGCGATGTCGTCAGTGCGGCCAGTCCTCACTTCGGCGAGGTGCGCGTCTACGCGTCGCAGCAGGATATCGACACCCTGTCCAAGGCAGGCTATCGGGACGACAGCGGCCTGCTGAGCCCTCGTAACCCGATCAAGGCCATCGATTTCGATTCCCACGCGATCGACAACTTCATCCCCGACAGCAAGCTCCTCGGCCACAGCATCATTTCCGACGAGAGTCAGGCTCGCTATCGCGCCCACGAAGGCATGATCGACCGCTACCGCAACGACGTCGCCGACATCCGCATGGGCCTGTCAGCTGCATGGGAGATTCCCAAAGCCGTTGGTGAGCTGAAGGACGCCATCGAACACAAGGCAGTCGAAGCCATCGGTGCAGGCGCTCTCGCCGTCGAGCATGGCGTCGAATACGCCGCTCACGAGTTCAAGGAGGGTTTCGATCATCTCAAGTCCGGCGTCCAGCACGTGGGCCATGAGATCGCCAATGGGGTCCACGCCGTCGAAGCGAAAGCCCATAGCGTCTGGAATACCGTCACGCATCCCGGCACGTGGTTCGAACACGACAAGCCCGGTGTATCGCTCGATCACACCGCACACCCCGACCATCCGATGTTCAAGCAGGCGCGCGA
>Ga0247742_10001995_pt1 | contig 13657 bp, 14 predicted proteins | sample UWRJL208509C2_FD_180944 | JGI IMG/M metagenome (GOLD analysis project Ga0247742, IMG submission 180944) | Plant litter microbial communities from Arlington Agricultural Research Station in Wisconsin, United States - UWRJ-L208-509C-2 | ecosystem: Environmental > Terrestrial > Plant litter >...
CAGAGGAAGGTGAGCGCGATCATCCACCCGTTCAGGCCCTGGGTCGACGTGGTCACGATCGCGAGCACCGTCGACAGCAGGACCAGCGCGGTCGCGTCGTTGACGAGCCCCTCGCCCTCGAGGATCGTCACGATGCGGGGAGGCAGGCCGAGCCGCTTGCCGAGGCTTGTCGCGGCGACGGCGTCGGGCGGGGCGACCACGGCGCCGAGCGCGATCGCGAGGGCGATGGGCACCGTCACCCAGATCAGGTGGACGGCGACGCCGACGAGCACTGCCGACACGATGACGAGGATGACCGCGAGAAACCCGATCACCCTCAGGTTCCGGCGGAAGTCGACGAACGGCACCTGCCGCGCGGCCGCGTAGAGCAGCGGCGGCAGGATCACGGTCAGCACCAGCTCGGGCTCCACCTCGAAATGGGGCACGGCGGGGATGGCACCGACCCCGACGCCCACGACCGTGAGGGCCAGTGGCGCCGCAACGCCGATGCGCCCCGCGAACAAGGAGACGAGCCCGATCACCAGCACGACGCCGACGACCACGAGCGTGACGAGTTGAGTGCTACCCATGCAGCGAGGCTACCGTCAGGCCTCCCGTCGGCGGATGGCGTGGCGGAAGACGAGGCGGAAGACGATCCCGAGTGCGAGGACGATGAGGCCGCCCACAATGGCGACGAGGGGCAGTGTCGCGACCAGCAGGAGGCAGGCGAGCGCTCCGACGACGAAGACGGCGCGCGGCAGCATCCGGGCCTCGCGCTTCTGGCTGAAGGCCGACACGTTCGCGACGAAGTAGTAGAGCAGCACACCGAACGACGAGAAGCCGATCGCGCCGCGCAGGTCGACCGTCAGCACGAGCGCGACCACGACGACAGCGAGCACGACCTCGGCGCGGTGCGGGACCTGGAACCGGGGATGCACGGCCGCGAGCCAGCGCGGCAGATCCCCTTCCCGTGCCATGGCCAGCGAGGTGCGGCCGATGCCGGCGATGAGGGCGAGCAGCGCACCGAGTGAGGCGAGCGCGGCGCCCACGGTGACGACGGGGCCGGTCCACGGCCACGCGGCGGCGGCCTCGCGCAGCGGAGCGGTCGACGCGGCGAGCCCATCGGGCCCGAGGGCGCCGAGCAGGCTCACGGCGATGACCGCGTACACGACGATGGTGATCGACAGGGCGATGATGACCGCCCTGGGGATGGTGCGCGAGGGCTCCCGCACCTCCTCCCCCATGGTGGCGATGCGCGCGTATCCCGCGAAGGCGAAGAACAAGAGGCCGGCCGACTGGAGGATGCCGTACGGCCCGTGCGCGATGATGCTCGAGGTGCCCAGCTCGGCGAGGTGGGGGAGGCCGGTGCTCGCAGTGGCGGCCACCGCGACCGCGAGGGCGACGAGCACGAGGACCACGATCACCCGCGCGAGCTGGGCCGTGCGGGTGACGCCGCGGTAGTTGACCGCCGCGAGGGCGACCACGGCGACCGCTGCCACCGGCCGCTCCCAGCCGGCGGGGGCGGCGTAGCTCGCGAAGGTCAGGGCCATCGCCGCGCAGCTCGCGGTCTTGCCGATGACGAAGCTCCAGCCGGCGAGGAAGCCCCACCACGGCCCCAGCTGCTCGCGGCCGTAGATGTACGTGCCGCCCGAGGTCGGGTAAGCCGCGGCGAGCTGGGCCGACGCGAGTGCGTTGCAGGCCGCTACCAGCGCCGCCACGATCAGGCCGACGAGCAGCCCGTTGCCCGCTGCCTGCGCCGCCGGGGTGAAGGCCGCGAAGACGCCGGCGCCGATCATGGAGCCGAGGCCGATGAAGACGGCGTCGGCGGTGCCGAGTCGGCGCTGCAGGGCTGGGGTGCTGGACACGTCGGCAGGATACGGGGTGCGGGTTAACTAGCATGGGCGAATGGCCAGCGAACCGTTGCATCCCGAAAGCCGTACCGCTCAGGGACTGGGCTGGATCGACCAGTCGACCCTGGCCATCAGCCCGCCGGTGCACATGTCCAGCACCTACCTGCGCGACGCGGACAACGGCTACAGCTCCGGGCGCGTGTACATGCGCGACCAGAACCCGGCGTTCGACCAGCCCGAGGCGCTGCTCACCGAGCTCGAGCACGGGCACGAGACGCTTCTGTTCGCGAGCGGGATGGCGGCGGCGACTGCCGTGTTCCAGGGCCTGCGCCCGGGCGACCACGTGCTCGCGCCGAAGGTCATGTACTGGAGCCTGCGCAACTGGCTCCTCAACTTCGCGACCGCCTGGGGGCTCGACGTCGAGCTGATCGAGATGACGGATCCGGCGGCGGTGCAGGCTGCCATTCGGCCAGGGGCGACGAAGCTCGTCTGGATCGAGACCCCGGCCAACCCGCTGTGGACGATCACCGACATCGCCGCCACCGCGGAGATCGCGCACTCGGCGGGCGCACTGCTGGCCGTGGACTCGACCACAGCGACCCCGGTGCTGACGCAGCCGCTCGACCTCGGGGCCGACCTGGTCATGCACTCCGCCACCAAGTACCTGAACGGCCACTCCGACCTCACGGCCGGCAGCGTCACCACCCGCGCCGACAACGAGCACTGGCAGCGGGTCCGTGCGGTGCGGGCGCAGGGCGGCGGCACCCTCGGCTCCATGGAGTCCTGGCTGCTGCTGCGCGGAATGCGCACGCTCTTCCTCCGCGTCCGCGCGGCCAGCGCCTCGGCCCAGCGGATCGCCGAGCACTTCGACGGTCACGGGCTGATCGCCGAGGTGCTCTACCCCGGCCTCCCCAGCAGCGCGGGGCACGAGGCGGCGAAGCGGCAGATGTCCGGTGGATTCGGCGGGATGCTCTCACTGCGCGTTGCCGGAGGCGAGCAAGCCGCGATCGCCGTTGCCGCGAACACGAAGCTGTGGAAGCGCGCGACCTCGCTCGGAGGTGTCGAGAGCCTCATCGAGCACCGCGCGAGCATCGAGGGCGCGGGCTCGCCCGTGCCGTCGGACCTGCTGAGGCTCTCCGCGGGGATCGAGAACGTCGACGACCTGATCGCCGACCTCGAGCAGGCGCTGGGGGCGTAGCGCTAGTGCGCTGAGACTGCGGTCGGGCCCAGCGCGACCTCGAGGATGGCCGCCGCCCAGGCTGCGTACATGGCGCGGTAGGCGGGCGGGCGCGTCTCGGCCCGCCAGAGCTGGTTGTCGAGATGCAGGGGGAAGCTCACGACCTGGCACCCGGGGCGGGAGGCGACAACCTCAGCGGTGACCTGGTTCAGAAGGTGGGCCTGGTGCGATGACGCACGTCGAATCACGGCGGGAATCGCGCCGGCCCTGCTCAGCGGAGGGATCTCGGGGACGAGCACCAGAGCGCCCGGAGGCCGGCTCTCGAGGATGCCGTCGAGCGTGGCCGAGAGCTGCCGCCGCCAGGACGCGCACGTGGTGAGCGACAGGGTGTCGGCGATGCCCCCGAGCACGATCACGATCTCGGCCGCCGAAAGCTCGCCGTCGAGCTCCGCCACGAGCTCGGGCGCGTTGCGGATCAGGTTGTCCGGCATGGCGTTCGCCGACCAGAGTGATCCTCTTCCCGTTCGGGATGCCAGCTGCCGCGCGAACTGGCACGCCAGGCCGAGTTCGTGGGTGAGCACCCCGTAGCCCATCGCGGTCGCCTCGCCGATCACGACGACGCGGTACGGGTTGGGCCCTTCGACGGCACCCGAGGCCCGGTCGGTCGGAAAGATGTCGGCGGCACGGTCACGCCGTCGCAACTGGTACCCGGCGTAGCTGAAGCCGCGAACGAGGGTTCGCCCGAAGGACGATGCGTGGTTGGCGTACATGAAGGACATTCATGCACGGTACGTCCGGGGTGGGTGCGGCGCACAGGGCCGAAGGTCCCGGGACCTTCGGCCCTACAGCCCCCCGATCCGGTGCTCGACGCTTGTCTCAGCGCGAAGTGCAGCGCACCCAGAGCACCGGCCGTTGTCCTACGATCCGTGGAGGGCAACGGCCGGGTTGTCGCTCGAGGCTAGTGCCTGCGGTTGAAGAGGCGCCCCGTGATCTCCGTCGGGCGGATGCGGATGAAGACGTCCTTCGCCCCCGGCGCCCAGGTCCAGAGCGGGGCCCTTCGGGCAGCGGCGACCGACACGTCGTCCATGCGCGAGGCGACGCCCTTCACGACCACGCTCCACGCGCGCTCGGAGTTCGCCTCGTCCGCTTCGAAGGCGACAAGCGCGTTCGCCTCGACGCATCGGACCTTCGTGCCCTCCTCCGTGCGGATGAGGATGCCCGATTCGGTCGCCAGGAAGTTCACGGGGAACGCGTCGGGCTGGCCGTCGAGACTGACCACGAGCCGTCCGAAGCTCTTGCTGCGCAGGAGAGCCCAGGCCTCGTCGTCGGCCAGGGGCATCATGTACTCGGGCACGTCCATCTCCTACCGCGCCACCATCACGGGCGAGGTGAGGTTCAGGAGCACCTCGTGCGTCACCGAGCCGAGCATCCCCCCGCGCTCGCCGCGGTCGCGGGCCGCCCCGAGTACGAGCAGCGCTGACCCCCGGCTCGCGTCGAGCAGCGTGTCGGTAGGCCCGCGGTGCGAGAGGCGCCGCCGGATGACGATGCCGGGCGCCGTGGTTGCTGCGAGCTCGGCAGCCGTCGCGAGGAGTGCCCTTCCTGCCTCGACGGCTTCAGGGAGATCGGGCCCCGAGTGGATGAGGGAGAGCTCCTGCCCCAGGCGCTGCGCCTCGGAGGCGCCGGCGATGATCGCAGCATGGCACTCGCTCCCCGCGGCGACCCCGACCACGACACCCGCGCGCTGCGCCAGATTGTCCTCCGGCACGACGACGACGCTCGAACGGGCGAGAGACGCGACAAGGATGCCACGGCTGCCGAGCACGCGCCCGCGAACGAACCCGGTCTTGTGAGAGCCGACGACCAGCAGGTCGCCCGAGTGGGACTGCTCGGCGAGTCCGGTAACGGGATGCCCGCGCGCGACCTCGACGTGAACGTCCCGCCCCGCGGCGCGTGCGACCTCGAGCGCGTCGGCCAATGACTGCTCACCTTGGTCTGTCTCTCGCGCTTCATCGTCGATGATGTGGACGAGGACGAGACTGCAGCCGTCAGCTCGAGCGCGCTTCAGCGACCATCGGAGGCCGGCCGAGCTCGGCCCGGAGCCGTCGATGCCGACAATGATGCGTGCGACCATGGCGCCTCCTCTCGTGGCCTGTGCCAGACTCTCAACAACTCGGCCTCTGCGGCAGGGTCGAAAGTCCCGCTGGTGCTAGACAACCGCCGAGGCGTGGAGGCAGCAATGACTGAAGAGCACACTCCCCTGGCGTTTCCTGATGCGCCGCGGGGCCGACTGGACCGGGTCATCAACGATCTCGTCGAGTCAGCTCAGGAGGTGCTGGCCACGCAAGGCCGCCTGCGGAGCCTGCTGGAGGCAAGCAGGTCGGTGTCCAGCGAGTTGGAGCTTCCGGTAGTCCTCCGCACTATCGTTGCTGCAGCCGTGGAGCTCGTGGGCGCCCGCTACGGCGCCATCGGCGTCATCGCGCCCGACGGCTCGCTCGCGCAGTTCATCCATGTCGGAGTCAGCGAGGAGCTCGCCCACGAGATCGGCCACCTTCCCGAAGGGCACGGGCTTCTCGGGGCACTCATCGAGGATCAGGAGCCGATCCGCCTCGAGCACCTGCGCGACGATCGCCGGTCCAGCGGATTCCCCCCGCACCACCCGCCGATGGAGAGCTTCATGGGCGTTCCCGTCCGGGTGCGGGGGGAGGTGTTCGGCAACCTCTACCTGACCGAGCGCGCCGACGGGCCCTTCAGCGCCGAGGACCAGGAGCTGCTCAGCGCGCTCGCGGCGAGCGCGGGCGCCGCCATCGACCACGCCCGCCTGTTCGACGAGAGCCAGCGCCGCCAGCGGTGGTCCGCGGCATCCGCGGAGGTCACCGCGGCGCTGCTGTCGGAGGAGACAGACGACTCGCTGGGCATCCTGGCCGACCGGGTCGCGCAGCTCGCCGACGCCGAGCTGGTGTGCATCGCCCTTCCCGAGACTGGCACGGCGATGGCGGTAGTGGTGGCCAGGGGCGTGCTCGCCGAGCGCTACGCGGGCGTCGTGTTCGAGTCGGAGGGCACGCTCGCGGGCCGCGCGCACGAGAGCGGGCAGCCGGCGATGTCCGATGCGGGCTCGCTCAGCAGCGTCGATCCCACCCTCGTCCTCGGGCCCTCCATGGCGATCCCCTTCGCCTCCGTCGGGGCGCCGCCCGGCGTGCTCACTGTGTCCCGATCCAGCGGGCGCGCAGCCTTCACCCCGGCGGATCTCGAGATGGCGGCAGACTTCGCGGGCCAGGCAAGTGTTGCGCTGACCCTCGCGTCGGGCCGCGCCGACCGGGCCCGGCTCGCCATCCTCGAGGACCGCGGCCGGATCGCCCGCGACCTGCACGACCACGTCATCCAGCGGCTGTTCGGTGCCGGCCTCAGCCTTCAGGCCGTCGCGGGTTCCATTAGCGATCCGGCGCTCAGGGCGCGCGTCGGCCAGCAGGTCGACGCACTGGACGCGGCGATCGCCGAGATCCGCACCGCGATCTTCACTCTGAGCGTCGTGGAGGACTCGGACGCCCCGAAGCTGCGCCACCGCGTGCTCGACGTCATCGGCGAGATGGGCGACCTGTTCGACGAGTCACCCCTCGTCACGTTCGGCGGTGCCGTCGACCTGATGATCGATCCGGCGCTCGCCGACGACGTGATCGCGGTGGTCCGCGAGGGGCTCACGAACGTCGCGAGGCACGCGGTGGCGACGCGGACGTCGGTCTCCATCGTGGTGCGGAACGACGAGGTCGTCGTGGAGGTCGAGGACGACGGCCGTGGCATCCCGGACGCGTCGACTCGGTCGAGCGGCACTGCGAACCTTGAGAAGAGAGCGGTCTCGAGGGGCGGTGCGTTCGAGCTGGTACGGCCTGAATCGGGCGGAACCATCCTTCGGTGGAGCGCCTCCACCGTTCGAAAGGCGGAGTGATGATCCGGGTGTTCCTGGTCGACGACCACGAGATCGTGAGGCGCGGGGTGGCCGACGTCATCAACGCCGAGGCCGACCTGGAGGTGGTGGGCGAGGCATCCACCGCGCGGCAGGCGCACGGGCGCATCGCGGCCACACTGCCCGATGTCGCAGTTCTCGATGTGCGCCTACCGGATGGCAGCGGCATCGACCTGTGCCGCGACATCCGGTCCGCCCATCCCGAGGTGCACTGCCTGATGCTCACCGCCTACGACGACGACGAGGCGAGCTACACGGCCGTGCTCGCGGGCGCGTCCGGGTACGTGCTCAAAGACATCAAGGGCCAGAACCTGCTCGAGAGCATTCGACAGGTGGCTGCCGGCCGGAGCCTGATCGACCGCTCCGTAACCCGCCGCGTCGTGGACTCCGTCTCGACCGGCAGCCCCGACGTCGAGCTCAGCCTGCGCGAGAAGCAGGTCCTCGATCTGATCGCGGAAGGCCTGACCAACCGTCAGATCGGCGAGCGCCTCGAACTGGCCGAGAAGACTGTCAAGAACTACGTCTCGGGGCTGCTGGCCAAACTGGGAATGGAGCGACGCACACAGGCTGCCGTCTACGGCGCACAGCACCGGGCGGAGAACCCGAGGGACCAAAGGCCCTGACGCCCGCGCGCCGACCGCGCGAGTATTCGGGGGTGATCACAATCGGGACGCGTGTTCCGGGTCGGCCGTCGAACGTTCGGGAACCTCGACGTCCGGCCCCAACCGTGCGCAGCGCCAGGCCGCTTCCGGATCTGACCTGGCACGAGGACCAGGCCGTGCACCTCACCCGGGGCGAGCGCGCAGCCGATCGGATGCGCAACGTCATGGGCAGCTGGCCGTTCGTCGGGGGCTTCGTGCTGTTCATGGTGGTGTGGGCGGTCGTCAACACTGTGCTCCCCGGATGGGACGTGTACCCGTTCATCCTGCTGAATCTGTTCCTCAGCATGCTCGCCGGCCTGCAGGGCGCGATCCTCCTCATCGCCGCGAAGCGCCAGGACTCGATCGCCGCAGCGCTGGCGCGGCACGACTACGAGACCAACCTAGCCGCCAAGACCGACATCGAGACTCTGCTCGAGATCAACCGCTCGCAGCTGCAGCTCATCAAGGAGCTGCACGCTCTCGTGCGGGCGGCGGACTGAGCGCTACGCCTCAGGGATCACCCGGTCGAAGAAGTCGTCGCGCTTCGCGTCAGGGTCGGGGCCGCCGCGTACACCCGTGTTGAGCGAGTCGATCTGCCCCAGCTCGTCACCGCTCAGCTCGAAGTCGAACACCTCGAAGTTCTCGGCGATGCGCTGCGGGTTGATGGACTTCGGGATGACCGACCGCCCCTCCTGGATTCCCCAGCGCAGCATCACCTGGGCCGGGCTCTTGCCGTGGGCCTGGGCGATCGCGGCGATAGTCGGATCATCCATGACGCTGCGCTCGCCGCCGCGGTAGAAGGTGATGCCGCCGATGGGCGACCACGCCTGCGTGAGCACGCCGGCCGCGGCATCCGCCGCCTGCACCTCGGGCTGGGTGAAGTACGGGTGCAGCTCGACCTGGTTGAGCGCGGGCACGATCTCCCTTTCGGCGAGGAGCCGGGCGAGGTGGTCGGGCATGAAGTTGCTGACCCCGATCGCGCGGACGCTGCCGTCGGCGAGCAGCGTCTCGAGGGCCCGGTATGCCTCGAGGGTGCGGTCGAACGCGTGCGGGGCGGGCTGGTGGAGGATGAGCAGGTCGAGCTGCTCGACGCCGAGTTTGCCGGTCGCTTTCTCGAAGGCGTGCAGTGTCTTGTCGTAGCCGTAATCGCTCACCCAGACCTTCGTCTCGATGAAGATCTCATCGCGCGGCACACCGGATGCGCGGATGCCCTCGCCGACCTCGCGCTCGTTGCCGTACGCAGCGGCCGTGTCGATGTGCCGGTACCCGGTCTTCAGCGCGGCCTCGACCGCGGCCGAGGTCTCCTCGGGCTTGCTCTGGAAGACGCCCAGCCCGATCGCCGGGATGGTGACGCCGTTGTTGAGGGTGAAAGTGGGGATGCTCATACGACGACGCTACGCCGCTTGGCTACAGCGCCTCGAACACGAGGGTGGCCTGGATGCGATCGCCGCCGCCGAGGCCCTTACTGCCCGACGACGCGGTGGTGATGGTGTGGAGCCGATAGCCGAGCGCGGCCTGGCCGTTGATCGCCCTCTCCAGCTCCGTGAGGTTGCCGGAGCCGGTGCCCCACAGCTTCTCCTTGAGGATCACCTGAAGGACGACGTAGCTCATCCCCTTGGCCGACGGCCTCGGAAGGCTGCCCGAAACGGCCTCCGCGCGGATGTGCTCGACGAGGGCGCTGGGACTGTTCACCGGCGCCTCCTCCTGATACTGGTCGGTCCAGTTCTGGCCGTCCCACCAGCGCTGCCGTCCGGATTCGTCGTCGTACCAGCCCGCTGCTGCCTTTGCCATGCTCGTCTCCCTTGACTGCGGCCGCGGGTGCGGCTCGGTGGGCTCACCGTACTGGAAGGGAGGCATCCAGCCCAGCGGAAGCTCAGCGGGAGATCTGCGCGAGCAGCTCGTCGTCGGCGCTGCCCGTGAACTCGGTGATACGCCCGTTCGCCAGTCGGTAGAAGGTGAACTCGGCGACGTTGACGTGGCGGCCGGTCGGCGCCATGCCGCGGAAGGCTCCGGTGTGGGTGCCGCTCGACCGCAGGTGCGCGGCGATGCGGTCCTCTTCGACGACGAGCAGGATGCGGCGTACCCGCCAGTCGGGGAACGCCGCGTAGAGGTCGGCGAGATCCGACAGCCAGGCGTCAACGCCGCCGGGCAGGTGCGCACGGCGCACGGCGGGATCGATGAACGACTTCAACGCCTCGAGGTCGTGCCGGTTGCAGGCCTCGAGGTAGTCGGCGAACCACTCGCGCGTCTCCCAGGGCTCCACTGGTCAATTATGCGCGGAGTACGAGGCGGGCCTCGGCGGTGTCGCTCTAGCTGGATTCGCGAGCAATGAGTGTTGCGCGGGTCACCGGCGACGCGGTGGGGGCGGGTGTGCCCTCGATCGCGTGGAGGGCGAGTGCGGCAAAGTAGCGCCCCAGGCCAGCCGCGTCGACGTGGATGCTCGAGAGGGAGGGCACCAGACGTCTCGCTAGTGGTGTGTCGTCATGTCCGATTATGGCCAGGTCTCTGGGGATGTCCAGGCCGGCGCGCAGTGCGGTGCTCAGCACGAGAGCGGCGACATCGTCGTTGTAGGCGGCAACCGCGTTGCTCGAGGGTGAGCTCCTCCTCCGAGCGGCCCGCCTCGTCCTGATCGGTGAGCTCCAGGTAGCGGCGCGCGGCGTGGTCCTCGATCTCGGCCATGAAGGAATGGAGGACCTCGTGCGGGATTCCCGCGAACATGGGTTGCGCGGGAATCCCGGTTTGGAAGCACCGGTGGCAGGTGAGCCGCGAGGAGTTGCCGGGCGGCTGCCACGAGCCGATGTGCTCGTACAGCCGCCCGAACGTGAGCTCCAGCATCGCGTTTAGCGCACCGGGTGCGGGCCGATGCACGGCGTCGCGCCGCGGCTGTCCTCGATGGTCGTAAGGGTTTGCGCGACCGCGACGCCGAGGGCGGCGGCGAGCGGAGCGATCGCCCACTGCCACGGCGCGCCGCCGAGGCTCGTCGCCGTCCACAGGAAGAGCGCGACGCCCGCGATGCCGAACACGGCGGGAGTCCAGGCGTGGCGCATGCGCATGCCGAAGACGAGGTTCAACATGAGCACTGCCACGCAGCCGACGACCAGCAGCACGGCGAGCTCGGTGTACAGCGCGACGGGCACGTCGCCCGCGCTCCTGCCGTTGTTCTCGCCCGCGACGAACACCGCGATCATGAGCTGGGGCAGCGCAAGTGACGCGAACGAGGCGACCACCGGTGTGAAGATCCAGACGGGGATGCTGATGCCGAGCATCACCATCAGGAGGCGGAACGCGGCGGGCGTGTCGTGTCGGCAGAGGGTCTCGCGGCCGGGGTGGTAGTCGTCCTCGTGCATCTCGCTAGCCCCCGATCATGACGACCACGCGGCGGTTGGCGCGGTGCTCGTCGTCGGTCTGCGGCGAGGGGTACACGGGGTCGTTACTCCCGCGGCCCTCGATCACGATGCGCTCGGCCGGAACGCCCTTCGCCAGGAGCCACGTCGCCACGCTGGTGGCGCGTCCGACGCTCAGGTCGTGGGCGGCGACGGGGTCGCCGCCGTCCGTGTGCCCGATGACCGTGATGCGGCCGGGCGTCGCCAGCACAAGCTCGAGGAGCTGCGCGAGGCTCGGGCCGGCATCGTCGCCGAGGACCGGGCTGTTGTCGGCGAAGAGCACGTCGGAGGACAGGCCGGCGGTGACGACGTCGTCCTGGACGGAGACCGCCATCTGGTCGGTGTCGGCAGCGGCGATCGCGCCCCCGGTCGCGGGGAACGTCGAGAGAGTCGACGTCCAGGCCACGAGGGCGCCCCCGCAGCGCTCCGCGTACTGGCGCCAGAACTCCCGCAGCGCGGTGTCGTACGCGGCGACGCCGTAGAAGCGCCATCCCGAGCAGTCCGGGATCATGCCCGCCGCCGCGAGGCGGTTGAGCACGCCCACGGGGTCGGCGAGCTGCACGGGGTCCGACAGGTCGGCCGGCTCGGCCGTGTTACGCGTCGACGTGAGCATCACGACGTCCACGGGGCCGTGCGAGACGGAGCCCTCGAGGTTGCCCGCGAGCGTCATGATCGACGTGAACAGGTCGAGCTCCGGCGTCGTGCCGAGGCCGGCGATGGTCGACAGGGAGGTCGCGACCAGGCCGCGCTTGCACTCAAGGTTGATCTCACGCTCGAGCGGGTTCGACCCGTCGCCCGCCAGGCGCACGTCGGTGAGCATGGTCGGTGTCGAGGCGTCCCCGACGCCGCTCACGATGAGGCGGGCGGACTCGGCGGCGGCACCCGCCAGCACCGTGGGCACGTCGGAGGCGTGCTCGCTGGCGCCGCTGCCGGACTGGACCAGCAGGGCGGTGGTCGGCGTCGAGGCCTCGACGCCCGTCAGGGCGTCGCACGGCTTCGGCTTGGGGGCTGCGGCGGGTGCCGAGGAGCAGGCACCGAGGCAGAGGGCGAGCGCCAGGGCGATCGCACCGGCGACGGCGGGGATGGGGGTCTTCATGATGGGTCCTCTCTACTTTTTCTGGGGGGCGGTGATGGCGGGGGCGGTGAGGTGGAGCGTGTTGGCGAAGATCGTGACGATCTGCGACGTGATGTCCACCAGGTCGAAGCTCTGAAGGCGGGTGAACGAACCCAGGGGCAGGGAGCGCCAAGCGGCCTCCATGGCCGGGGAGCATCCGTTCGAGCGATCGATGAGGCAGATGTGCATCGAGCTCGGGGCGAGGGAGGCCACAGCCGCGCGCACGGCGTCGTCCACCGTCTCCATGCCGTCGGTGAGGACGACCGTGATGACGGTGTCGCCCGCGGGCGCGGCGTCGGCGAGCTCCTTCCCGCGCGCGATCCCGGCGGCGATGTTCGTGCCGCCGAGCGAGGCGTTGTTGCGCAGGGCGGCGCGCAGGGCCTTCGCGTCCCTCGTGACGTCGAGCGGGCCGACGGCGAGGTCGCGGGGGGCGTCCGAACCCCACAGCACTACGCCGGCGTGGCCGCCGCCGCTCGCGCGCTGGAGGTTGATGACGCTCTCCGCCGCGGCGCCCGTGACGTCGGTCGGATCCCCCCACGGCCCCGACATCGAGCCGCTGCAGTCGATGAGGAAGTTCATCGTGATCTGCCGGACGAGCTTCGCGATGGCGGCGCGCGACTCGCCCGTGAGGGGCGGAACGCGGAGCGGGGCGGCGCCCGCGGGGCGCTGGGTGAAGGTCGTGGAGGGGGCCAGCCCGACCGGGGCGGCCGAGCCGAGGCCCGACCACCCCGTCCACTGCTGGGGGGTCACGCGGCACCCTCCGTCTCGACCGGGAGGGCCGTCGTCACCGCGTGGATGGGCTCGATGGCACCCGCGTCGTCGTCGTTGTCGGGGAGCTCGTCGCCCTCGGGGAGGAGGTCGGCGAGGCGCACCCGCTCGAAGCGCTCGGCGAGGGCGCGCACGGCCTGCACCGACGCGTTGTGTTGCTTGACGAGGTCCTCCGTGGACGCCCTCGTGAGCTCCGGGAGCTCGTGGATGCCCAGGAGGGCCTTCCGGAGGTTGTCGTCGTCCAGCAGGACGGGGGCCGGGGCGTCCTTGGGGAACAGCTGCGTCATCGTCATCTCGGGCTGGGCGAGGATGGTGGTGCGCATGTACTGCCTGCCCTGGCGCAGGGCGTTGGAGCGGTCGGCGCGGTGGTGGTGGCCCGACTGCGCCAAGATCACGCCGACGGAGTCGATCGTGGTGTTGACGGACCCGGCGAGGCTGTTGACGGTGCCGAGGCAGGTCTCGAACACCGCGGTCGCGGCCTTCCCGGCGTCGTCGGCCACACGCACGGCGCGGGCGAGGGGGTGTGTGTGGGCGATGCTCACCGCGATGGCGGCCGCCAGCACCGTGAACTGGATGGCGATGAACGGCGCCGCCTGCACGGGAACGCCCTGCGCGGCCAGGTAGTCGATGCGGATCGCACCCACCCCGACCACGAGGACGACGCCCATGATGAGGAACGAGCCCGCGAACACGATGTCGAGCCACGAGACCTTCGGGAGCGCCTCGCGGGCCGCCTCGTCCTTCGCCTTGTGCCGCTGCGCGAAGGCGTGCTCGACCATCCGCAGGC
>Ga0247742_10001996_pt1 | contig 13650 bp, 15 predicted proteins | sample UWRJL208509C2_FD_180944 | JGI IMG/M metagenome (GOLD analysis project Ga0247742, IMG submission 180944) | Plant litter microbial communities from Arlington Agricultural Research Station in Wisconsin, United States - UWRJ-L208-509C-2 | ecosystem: Environmental > Terrestrial > Plant litter >...
CTGGTTGCTACGACGCCATCGAAGCCGTGCGCACCTGCCGCCTGGCCCGTGAGCTGCTCGATGGCCACAACCTGGTGAAGCTGGAAGTGCTGGCGGACCAGAAAACCCTGTTCCCCAACGTGATCGAAACCCTCAAGGCCGCCGAAGTGTTGGTCAAGGAAGGCTTCGACGTGATGGTCTACACCAGCGATGACCCGATCATCGCCCGGCAACTGGCGGAAATCGGTGTGATCGCGGTGATGCCGCTGGCCGGTCTGATCGGTACGGGCCTGGGGATCTGCAACCCGTACAACCTGCAGATCATCCTCGAAGAAGCCAAGATTCCGGTGCTGGTGGATGCCGGTGTCGGCACCGCTTCCGACGCCACCATCGCCATGGAACTGGGTTGCGAAGCGGTGCTGATGAACTCGGCCATCGCCCATGCCCAGCAGCCGGTGTTGATGGCCGAGGCCATGAAGCACGCTATCGTTGCCGGTCGCCTGGCCTACCTCGCTGGCCGTATGCCGAAAAAACTCTATGCCAGCGCCTCCTCGCCGCTGGATGGTCTGATCAAGTAAGAGCCATTGATGACTGAATCGAACGACACGCCTATCCAGACGGAAGAAGGCGAAGAGCGCCAACACCGCCGCATCAAGAGTTTCGTGATGCGCGCCGGGCGCATGACTGAAGGCCAGCAACGCGGCCTGGACCAGGGCACGCCGCTGTTCGTGCTGCCCTTGGCCGATGCGCCGGTGGACTTCGACCAGGTATTCGGCCGCTCGGCGCCGCGCTCCCTGGAAATCGGCTTCGGCATGGGCCATTCGCTGCTGGAAATGGCCGCGGCGTCGCCGGAACAGGATTTCATTGGCGTGGAAGTTCACCGTCCGGGTGTCGGCGCGCTGCTCAATGGCGTGCTGACTCAAGGGCTGACCAACCTGCGGGTCTACGATTGCGATGCCATCGAAGTGCTCAACCGCTGCGTGGCTGACAACAGCCTCGATCGCCTGATGCTGTTTTTCCCGGACCCGTGGCACAAGAGCCGCCACCACAAGCGCCGCATCGTCCAGGCCTCGTTCGCCGAGCTGGTGCGCAGCAAGTTGAAAGTCGGCGGTGTGCTGCACATGGCCACTGACTGGGAGCCCTACGCCGAATACATGCTGGAAGTGATGAACGTCGCGCCGGGCTACCGCAACCTCGCCGAAGACAGCAAATGCGTACCGCGCCCGACCGAACGCCCGATCACCAAGTTCGAACGCCGCGGCGAACGCCTGGGCCATGGCGTGTGGGACCTGAAGTTCGAAAAGCAGTCCTGAAAACACCCCAAACCCTGTGGGAGCGGGCTTGCCCGCGATAGCGGTCTGGCAGTCAGCATGGATGTTGAATGTTACGGCCTCATCGCGGGCAAGCCCGCTCTCACACTGTTTTGCGTCGACTCAAGATCGGTCGCTTTCTGCCGACAGCCCTAGGTTGCCATTTGTAAAGGAAGACAGGATTTTGAAGTCCATCCTCGCCCGCATTCTATTGTTCAGCGCACTGCCTTCTCTGGTGCTTGCCTCGACACCTGACGAATATTTTGAAAAAGCCCAGGAAGCCGCTCAGCAGATCAAGCTCATCACCGACAAGATGCTTGAGATGGAAGCCAATGGCGAGCTTGATCCCGAGAACAAGCCCGACCAGTTAGGCACTCTGAAATCCGACCTGGCCGCCTACCAAGATAATCTCCAGATGGCCTCTGATGGTGGGCACACCATTGCGAGCTATTTGCTGGGCAACTTCAGAGCACCGTTCGTGCCGTCCAAGGCGGGGCTCAAAGAAACCTGCAGGCTTTACCAGAAAGCCTCGGATCAGGGTTTGTTGGCGGCGGCGGTGGGCTACCACTATCTGTGCGACACGTCTTACGAAAGGTTCGAGCCGCAAGACGCCGAGCAGTTGAAATACATGCAGGTGCTGGAGCGCTTGCTTCAGCAGCCTGATACCCACGGTGATGACTACCCACTGCCCGCCAAGCGCTCACTTTGCTTCCCAGGCGCTGAAGATTCATTGCCACAGCAAGGGATCATGGCAGCGATGCAGGCACATTCCGGGGCAATGATGCTGACGGAGGATCAGTATCGAGCCGAGGGGAACTACATCCTGGCGATGACGCGAATGAACAAGCAGGGGCGACCTGAACAGCAAAATATTGCTTATCTGGATAAAGCAGAGGCCTTGGGTTGCAAGGATCTGCACGGGCTCAATGCGATGATGCGCGCTGCGGCCAAGGCGTCTGGGACCTGAAGTTCGAAAAGCAGTCCTGAACATCATGCGGTCAAAAATGTAGGAGTGAGCCTGCTCGCGATGGCAGTCTGACAGCCACCTAAGAGGTTGAATGTCATGACGTCATCGCGAGCAGGCTCGCTCCTACAGTTGTTTTTGGGGGTGTTCGAAAGTCAGCGGCGATCCGCAACCACGCCAATCAACACCAGCACCACCAACAACACCGGCGCCAGGCTGTAGTTGTTGAATTGGCTCAGGCCGCGAATGATCCACGGTGTTGCGTAGATCAGCGCCAGGCCGCTGCCGACCATGCACAGCAGGGCCATCAGCGGGACGCGCAAGGTGCCGGCGATGCCGCCCAGGCGTTGTTCGACCCAGCCTTTGATGTCGGCGCCGAACAGCACCAGCAGGCAGCCCACCAGCGCCAGGGAAATTTCAGACAGGTTGCTGCGGCTCCAGCGAGACACGGTGGCGAGCAGGTCGAGTATCAAATCCATTCGTTTTCCCTTAAGGCTGAAATCAGCTCAGAAATGTCTGCAGCAAGTCATTGAGAAACAGTTGGCCGCGTTCGGTGGCCGCCAGGCGTGACGGTTCGACCTGCAACAGGCCACTTTGTTCGGCCTCGCGACGGCCTTCGGCGAGGCTGTCCAGGGGCAGTCCGGTGCGTTCCGGGTACAGCCGCGATTCGACGCCTTCGGTGAGGCGCAGGGCGTTCATCAGGAACTCGAACGGCAATTCGTCGTTGGTCAGGGCCTTTTCCCCAGCCTTGAAGCTTTTTGCCGGGTTGAGGTAATCCTTCGGCAAGCGCGTTTTCCAGGTGCGGACGATGCGGCCGTCCGGATGGCTCAGCTTGCCGTGGGCGCCGGCACCGATGCCGATGAAATCGCCAAAACTCCAGTAGTTCAGGTTATGCCGCGCCGGGCGGCCCGGCTGGGCATAGGCCGAAACTTCGTATTGCGCGTAACCGTGTTCGGCCAGCAAGGCTTGCCCGGCTTCCTGGATGTCCCACAGGGTGTCGTCTTCCGGCAGCGTCGGCGGCTGGTTCCAGAACACCGTGTTCGGCTCCAGGGTCAGTTGGTACCAGGACAGGTGCGTCGGTTTCAGGGCAATGGCCTGGCGCAGGTCACTCAAGGCGTCGTCGAGGGACTGGTCCGGCAAGCCGTGCATCAGGTCGAGGTTGAAATTGTCGAACCCGGCCTGGCGCGCCATGCCGGCGGCGCGGACCGCCTCGTCGCCATTGTGAATCCGCCCCAGGGCCTTGAGTTTCTCTTCCTGGAAACTCTGGATGCCGATGGACAGGCGATTGATGCCCAGCGCGCGGTAGGCGACGAACTTCTCCTGCTCGAAGGTGCCCGGGTTGGCTTCCAGGGTAATTTCAATGTCGCGGGCAAACCGGATGCGTTGTTCGACGCCTTTGAGCAAGCGCCCCAGGGACGCGGCGCTGAACAGGCTCGGCGTGCCGCCACCGAAGAAGATTGAGCTCAACTCGCGGCCATGCACTGCGTGCAGGTCCTGATCGAGGTCGGCCAGCAAGGCGTTGACATATTCCTCTTCCGGCAGCACCGGGCTGGCGGTGTGGGAGTTGAAATCGCAATACGGGCATTTGCGCACACACCACGGGATGTGGATGTACAGCGCCAAGGGCGGCAGCGTGGGCAAGGCCGCCCGAGGTGCTTGTGCGTCACCGCCGAAGATCAGCGGCGACGCCGATGAGTCCTGGGTCATTTCAGGCCCAGACGCTGGCGCAACAGAACCATGGCGCGGGCGCGATGGCTGATCTGGTTCTTGTCGGCGGGGCTCAGTTCGGCGCTGGAGCAGTTGCGCTCCGGGACCCAGAACAGCGGGTCATAACCAAAGCCGTGTTCGCCGCTGGCCTGGGTCAACATGCGCCCGTGCCACAGGCCTTCGCAGAGGATCGGCAGCGGATCGTCGGCGTGACGGACCAGCGCCAGCACACAGACGAACTGCGCGCCGCGTTCGGCCTCCGGCACGTCTTTCAAGGCGTCGAGCAGTTTGGCGTTGTTCGCCGCATCGCCCTGGCCATCGGCATAGCGGGCCGAATAGATGCCCGGCGCACCACCGAGAAAATCCACCCCCAGCCCGGAGTCGTCCGCCAGCGCCGGCAAGCCGGAGATGCGCGCCGCGTTGCGGGCCTTGAGGATGGCGTTCTCGACGAACGACAAGCCGGTTTCTTCAGGCTCCACCGCGCTGAATTCGCCGATCGAGCGCAGTTGCACCGAACCGCCGAGCATGGCCTGGAGTTCCTTGAGTTTGCCGGCGTTGTGGCTGGCCAATACGAGTTGCGTGAAGTTGATCATTCGCCGGGAAAAAGCTCTTGGTTGAAATTGATGGTGTTGATTTTATCGCCCGTCTGCACCTTGATTTCAAAGGTGCGGGTTTCCTGCTGGTCTACCGGGTACTGGGCGATGTAGTAGATCGCGCCTTGTTCGGTGACTTGGCGAAACGACAAAGGCACGGTCTTGCTGGTCAGGTCTTTGACCGAGCCGCTGACGCTGGCCACCAGTGGCTTGCCGTCCTTGATCACCGAGACGTTGATCACGCCCTGGTTCTTGCTGCGGATCAACTCGGCCGCCTTGGCGATGTCGGGCGTCAGGTAGGTGGAGTTGAAGGTGTTGTAGTGCACCGTCACGTCACCGAATTTTTCCTGGCGTTCGCCCTTGATGACGTCGGCGGCCATGGCCGTGACGCTCAGGCAGGCACCGAGCAGCAATAACGCTAGACGACCCATGATCGTTCTCCTTGAATCCAACGGGTTTACACCGCGATTTTGAGGTCCGCGAGCGCGGGGCTGCTGACGCGGTAAATGCCAATCTCACCTAACAGATTAGGCCAAAGCTTGCTGGCCCACCCGTGACGATGCTGTTGATCCACGGCCAGGCGATCAATGACCTTGGCGTCACGTTCGCGGCACAGTGCTTCAAAGTCTTCGAAGGTGCAGAAGTGGATGTTCGGCGTGTTGTACCAGGTGTACGGGAGGAATTCCGACACCGGCATCCGGCCCTTGCTCGCCAGGTACCAGCGGCAGCGCCAGTGCCCGAAGTTGGGGAAGGTGATGATGCACTGGCGGCCGACCCGCAGCATTTCGTCGAGGATCCGGTCCGGGTAATGCACCGCTTGCAGGGCCTGGGTCATGACCACCACGTCGAAGCTGTTGCTGGCGAAGTTGCCCAGGCCTTTGTCCAGGTCTTGCTCGATGACGTTGATGCCCTTGGCCACGCATTCGGCGATGTTGTCCGGGTCGTTCTCCAGGCCATAGCCGGTGACTTGCTTGTTGTCACGCAGCCAGGTCAGCAGTTCGCCGTCGCCGCAACCGAGGTCGAGCACACGGCTGCCGGCGGGGATCCATTCCTGGATGATGTCCAGATCTGCTCTCATGGCTTTCTCACACCGTCACTCGGTTCATGTAATTGCTAAAGGCCTGCAGGTAACGCGGGATCGGAATCAGGAAGGCGTCGTGGCCTTGCGGCGCGTCGATCTCCAGATAGCAAACGTCTTTCTTCGCCGCCATCAGCGCGTCCACCAGTTCCCGCGAGCGGGCCGGGGAGAAGCGCCAGTCGGTGGTGAAGGACATCACGCAGAACTTGGCCTTGGCGCCGGCAAAGGTTTTTGCCAGGTCATCGTCGAAGTTCGCCGCCGGGTCGAAGTAGTCCAGCGCCTTGGTCATCAGCAGGTAGGTGTTGGCGTCGAAACGGCCGGAGAACTCCTCGCCCTGGTAACGCAGGTAGCTCTCCACCTGGAACTCGACGCTGTGGAAGTCGTAGTTGAGCTTCTCGCTCTTGAGTCCACGGCCGAATTTCTCGCCCATGGAGTCATCGGACAGGTATGTGATGTGCCCGACCATCCGTGCCAGCATCAGCCCGCGCTTGGGAATCACCCCGGCTTCCTGGAACGAACCACCGTGGAATTCCGGGTCGGTGAGGATCGCCTGGCGGGCGACTTCGTTGAAGGCGATGTTCTGCGCCGACAATTTGGGCGCCGAGGCGATGGCCAGGCAGTGGCGGATGCGGTCGGGGTAGGTAATGCTCCATTGCATCGCCTGCATGCCGCCGAGACTGCCGCCGATCACCGCCGCCCACTGGCCGATGCCCAGGCGATCGGCCAGGCGGGCCTGGCTGTGGACCCAGTCTTCCACCGTCAGTACCGGAAAATCGGCGCCGAACGGCTTGCCGGTCTCCGGGTTGAGACTGCTGGGGCCGGTGGAGCCGTTGCAGCCGCCGAGGTTGTTGAGGCTGACCACGAAGAACTTGTGGGTGTCGATCGGCTTGCCCGGGCCGATGCAGCTGTCCCACCAGCCGGGCTTTCGCTCGTCGACGCTGTGATAGCCCGCCGCGTGATGGTGGCCGGACAACGCGTGGCAGATCAGCACGGCGTTGCTCGCCGTGGCGTTCAGCGTGCCGTAGGTTTCGTAGATCAGGTCATAGGCTGGGAGCGAACGGCCGCAGGCCAAGGCCAGGGGTTCACTGAAGTGCGCCACTTGCGGCGTCACCAGACCAACAGAATCGGGGGGAAAGGCAGCTGGCATCGACCCTGCTCTCATTGAAATGAGGCGTAAGTCTAAAGACCGCTGCCCGCAGCAGCAAGCGACTACCCATGATCATTCCCACGCAGAGCGTGGGAACGATCGTTCAACGATGAAGCGGCGTCAGATCAGCCCAAGCAGACCCTGTGGCATGAAGGCCAAGTACGCCAGGCGCGGGATCAGCCAGCTTTGCAGCAACTGGATCACGATAAACGCGAAGATCGGCGAGATATCCAGGCCGCCCAGGTTCGGAATGATCCGACGGAATGGCGCGAGGACTGGCTCGGTAATCTGCGCCACCAGTTCGGCGCCCGGATTGTGGCTGCCCGGTGCGACCCAGGACAGGATCACGCTGATGATCATTGCGTAGAAAATGATGTTCAAAAACAGCGAGAACAGCGCGATCAGCGCCCACGGCACCAGCAGCACCCACTCCACCACGAAGCCTTTGAGAAACAGGATCACCGCGATCAGCAGCATTTGAATGATCAGCGCCAGCACCAGGGACGACATGTCCAGGCCGAACATGCTCGGGATGACCCGGCGCAGAGGCTTGAGCAGCGGTTGAGTGGCTTTGACGATGAACTGGCAGAGCGGGTTGTAGAAGTTCGCCCGCACCAGTTGCAGGATGAAGCGCAGCAGCACGATCAGCAGGTACAGGCTGCCCAGCGTCTTGATGATGAAAATGGCAGCGTCATTGAGTCCGAGCATCATTGATTCCTTTGTGAGAGCTGATTAGCGACCCAGTTGTTCGGCCATTTCGGCCGAGCGGTGTGCGGCGGCACCCAGTGCTTTTTCCACCAGGGCTTCGAAGCCATCGGCCTGGAACGACTTGATCGCCGCTTCAGTGGTGCCGGCCGGCGATGTGACGCGGCGGCGCAGTTCGGCGGCGTCGACATCGCTGGCGACCGCCATGTGCGCGGCGCCGAGGGCGGTTTGCAGGGTCAGTTGCGCGGCGGTTTCCGCTGGCAGGCCGAGTTTCACGCCGGCGGCGGTCATGGCTTCGATCAGCAAGAAGAAGTACGCCGGGCCCGAACCGGACACCGCGGTGACCGCATCCAGTTGCTGTTCTTCGTCGAGCCACAGGGCGATGCCCACGGCAGACAGCAGCTCTTGCGCCTGTTGGCGTTGCTCGGCGCTGACCTGGACGGTGGCGAACAAACCGCTCACGCCTTGGCGCAGCAGGGCCGGGGTGTTGGGCATGCAGCGCACGATCGGTTGCTCGCCCAGCCAGGTGTTCAGGCTGGCGCAGGTGATGCCGGCGGCAATCGACACCACCAATTGGTGCGGCTTAAGGCTTGGACGAAGGCTTTCGCACACGGCTTTCATCATTTGCGGCTTGACCGCCAGCACCACCACGTCAGCGTCTTGAATGGCGTCGGCGTTGTCGGCGAATAGTTCGATGCCGTGTTCGGCGCTGACCCGGGCGCGGGTCTCGGCGCCCGGGTCGCTGGCGCGGATCTGTGCCGCCTCCAGGCCCTTGGCGCGCAGGCCGCCGATCAGGCTGGCAGCCATGTTTCCGGCACCGATAAAGGCAATACGCGTCTTGCTCATGTCAGGTCCTTATAAAGAGGGAGGCCAGTCGCAGTCATGACGGGCTGTAGTCGCGGGCGCCAAACAGCGCGGTACCGATCCGCACCCACGTGGCGCCCTGGGCGATGGCCGACTCTAGGTCGTGGCTCATGCCCATGGAAAGTGTGTCGACCGGCAGATTGAGGCCAGCGTGCAGGTGCTCATTCAACTGGTGTACGGCAGCAAAAGCGGCGTCTTGGGCGGCACGATCTTCAGTCGGCTCGGGAATCGCCATCAAACCGCGCAATGTCAGGCGCGGCAGGGCGCTGATGGCACTGGCCAGCGCCGGCAAGTCGTCAGGCGTGCAGCCGGACTTGCTGGCTTCGCCACTGACGTTGACCTGAATGCAGATGTTCAGCGGCGGCAGGTCCGCCGGGCGTTGCTCGGAGAGGCGTTGTGCAATTTTCAAGCGATCCACGGAATGCACCCAAGCGAAGTTCTCGGCGATAGCGCGCGTCTTGTTCGATTGAATGGGGCCGATGAAGTGCCAACTCAAGGGCAGGTCGGCCAATTCGGTCTGTTTGCCCAGGGCCTCTTGCAGGTAGTTCTCGCCAAAGTCCCGCAGGCCGGCGGCGTAGGCTTCGCGCAGGGCTTCGGCGGGTTTGGTCTTGCTCACGGCCAGCAGCTGCACGCTGTGTTCGTCACGGTGGGCGGCGAGGGCGGCCGCGCGGATGCGTGCCTCAACCAGTGCGATGTTGTCTGCTATCGTGGACATCAAGAGGCGCCAGCGGTCTGAAGGTTCGCGGCATTCTACTGGAATTGAGGAGCACTATGGATATCACGGAGCTGCTGGCGTTCAGCGCCAAGCAAGGCGCGTCGGACCTGCACTTGTCGGCCGGTCTGCCGCCGATGATTCGGGTCGATGGCGATGTGCGGCGCATCAACCTGCCGGCGCTGGATCACAAGCAGGTGCATGAACTGATCTACGACATCATGAACGACAAGCAGCGGGTCGACTTCGAGGAGGCGCTGGAAACCGACTTCTCCTTCGAAGTCCCCGGCGTGGCGCGGTTCCGGGTCAATGCCTTCAACCAGAATCGCGGCCCCGGCGCGGTGTTCCGGACCATTCCCTCCAAAGTCCTGAGCATGGACGATCTGGGCATGGGAGAAGTGTTTCGCAAGATTACCGAAGCCCCCCGGGGCCTGGTGTTGGTCACCGGTCCGACCGGTTCCGGCAAGTCGACCACCCTGGCGGCGATGATCGATTACCTAAACAACCACCGTCATCACCACATCCTCACCATTGAAGACCCGATCGAATTCGTTCACGAATCGCGCAAATGCCTGATCAATCAGCGCGAAGTGCACCGCGACACCCGTAGTTTCTCCACGGCCCTGCGCTCGGCCCTGCGGGAAGACCCGGACGTGATCCTGGTGGGCGAGATGCGCGACCTGGAAACCATTCGCCTAGCCCTGACCGCCGCGGAAACCGGGCACCTGGTGTTCGGCACTTTGCACACCACGTCGGCAGCGAAAACCATCGACCGGGTGGTGGACGTGTTTCCGGCCGAAGAAAAGTCCATGGTCCGCTCGATGCTCTCCGAATCCCTGCAAGCGGTGATTTCCCAGACCTTGATCAAGAAAATCGGCGGCGGCCGGATCGCGGCCCACGAAATCATGTTGGGTACCTCGGCGATCCGTAACCTGATCCGCGAGGACAAGGTGGCGCAGATGTACTCATCGATTCAAACGGGCGGAAACCTGGGGATGCAGACGCTGGACATGTGCCTGAAGGACTTGGTGGCCAAGGGGTTGATCAGTCGCGATCAGGCGCGGGAGAAGGCGCGGACACCGGACAACTTCTAGGAGGAAGTGATCGTTCCCACGCAGAGCGTGGGAACGATCCTAATCCGGGATTTCAGATCAGCGCTGTACGACGCGCAGTTGATTCGGTTCTTTCGGCAATACTCGCTTGGCGACGACGTAGTGGCTTTCCCAGTACGGCTTCTTCAGCGTGTCGATGGTCACCGACTTGCCACGGCGCGGGGCGTGGATAAAGCGGTCGTTGCCCAGGTAGATGGCGACGTGGTTGACCCGACGGCTCTTGATGTTGAAGAAAATCAGGTCGCCGGGCTTCAGGTCGCTACGCTCGACTTTCTCACCGTGGCCGCTGGCCATGGCATTGGAGGTGCGCGGCAGGTCGAAGGTCTCGTCGTTGAACGCGTATTTCACCAGGCCGCTGCAATCGAAGCCTTTGCTTGGGCTGCTGCCACCCCAACGATAAGGGGTGCCGAGCACATTCACCGCACGGCTGAGCACATTGCTGCTCTGCTTGGTCGCCATCGGCGGAACCAGCTTGCTGTTGGCCTTGCTCAGAGAGGTCGACGATTTGGCGGTTTGCTTGTTTTTGCTGGTTGGAGCAGAAACGTGGGATTTCGGGGTGTAACCATTTACGTTGGGAAGACGTTGCTCACGATTGGTGGCGTGGGCGGCCAGTGGCATTAATAGGCAAATGGTTAGCCATGTCTTGAAAAATGGACGCATTAGGCAAGGCTCATATGGGTTAGCGCGCAACTTTATAACAGCTTTTTTGTCCCTTCTGAGGCCGTTGGTCGATTCAACCTCGGGGTCAACGTCGGCAAAGAAGCGGTAATTTGGCGCAATTGTCCGACAGAAGTCAGGCGGTACAAGGCTTTGACGCAACGCAAGGTAGCATTTGCCATACGTCGGGCGCGCGTAAAAAAGTCACAAAGAATCCAAGAATATTTATCTATCGAGCCTGGAGAAGGCATTTATGAACACCTATCAACCGCCAGCCGTCACCCGCAACACCCACAGCAACGTGATGGGTTATCTGCTGTGGATTTTCGGTTTTACCGGCGCTCACCGCTTCTATTACGGCAAGCCGGTGACCGGGACGATCTGGTTTTTCACCCTCGGATTATTGGGGATCGGCTGGCTGATCGACCTGTTCCTGATCCCGGCCATGGACCGCGAAGCCACCCTGCGCTTCACCCCGGGGCCGATCGAATACAGCGTCGCGTGGTTGCTGCTGACATTCCTTGGCGTACTGGGCGTACACCGCATGTATCAGGGCAAATGGATCACCGGTCTGTTGTACCTGGTGACGGGTGGGTTGTTCTTCCTGGGCATCCTGTATGACTTCTGGACCTTGAATGACCAGATTTCGGTGCGCAACGCCCAAAGCCGCTGAATGGGGTTTTTGTGGCGAGGGAGCAAGCTCCCTCGCCACAGTATGACGATCAAGCCTGGTGACTAACCCGCCCATCCACCAAGGTGTAGCGCACCAGCCCCGGCAAGGTCTGGCCCACGAACGGGCAGTTCTCGCCCTTGGACAACCAGGTCTGGCCGACGACCGTGGACGCCGCAGGATCGAACAGCACGATATCCGCCGCGCCACCCACCGCCAGTTTACCCGCCGGCAGGCGCAAGGCCTCGGCAGGGCCAGCGCCGAGACGGGCGAGCAGGGTCGGCAGGTCGAGCAGGCCATCTTCCACCAGGGTCATGGCCAGCGGCAGCAGCAACTCGACGCTGCTGATGCCCGGCTCGGTGGCGCCGAACGGTGCGAGCTTGGCATCGCGCTCGTGCGGCTGGTGATGGCTGGAAATGGCCGAAATCACCCCGGACTTCACGGCTTCGCGCAGGCCTTCGCGGTCGGCGCGGGTGCGTAGCGGCGGCTGGACGTGGTACAGGCTGCTGAAGTCGATCAGCGCTTCATCGGTCAGGATCAACTGGTACAGCGCCACATCCGCCGTGACCTTCAAGCCCCGGGCCTGGGCCTGGGCAATCAACGCCGCGCCACGGGCGCTGGTCAGTTGGCTGAAATGCGCACGCACGCCGGTTTGTTCCACCAGCAGCAGATCCCGGGCCAGGGCCACGGTTTCGGCGGTTTCCGGAATCCCCGGCAAGCCGAGGAAACTGGCGGTCGGGCCTTCGTGGGCCAGGCCACCTTCGGCCAGATCGTGGTCCTGGGAGTTGAAGATCACCGTCAGGTCGAAGGTCGCCGCGTAGTCCAGCGCCCGGCACAGGGTGCGGGTGTTGCGGAAGTTGTCGAGGCCATTGCCGAACGCCACGCAGCCGGCGTCGCGCAGGGCAATCAACTCGGCCAGCTGTTCGCCTTCCAGGCCTTTGCTCAGGGCACCAATCGGAAATACCTTGGTGTTGCCGGCCTCACGGGCGCGGTCGAGGATCAGCTCGGCCACGGCCGAGGTGTCCAGCACCGGTTTGGTGTTCGGTGGGCAGCACAGGCTGGTCACGCCGCCGGCCGCCGCGGCTCGGGTTTCGCTGGTGATCGAACCTTTGCGGCTGTAACCCGGCTCGCGCAGGGCGACGTTCAGGTCCACCAGGCCAGGCGCGGCCACCAAACCTTGGGCGTCGATGGTTTCGACGGCACTGAAGCCCGCCGGCGCGGCGCCGAGGGCGACGATCTTGCAGGCTTCAATGTGAATGTCGGTGATTTTATCCAGGCCGGAGGCTGGATCGATGACGCGGGCGCCGAGAATGCTGAGCTTCACTGGGCCTTCTCCTGCTCGAATTGGCGCTGGGCAGTCTGCCCGCTCATGGCCATGGACAACACGGCCATACGAATGGCAATCCCGTAGGTGACCTGGTTGAGAATCACCGAATGCGGACCGTCGGCCACCGCCGACTCAATCTCTACGCCGCGGTTGATCGGTCCCGGGTGCATGACGATGGCATCTGGCTTGGCCCCGGCCAGGCGTGCGGTGGTCAGGCCGAACAGGCGGTAGAACTCGCCCTCGCTCGGCAACAGTCCGCCGGTCATGCGCTCACGTTGCAGGCGCAGCATGATCACCACGTCGACGTCTTTCAGGCCCTCGGTCATGTCGGTGTAGACCTTCACCCCGTATTGCTCGATGCCGATTGGCAGCAGGGTTTTCGGCGCGATTACCCGAATATCGGGGCAACCGAGGGTTTTCAGGGCGAGCATGTTCGAGCGCGCCACCCGCGAGTGCAGGATGTCGCCGACGATGGCCACCGAAAGGTTTTCGAAGCCGCCCTTGTGCCGGCGGATGGTCAGCATGTCGAGCATGCCCTGGGTCGGGTGGGCGTGACGGCCGTCGCCGCCGTTGATGATCGCCACTTGCGGGCACACGTGTTCGGCGATGAAGTGCGCGGCGCCGGAATCACCGTGGCGCACGACAAACATGTCGGCGGCCATGGCTTCCAGGTTGCGCAGGGTGTCGAGCAGGGTTTCGCCCTTGCTCGCCGACGAGGTGGACACGTTCAGGGTGATCACGTCCGCCGACAACCGCTGGGCTGCCAGTTCGAAGGTGGTGCGGGTGCGGGTGGAGTTTTCGAAGAACACGTTGCACACGGTCTTG
>Ga0247742_10001997_pt1 | contig 13645 bp, 9 predicted proteins | sample UWRJL208509C2_FD_180944 | JGI IMG/M metagenome (GOLD analysis project Ga0247742, IMG submission 180944) | Plant litter microbial communities from Arlington Agricultural Research Station in Wisconsin, United States - UWRJ-L208-509C-2 | ecosystem: Environmental > Terrestrial > Plant litter >...
AACATTTCTCAAAGCTAACTCTGAGGACTGGGTTTCTCGTAGTGAATCCTCTTCCTTCTTTTGTTGCTTTGAAATTTACGATGAATCATAGAGAGAGATAACGATTCAAGGAGCCACTGCAGCCCTTTGTGATATCATCATCTCTGAAGTGCTCTGTTTTATCCTGGGCAATCATCGATCGGGATTGAAGAGGTGAGCGTTCAGCTCTAGTATCTTCCCGAATAGATTCAGGTTGACAAATTCTTAATTGGATGTAGGACCAATTCAATGATTAACCATCTAATCTTGTATGCGATCAATCGCGCCATTGCGACGAGGTCAGCTACCTTGGGAATTATGAACTCTGTCCTAGTTTTCACATCCTCTAAGTTTATGTGCAACCCTCAGCGCTGTCCTAGTATGTTTTATCTCAATTTACTTATTGATGCATCGCTGATGAGAGTAATCAATGTACAGTTCGACTTCGTGAACGGAACTTTGTACTTGTACGTCGTCCATTCTCCCATACTTGTCTCCCACACGCATCTCGCTTTTAGCGTGATCCCCATGTCAGCGAATACACACAGTGAGTCCTGTTTATCTCTTTTGTACCAGAGCCCCAGGAAATGACAACCTGCTGTATCTAGTCTATGTGATCTGCGTCGTCAGCATGTGACTACTCCCCATCAACCCCACGCTAATTTCAGCCTCTGATATTTGTTTAAATTTTCAACATCCCGAGAAGGACTTCGTGAGCGGGTAGAAGTGGAGGATATATTCGTTCTCCCCGAATTAGGTTTGAGCCCTACACACTCGAGCTCGAATGCGATTGTTAGCCATTCGGAACGGGAAGCAGATAAGGTCAGTTATATACGTCCATTACCACTATACCTGTTGGAAATGTAATCAGGCATCGGACTCGGCATGATTAGTTATCTACTTATTAATTTCATTCTTATACGAATCAGTACATAGCACGTAGGATATCTCTAGAATACTGTAGATACACGGCAGTAGAGTATATAAGGTGTATGTAGCTACCGTAAAATATTCATCCCACTTCACAGAGTCCACTGCGCTATCCCAACAATACCTCGATAGTCCCTGTTCACCTTGTATTCAGAGCGACAGACACCACGTATAAGCCACTGAGATTAGGGTGTTTCAATTGGGATGCATTGAGAGCTATTTTATTACCAGATGAATGAATAAATCTCCGCAAATAACAGACGTTCCTTATTGGGTCTTTGCCATTCTCTACTCCTATCTTCCAGAATGCATGAATTTATACTACACAAGAGCCAGCATACTGGCCATCTGAGGAGGCTTCTGGCTTGACCTGGCGGAGTGCAATGGAGGGACGATTCGATGACGGGTCTTTGAGGAGAGCCGAGATTGCGATCTTGTTTGATTGACCCTTTTATTGAGTTCTTCTGGCTTCCACTTCGGGACGGCTGTCTCATTCACTCTCCAGCTACCGTCGCGTTGATCGACATTAAATCGATCGGTGGAGATATAAGGATTATTCGTCGAGGGAAAGAATGTTCGAGGTTGGGAAATATATCAGATTTGCGTTCTTGGATAAGATCAAATTTTCAGTGCCTTCACCAGCTCTAAGGTCTCTATATTGTACTCCAACTTCTAAGACCCAATCATTTTATCAATCAGAATGAACCTCTGTAGTAGTCTCATCTACTGGCACTCCCTACTGTAGGTTGATTATGTGGGCGTCGTGGGTTCTGTTTACATCTCAGTATGCACAGACCAGGTTGGTGTTGATGCAAATGAGTGCTAGTGAGTCTCCGACTCTCAATTTTAATATATTTGTCACTCTATTGAATGTCCTATGATGCTCGGACATGGCTTATGTACGTTCATCATCCGCGCTCGCTGCTTTGACGCAGAACGATCTCTTCAACGGATTTCTTTTTAGCGATAATGGCGAGTTTACAGATGTAGACCAGTGATGAACTTGAAGGGATGACGTCTTCCACTCGCTACACTGCAGTCACTGCCAACGGCTGCTCCTGGTCTCAAATTCTCAATCTCTCGCTATGCCTCTTGCCCATGAATTTCAATGATACCTAATCGAATGAATAATAATCATAACCTCAAATTGCAGTCGATAAATTGGCTGTCTGCGCTGCGCGGCACAAATCGACTGGGGCTGCTCCCTCACAATCAATCAATACTCCTCTGTAAAAAATATCTAGGAATCTTCTTCTTCTCCCTGCTCTCCAAGTATGGAAGTCTATACTGAAATAAATGTGACGGAGCGGCCAGGTCTGCGGCAACGTCATCCATCCTCACCCGAGCGCATCCAGCCCAAAACACAATTTTCAGGCATCCAATTTCCTCCCAAACGATACAAAACTGTAAACTGCATCTATAGGGCAAATAATGAGCCCATAGCTGCAGATCGATGCTGGGGCAGCTCATCGCCATTGTCGACGTTGACGAAAATGCTGGTGTGAGGGACGTAACGGCCCGCCCTCCGGACCGATGACAGTCTAGCAGGACGACCCAAGCATCTACGTACCAAATCATCAAATGTTCGACCTTCAGAAATATTTCCCCTACTTCTCCCGATCTCGCAAATGTGGTACTTTGTAGCAAGATAATTAGCTTTTGTATGTAGATAGCTTCATCGGGTCGATCCAGCTAATCTAGCTGGCGTGCATTAGCAACCTATTGATAGACGTCCCCTCGAGGATAGCTCGTCTAGGTCTGCACTGCACGTCCCGGGACGAAGGAGTGGACGATGTCCACTCTGGGATGCTCCCGGACCCCGGTGTTCAGTGAATGGACCATACCGGTTAACCCCCCATCAGGGCCAAGCTCTCATGTTGCTATCGCCTGCGGCTATGCATAAGCGACCGGGTGGCACAAACTCAATGACATTACCTTGAGGTGATAGACAGGGCAAGACTACCCTAGGACTCTCATTTCGTCGCGTTCGCGTAAAATCAAGTTTTGCTTCACTTCTTTCAAAAGAGCTATTCCATACTGACTTTACAGAATTCGGAGAATCCCGATGGGCGAGAGAATGTCCAGCGAGGTGCTCTGCTGCATCTATTGCTCAACTCCTCGTCTTCTGGCTTGGCATCATCCGCGTAGATGGGCTAGCATTTTGGCATTCATTTGCGTGATCACCAGATGAATCGACGAGTCAATATACCAGCGGATCATATGTACTGCAGAGTCAGTGATGTGAGAGGATGTGAGGGTTGCGTGCCCTCCTGGCGGTTACTTCCTAAGATCCCCGAATGCCATCCTGGTGAATTTTTAGGTGTCCTGCAGTTCACCATACGAATATCACACCTCCTCATCCGAACATTCGAGTATCCACGGGGTTGATTTACCGTCCAGTTAATTCACCCTAGATCAAGTTTCCCGCTAATGATACAAATGTGTCGGTTTCCGATCTCAGACTGAGATAGCGGTCCACAGCGGCTGTGGATCTCCGGCGTACTGAGGTATAAATAGTGGCCGACAATGATTCGAAAGCCTCAAGCTGCGCTTCCAATCTATCCAGTGCTGGTCACACAGTAAGTCGTGCACTCCAATCACCCGTTCCCAATTTCTGACACGCCATGCTCAGCATCACAAATACTCAAATCCAATCCAATTTCAATATTCCACCATGCAATTGTCCATGATCATTTTAACTGCCGTACTCGCTTCCACAAGCGCTCTCGCTGCCCCCCCAGCCTATGAGTACGGTCGTTCCGTGGAGCCAGTCTATAACCTTATCTAGTACGTATAAATTGCACTGGATTGCAAGCAACCTCTTATTTCGTTTCCTAGTCGTCGCACTGTGCCGATGCACTGTGCGTCCCACAACAACCAGATCATGTGTGGCACCACACATGAGTGCCAATCGGTTTCTGCGCCACCTAGTCGCAAGCACGGTGCTCATCCCACTCTTAATGAATTTTGCGCGAGTGAGTGCAAGTGTCGTCCGCCACCAGCGGCACGTAAGCCTTTGGGAGAGATCAGTGGAAACGTCCAGAGGGGAGGCAAATTCCGCAGTTAAGTGTTTGGCGACTTTGACGAGCATTAGAGACGTAGTTTATGATTGTCGAATGCCAATTGTAGAGTTTGGGGTATTACATGGTAAGAGTTCCGCCTGCTTCGCTTCCGCGCCCTCAAACGATTATGAAGGTATATATTCGCATCCCAGTAATTTGCTCGTTGAATTCTTGAAGGAGCTGTAAGGTACCCTTTCTGGCTGAGCACGGAAAACACGCGCAAGACGTCCATCACGCACGCGCTCGTCTCCAAGGTATTATCATTATCTTTTATTGTTCATCATTTCCGTATTTCCATTATTCTGGACTGTGCCTCGGTTTTTCTACTCCTATTCCATTTTATCTACTATAAAAACCTCATGTACACTACATTTTCTGTAGTGGAATCGATCCCCCCCACTCACCAGTCGTCGTCGTCACTCAGTTTCGTTCAGTTCGCCCCAGTCGTCGCCGTTTTTTTTCAGTTCGCCTCCAGTCGTCGCCAGTTCACGTCCAGACGTCGCCCATCCAGCTCACGAGAAGCTACTACGTTCACGCTCCGTTCACGGCTCACGAAGAGCACCCCAGTTCACGACGCACACCTTTAACCCACCGTCCCTACCGTTCCGCGGATTTCGTTTAGTACCTATCTCAGACGACCGCTGAGATACTCGCACCGCCCTTCGCACAACACACACCCCGAGAATCTGTCATGCGATTCTCTGACCATCAGGTCTTTCTACAGAGCGATGGATAATGGGAGAAAAAGCAAGATTAGAACTTCTTTTTTTAGCGCCACTGCCTCCAAGACTCACTGGGATCACCAGGGGTGTGGGAATGTAGAATTTGGAGGTGGGTATGTTAATAGACACCTATAAAAGTATCAAGGAGTACCTATGGTACGGGTCGAAGTGTCCGGTATGTGAAATTGCCGATTTTTCAATGTCGAAAGGCAGCAATACACGAAGAGATTCAGAGATTACCTTAGAAGTGCGCGAGGGTTGTCTATTCAAGGTAGTTAACTGTATTCGAAATTCGGAAGTTCCAAGTAGAAATTTTGATGAAGTAAGCCGCAAATTTGGTGCATTAGGGACTTGCCAGTCGCTAGTATTGCCTCAAGGATGGAACGAGGCGACTTGTGATATTCGAGAAACGAACATTTGACGTCGTGAGTGATAAGATTGTAGTAAATGCGAAATGATGAAAGGTTGTTACGAAGGGAAACCAATAAGACGAGTCAGAACATGCACACATGTACGTTCATATGCAGTAGCTGGATGCAGCTCGGGATGTCGGAGAGTGTCTCAGATCATCTCATATTTGCCCGGATCACTACCCCATGTTGTCGGCTATGGACGAATAAGTTCAATTGGAGTCTCATCTGCTTATATATAGACTCACTTTGTATCCCCAGAGTGGAATATATCGTGCATCATATCTAATTCTTTCGAATTCCACGCTGGTAGTTAATACAATTTTTTCCATTGGAGTGCTTGATATTTCAAGTCAAACGATCATGACTCTGTTGACTGTATAAACCGTATTTGTCATTCTCTGACCTGAATGAAACACTTAAAGATAAAGATATATCGATCTTCCTTTAGTCGATTTTCTGATACGCTTCCAAAGCTTTCACCAGTGCACCCCATCTACCCCCGTTCCACTTCTGCATCTCTTTCCACCCCGTGGAATCTGCACCCAAAACAACCTTCCAGCATCTGAAATGCGCACAAACAACCAAATCCGCCCAAGAAATCACATCACCCATCAGAAAGAGTCCTTTCCCCCCATTGCTCGCGTACCACCCATCGACCTTCCCAAGTTCCTCCTCCGCCTTTGCCCACTGCGCTACGGCATCCTCGCCTCTCGGGATGAACTCCGCCATATCCTTCCCACCCATCTGATCTCGTTTTGTAGTCCTCATATAATGTGCACTCGGCTCATTCAAGTTCCCGGGAGTGTTCTCGATAGTGAACGGCCATATACCCCTCACCTGCGGCGAAAAGGCGCTTTCGAAAGCGGTTTGTAGACCCTTGGTTCCGTGCGGGAATATAAGTGGCATAGAGGGATAAGTGACGTCAAGGTAAACGGCTATGGCGAAGGAATCGGAGGTATAGACACCAGTGGATTCATCGTAGATGGCGGGGAGGGTGTAGAAGGGCGTCCCATCAGGTTTGGTAGAGGTGGGCTTGATGCCATGTTTAATGTAGTGGGGCTCGACGTCGGGGTATTCAAGCCATTCAGTTTTGTACGGAACCCCTTTGTAGTTGAGGCAGAGTCTACGCAATAATTAATGAATTTCTTCGTTATATAATGCTAGTCGCGCGTGTGTATAGCGTTCAGACGTACCTAGCCTTCCACGTGCTCATGTTCCAGGCGCCACCTGGAAATTTTGAGGCGAAGTCATATAGAGTGATAGTCATAGCGAAAGATGAGAGTTGTAAACGCGCTACTGTCTTTAATAGAATTCGCAGCGTGATGTTCTTCCCCGCAATACTTCCCTAGACCATCTCCCACAAATAGAAGCCGAGCTTGATTACTCACCTTATCGTAAGCAACATGAACATCCGGCAGAAGTGGTCAGCGTTTTGAGGCCAGAGTCGACCATTCTCGTTGCTAGGGACGAGGTTGCCTACCCAACCTGAAAGAATGAGCGGAAGTTTCGCAAATTTGACGATGTCATTGATGGAGAAGAGTTATTTTGAATCATTGCTGACAGACATGTGAAGCCTTTATGTGCTTCCGTGGAATCAATGACGTTCTCACGGAGAGCAGTGTCCCAACACCAATGCTAGGCAGAACGTCGCTGAAAGAAAGGGCTAACACAGAATGAGAGTCGAGAACGCGAGCAAATCACAGAGACTCTTTACACGATTGCAGAGGGAGAGGGTAAGTGTTCAGGATCTCAGTTATAAATTTCATTCCAATTTGAATCGGGAAGAGTTTCGTCTTTAAGGATCCCCGTCTATGGCCGGTGCGCGGTGGAAAAGCGATGCCAAGTCATCAGATGCGTTCAACTCCAATCTGGTGTCCTTGTAGCTTTATATTTGTGGCTCATGATTGACGTACAAAGGTGCTCTGAAAGAGCAACCACCATTATCAGCACACATCGAGGGCTAGGCTGCACACTTTATCAACCGCTGGAGCTGAACCCGACTCTCCAAAGGCCCTCTTTGGTCCGACATTGCTTATTTGAGGACGTGGTGCTCGTTGAATGATTTTGGGTGTTCTTTTATAGGAACGACTGATACCATATTTTAGTCTGCTTTGGTCAATTCTGGAATGGCTATGGTGTCACATAGGCTCTTATCTCGGTGGCGACCTCGGATAGAAGGTATCTGGTGAAGCAGAAGACGTCCATACACATTATTGAGTGAATTGAATCTGAATAACGAAATATCTTCGCATAAATTAACCGTTAACCGAAGAAGTTTCTTTCTATAAACAAAGTTGAAAGTAGTCCAGTATAGGGTATTCTGCTTTACAGTTTACCAAGGGTACAACAATAACGCTGGCTATCTGATAATAGACTTTATGAATTGCCGTAGAAGGAGAACCGTTATCGGTGGCATGGTGTGGCAGATCATAACGCATGTGATCGTCGAAGTGATCCAAGACTGAGAGAACCTTGCCCCAGACAAGGTTGCGCAGAGGGTGGGAGTCCAGCAACGTCCCACTGTCCACCAAAGTGAAATAATTTTTTACTAGAATAAGGGTCTTCTCGATAATTAGCTAGAGCGAGCGCTCTAATAGATACATGGGAACTTATCTTGGTCGTGGAGAATAGTAATATTATAGAGTCGACGAGGCGTAATGCGAGCGTTTCTGGGATGAAATCGCCGATTACTCTGCGTCAATTCATGTGGCACAGTCTGATGAAGAGAATACGGGTTTTTTGACAGTATGTAGAAAATCCTTCCGTCGTTTTCGGGCCACAAACCCATAGTTAGATCGAGGACTCGGAAGGAAATTGATTGCAGATAGGTGGAGTTTAAATCACCACCACGTGCTGACGCTCGGGCCATGTCCCGAAATCCTTGGTCCTGCCCTTAAGCTTGGTCGTCGAAGTTCCGACACTCGAGCGACAGCTAGCTATAGTCTTCCACCGATCTGACGACCTATCTACTCACCTGCCCAGGCATGCGCTCGGATCACCTTCAAGCTTCCTTCGTCATCTCGTGTGAGCGTCAATGTTGGAATGTTATCCAGCACTTACTGTACACATCTCGTAGTTATCAGAACCTTTTGTATCACTAAAATGCTTACTTATCCAGCCGTAGATAGCTCACGAATATTTTAGCTACTCGTATTGTAGGTATATAAACTCCTTTGTATTAGAACATATAATAATCGTTCTGTTTACTGGATATCCACTGCGCGATATATTTACAACAGTCAAGGCCCAGACTGGATCGCTAGATATGGTAAAATAGAAAATGTCAATTTTCAGAGCATTTATTCCTTTTTGTAAAATGCTTCTTCAGGTTTTGCGAATATTAAGGATGGCCAGCCGTCCTGAACATAATTTCTTATAATTTCTTATCATTTATTGGAGACCCTGGAGATGTAGTGCGGCACAATATTTCGCGAATGTGAATTGAAATTCAGGGATGAATAAATCTCAGGCTCGTGAACCCATTCCTCTCGAAAAATCGTCGGTGAACACACATCGGTAGTTGTTTTCGTGTATAAGAATATCGATGGTCGGTTTATCTAAGTCATTCATTACACATTTTTACCATACTCTGATATACAGCCAAGTCCAGAGGGATAAAGCCTCTAGGAACCGCCTAGACGTCCCATATTTTGAGGCGCAGTGATTCTGTGCGGTATGAAGCCTTGAGACTGGTTACACAGTAAGACATGCGCCCAATTACCCCGTTCTCTAGTCAATTTTCTGATACGCTTCCAAAGCTTTCACCAATGCACCCCATCTACCCCCGTTCCACTTCTGCATATCTTTCCAACCCGTGGAATCTGCACCCAAAATCACCCTCCAGCATATGAAATGTGCACAAACGACCAAATCTGCCCAGGAAATGACCTCCCCCATCAGAAACGGTCCTTTCCCCCCATTTTTCGTGTACCACCCATCGACCTTTGCAAGTTCTTCCTCCACCTTTGCCCACTGCGCCACGGCATCCTCGCCTCTCGGGATCAACTCCGCTAGATCCTTCGCACCCATTTGATCTCGTTTGGTAGTCCTCATATAATGTGCACTCGGCTCATTCAAGTTCCCGGGAGCATTCTCGATGGTGAACGGCCATACACCCCTCACCTGCGGCGAAAAGGCGCTTTCGAAAGCGGTTTGTAGACCTTGGGTCCCGTGCGGGAATATAAGTGGCGTGGAGGGGTATGTAGCGTCAAGGTAGACGGCTATGGCGAAGGAATCGGAGGTATAGACACCGGTGGATTCATCGTAGATGGCGGGGAGGGTGTAGAAGGGCGTCCCGTCCGGTTTAGTAGAGGTGGGCTTGATGCCATGTTTAATGCAGTGGGGCTCGATTTCGGGGTATTCAAGCCATTCAGTTTTGTACGGAACCCCTTTGTAGTTGAGGCAGAGTCTATGCAATAATCCAAGAATTTCAATGGTGGTCGCGCGCGTGTATGGTGTTCAGACTTACCTGGCCTTCCATGGGTTCATGTTCCAGGCGCCACCTGGAAATTTTGAGGCAATGTCATATAGAGTGATAGTCATAGCGAAAAGATGAGAGTTGTAAACGCGGTACTGTCTTTAATAGAATTCGCAGCGTGATATTCTTCTCCGCAATACTTCCATTCATACAGACGATCTTTCACAAATGAAATTTGGGCTTGATTACTCACCTTTTCGTAAGCAACCTGACCATCCGGCACAATGAGTCAGCTGTAAACTTATTTTTGAGGCCAGAGTCAACCATTCTCGTTTCTAGGGACGAAGTTGCCTACCCAACCTGAAAGAATGAGGAATTTCCGCCAAATTGACGATGAATTTGATGGAGAAGAGTTATTTTTGGATCATTGCTGATAGGCGCAGTTTGAATCTTCGCCACGTGCGGACGCTCGGGCCATGTCCCGAAGATCCTTGCTCCCAGTGCTCATCATACCCTCGGTCGTTGAAGCTGATCTCGATTCCTGCACTTGAACACTTCGACCCAGATCAGTTATCCCGCGTCATGCATCATGCATCATGCTCCACAGCTGAAGCCACCAGCTTCCACTCGATCGCTTTTCGATCGTTTGATCTGATATCTCCCATGCAATCGCGCTTGTCTCTGGAGGTGGTCTCGAATGGCCATTACTTTTTGTTGTATCCTAGTGAAAAAGACAGAATTTTGGCCTACATTTATATATATCTATCTACGCCCTCCTGCCCTCTCTTTCATACAACAGCGGGTTTCGTTGTAGGACACGGAGCAGGAACACTTTCGCAAGAGTGGTGTAGTGCGTTCTCAAGTGCGTTCTTTCTTTTCTTTCTTGGCAAGTTCTCTCATCTTCCTTCAAGCCCTTCCTTAACTGTCTCGAAACTCGTGACATCGAATCCTTGCGCCTGTTCAGGTCGACCCTTTGGCGCCCAGTCTTAAGCGTCAAGCGCCGAAGGCTCTGAACTATGCAACGTTATCTTCTGGAACGCATGGTATCTAGTGAGTGCTGATCGCTACCGTCACCATCCTTATCTACCTCATTTATTCTTAACCATCGTTCGATGGGCCTTGCACATCGCCGACGGTCTACACTATTTCAAGCTTCTTCTGATCATGCTCCCGTTTGAGTATGCTCATGGGGCTTTATGACAATAGGAAGCGACTCTGGAAGGGGCGTGCTTGCAGAACAGGTCACCTCCAAGGTCCGAATCTGCGGATTCCATCTCCTTCGCCCTTTTATATTCGGACTGGAAAGCTCCCTCTAGGTGTTCTGAGACTTCTTTCGAATACACTGACTGCGCTCACTGGGTTATCCTCCAGGTCCATTTCTTCGTACGGCGTTGGGTTGAATGTAAGGGTTACCTGAAATGGTCAGCGAATTGAATAATTCACGGTCACAACTGTTTACAGAATCGGACGAGGAGCTAGCCTATACCCCCACCTAGTATTCCGCTCTAGAAGACTTCCGGCCCTCGTCCTCCACAAACACGCCGATCCGTCTACTCACCCGCCCGGGCATGCGCCTGGATCACCTTTAGGTGTCAAGGCCTGACTGATTTCGTCTATAGCTGACGGATGAGCCGCACTTCACGAGCATGTAACCTTCTTGCCCCCATGCAAGTGCTTACTCCTAGGTGCAACAGTCTTAAGCTTAGGGAATGGATTGACTGGTTCTCTTGGCTTCTGGATGGGGCTGACTGGCCAGGGAACCATGGAAGTACTAGACGATATGGCCTATGACTCCACCACGCCGACATGAGTAAGCACACTCTTTATCCCATTCCGAGTCGTTTCATCCATGAATGCCCATTTGCGCTCGCAATATATCCAGGTTCTATCTCATCATGCGAATTTGAGTCAAATTACCGAGAACTTGGCAGTATTCCTCGAAGAAAGCATGCCGCTCGCTTCCCGAATGTCCGTCCAGTTCTTCCCCCTCCATCGTAGAATGCAAGATATCTTCGATTCCAGGGAATTCTTCGAATCCCCATTTCGGCAAATCCCGATTCCGCTTGAGAAATATATGTACATTGCTATTACTCTATGCGCTAGGGCTAAAGTTGTTATTCTAAATAAAACATGTAAATTGGGCACTACAGTTCGTATATATGTGAATTACTTGCCTTTCTATCTGCCTCACGCTCCAGGTGGGTGGGGTGCGCATCCGACAGCGTAGGGCCCATACCCAAGTCAGGTAGTTCGAAGTGATTGTTAGCTGCATTTGCTTGCTCTTGGTGCCCCGCGCGTGAGGTTAAGCTGAACCAGAAACGAAGGTTAGTTTGCGAATCGGCGTATGTATTGTGGAAATTTCACATGCTGACTACGCAGATAACATACACTAACGAGAACATAGTGGTAAGTAACTTTTCATCGTAGATGATTGACTGAATCGGACTTACCGTGTGTGTTTGCATCGAGAGGAATCATGCTGAAGACAATGTTTTGGGCACAACATAAGAAAAACAGAGAGAAACTCACAAGTATAATGACCCGTTGGCGTAGACAACCTAGCAATATTTTACAACTGGTTAAAAATGGAAATGAGAATTACCCGGAGGTATAATACGCACCAGAAAGACCGTAAGAACGGCACAAAGGCTAAGGTGATGTGAACGTTGAGATAGCAGCTGGAAACTCAAACTATCCTACCTTGTTGCAATAGCTCGGTGAATCGCGTAAGCAATTAATTGATTAACGTTGACCATCGAGTTCGTCCTATTGATGCGATCAGTCTGTTGGAACACTCCACTCAAAAAATCTTCCATGACTACTTTCTCAATCCCGATCGATGTGTGTCGAGGATTAAGCAGAGTGCTAGGGAGATTATTATGTCGCAGCCAGCCGCTGTGGTGCCTTGAATTGTTGTCGCTCTCTAGTAGATGGTAGTTCATAAACTTTAACACCAGCGATAAAAGTATACTCACAACGAGAAATTCAGCTCTCATTGTCGACTTCGAGAAGTACTTGGTGGTACACCTGTTGGGAGACCAAGAATACAAATTGAGCATAAGCGAAAAGAGTGTTCAATGACTAAACGCACGTAAGGATTGCCCAAGCTTTATCGTGACGCCATAAGTATTTTGAAATTATATAACACAGCGTCTCCCATGAAAATCTCACCAAACCCAGCACCTGTGGTCGGACGTCAATTGATTAATTGGCAGTAAAATCACCAAAATGGTGAATTACCAATTTGCGCAAAGGCTAACACAACCTGTGTAAGATAATGAGACATGAAAAAATATTGTAATCCAGAATAGACACTAACAGCAGGGAGTGCCAAGTAGCGCAGACGCGTCCGCAAGTTCGATCCAACTGACAAAATTGATCTTTAGGCAAAGGATTAAGTGAAAATGACCAAGGTGGCTACCTGCCCAGATACGACTGCAGAAAAACCTAACGCAAAATCTCAGTAGAACAACATCGGTGAAACAGATGGCAAAATTACATGTGGGCGATGAACGCGGTTAGGTACTGTGCATGAAGTCAACAATCTTCCAAAAATGAGAACTTTAAATATAAAACTTACGGTGCATATATAGTTTCCCTATTCATTAAAAACGGTGATTCAGGATTTTGTAGAACCTAAATAGAAAGACACGAACTGTAACAGAGCTGGAATGCAGTGTTAATCAATCGCGAACTGGCAGTGGTCAAAACTCGATCACGTACAACACAATCTCATCTAGGAGGTCCATTTGACCCATTCTCGTGATGAATATGTCGAAAATTTGGTGGCTGACAAACAAGGACTTCAATGTCGCCAGTAGCCTGGTGGGATAGTTGCTTCAATAGTGCGACTCAATATCCACTGTGAGAAACATACCCTAGGGCACAAATCGTGACTTTTGTAGTGAAAGAATCCCTGCTAGCATGTTGTTTGAGGTAGTAGAGAACCACAAACTATAACAATGGTTGCAAATTAGCGAGAAACGATTCGGAACCAGGTTCAGAGCACTCACTAGCGCGATTCCATAGAAACTGAAAGTTTATAGTGAGCCGAGTCTTAACGTAGAGTCCACGAGTCGGAAG
>Ga0247742_10001998_pt1 | contig 13644 bp, 18 predicted proteins | sample UWRJL208509C2_FD_180944 | JGI IMG/M metagenome (GOLD analysis project Ga0247742, IMG submission 180944) | Plant litter microbial communities from Arlington Agricultural Research Station in Wisconsin, United States - UWRJ-L208-509C-2 | ecosystem: Environmental > Terrestrial > Plant litter >...
CCCTCAAATTAATGGTTGAACCCCTGCTATCAGACACCTGTCGAGAAGACACGACTGAGTTCATCTCCTCTGCGGAGATACCCCCAGAAATTTGGTCGGAAGTAGCCACCACCGTCAACTCGATTATTCCGGAACCCCATACATCCTATCTCCTCACCCCGACTAGCCGGATTTCTCTCTATCGAAATCTACTCTTCCTCATCAACGACCGTAAACCGCCTGCCTCGTTACCTGCTCTCATCGACTATCTTCATCAATATCCTAAATTGCAGTCGACGCGCTGCTACAATCTACTCATCGATCTCAGTATTCGACACCGATTCTATGGCATCACCACTCAATTATTTCGCTCGCTCCGTCAGCATTCGTTACCTCAAAACATTGACACATACAAGCTCCACGTCCGATACCTCGTACAGCAAGCCTTATGGAATGAAGCTTGGACTTATGTCCGCCATTTACAAATTGAAAGGCGTCTTCCCAGGGATCAAGATGGCCGCGATGAGATACCTCTTCCTATTTGGCTGGAGTTCTGCCGAGTTCCCAAGAAACGGGGGTCATCCTCACAGAAGAACGCACATATATCGTCATCACAGGAGCATCTCGATACAGTGACCTTTGTTCACCAACACAGAATCTTGAGCGAGACCAAGCCCACCAGGATGCCACAGCTTTCCGATACGCCCCCATATGCCGTTTACTGTCTCGTTCAACTGATGTTGAAGTCCGGAAAGCAGAGCGAGGCCATGGAGCTCACCAAAGCTTATTTCAAAGCGATTCCACGAGCTATGGACACGAGGAAGATGTTAACTTGTCTCAGGATTATACACATCCACCTCGCTTCCTGCACGGCTAAGCAGGGACTCCCCCGCTTTACTAAGGCCCGTCGAACGCTGATTACCCTGCTCCGACTTCACCCATCCCTGCACCCCACGAGCAGGACTGTAGCCTTACTATTCAAGATATTGGAACGCGCCAAGCGATGTGGGACTGTTGCATGGCATCACCTAGCCAAATTCAAGCGCGATTTTGGAGGCCACCTACAAGATCGGCGTGTCTTACGACATGTTTGTCGGCTAGCTCTCAAGGAAGGTCGTATGGACATCGTGAAGAAAACTCGGCGCCTCAACAGTGCCGCTTTCCGTTATCGTCAGCGTCGTCTTCTCGAGGCGAGTTTCACCAAATCCGTGAAGTGGATACCCAAAGCCAAACATGTCCGCAATCCGCTTCGAAAGGTCTGTACCATGGACGGCAGGGAGTCACAGTTGTGGACTGGTCTCCGAGCCAAAATACGTCAGAAACTACTCCTCTGGACGCGAAGGCCTGTATATGGTCGTACTCGCACTCTCAGATCTTCCAAGCGCTAAACGGAGCTGGGGCTCAATGGAGCTTGTATGGCACGTGGTGCCCCGGTCCCCCCACCGATCCTTAAACGCAACGTTATCAGCAATATTTAGAGTCGCTGAATTTCAATTGTTCCGGGAGCGAAGGCGATGTGATGACCGTTATTTCATGAATACCTCGTATCCAGGACTTCGGCGTACCACACTTATCGTGGAATAGTCTATGCTCCGGTCAGGGGTGCGCTTTCTGCCGTTGCAAAATGCATTCGTTGGAGGATTTCATCTCGGTAAATATGTGATATTTAAATGCAATATCGTGACAACAGCAATTGACTAGGAACCTGAGCGCCAATCATGTCCACAAACGTTAACCCTAAGGCAAATTAAACTTTCCGATCCATCTCCAAGTCTTACGACACTCGCTGTACACGATCGCAATAACGCAAGTCTTCGTTTTCGAAACTTTATAGGGTGAGTACTGATATGACTTTCGTAATTCCACCTTAATTGCCATGAAGCGAGTCACAGACAATTTTGGTGACAGTAACTTAATCCAAGTCACCGCTGGTGAACCGTGATGATGATTGACCACGAAGTTCGACGTCAAGCTTCAAGCTTCACGCTTCATGCGGCCGCCTTCTCTTAAGCTTCCTTCGCGGTCGCCTGCCATCCCGTGACTCCCACCCATTAACCGTGTTTTTTCTTTGAAAAAATCACTGCAGCCCTCTGCTGGTTTGCGAAATAGGACTATTTACTCGAATAAGCGCTCGAGACTGATCCTATGTGTGGAACAGAGCAGAAACACTGTTAGCAAAATCTTACGTGCAACCGTTGGGTGTTTCGTTCTCTGCTAGATGACGTTGTGACGGAGCTAATTGCCTAAACTCGACTATGGACGAAGTTCCTTTGCCTTCTTGGCCTATTCAGAATTTTTTCGAAAATCCGTTCGTTTCGTGATCTTTGCCTCTCAAGATCAGGTTCACCATATCCAGAATTTTGATCTTCTATGCACACGAAGTCGAAGCGTCTGACCCCTATGATCTCTGCAAAATTTTCACCTCTAGTCAAATTAGGCTTGTTTGTGTTGCACTTGCCGCCCTCCTATGTCGTTTTGTCACCACCTTCAAATTGTCTCCATGGTGCTTCTACGTACACGATGCAAACGGACTTGATCTATTTCGAATCTGAATCTGAATCTGCTTTCTATTATGCTCAACATCCATAACGCTCCGTTGTTTCTTTCACCTTCTCACAGGTCATCTTTCTTGCTAGGGTGGGGTTTTTGTTCACCGTTGTTCACATTTGTGTCATTCTCCTTTCGTCCAGATGCTACCAAACGCTCAAAGAGCACTTTCTACGTGTCATGGTGGGTTCCACCCTGGCTGTTATATGTGCTTATCGATGCATACAAGAGGCCTTTTCATGATACCTCATTCGGTCGACGCCACTCTTCAAATGTTGATAAAAGGCCATCATTATTGCTGGTACTACCTAAGTCTTCGTTCGTCTCTAGTTCTTCTAATGGCTCCTACTTCCGCCTCTGACCGCTTTCTCTCTATATCCTGCGTTAATGTTGGGGTTGGACCCGGCGGTACGACCAATTTGCTTGCGTATGTTCCTCTACACACCACCGCTATTGTTGTTCTTGACGGTTTATCTCAGGAGAGTTGCCATCGTGGACTATCTGGGCAACACTGTCTTCGACAAGTATGTACGCCCCACGACGACAGTAAATTCGGCTACTTGCTATTCTTCCTTCTATCCCCTAACAAGAAACAGGTGACAGATTATCGCAGTCAAACTACTGGCATCACTCAGGATCATTTGTATTCAGGTCGGTGATTTTATAAAGTTGATATATCCGGGGCTAAGCAGTCTATGTAGCGAATGCATGGGCTTTCACTGAAATCCAGCACTACGTAGCCAATACATTTAGGGGAAAGATCCTCGTTGGGCATAGTTTGTGGCATGACCTCTCAGGTATGGAGACCACCTTCCGCCAAGCACGAATGATGTTTTGAGTGATTCCGGGCTTCCCTAGTTCTCGGCTTACCACACCCTGCTGTCGACACCCGGGACGTGGCGCTCTACCAGGTCTGTATCTCGCACCATTCTTATCTCAAGCGGTCATTAAATAATAGGTTCTTCGGGCTCTGTACAAACACAGCCGTTTCGAAACTCCCTTCGTTCACCTCATCAGATTATCGGCCTTCAGACCCTTGCGTGGCAACTCATGTCAAGGCGTTGTCAAGAAGGACAAGTCCACCCAGTAAGTTGTTTAATCGCTCCAGCGTCGGAGATGAATATGAGGACTCACCGCATGCAATATTCTTCCTTCCCTGCAGCTTGAAAATGCACGTGCTGCATTGGACTTATACCGCTCTGACGCCGAAGCTTGGGAGGCCGCTATCTCGAAAAATAACTGGCCCTGCGCCCTTCCTCCAAGTACATTCTCTCGCTGTTATCTATAGGTCGCCTTTCGCACTCTCTCGACTTATAGACTTTTTGGTTCATTCCTTACCCATGCTAACCTTCCGCGTAAATTTCTTGGACCCTAGCATACTGTAGCTGATGGATGGCGAATTGTTCGATGTGTCCCTTGGGTTAACTCCATGTGTCAGATACTGTAGCACCTTCGCACTCAATAGTACTTGTATCATACGTCAATCTTTATTCTTGCGAACATTCGGATAATCAAATTATATAACACAATGCTGCATTTGGTATCTCAATCCCCAAAAGGAGACACAGCCATCAGGTGATCTTATAAATTATAAACCCTCCGCGCACAAGACCATTCTCGCCGATTTCCAGGTCTACCAGTGTGAATTTTGAGTAGGGTACGAATGGAACGTCGTCAATCAAAACTCTAATATTCAGCTCCGGGTCTATGCAGGGACAGTGTAAGCAGTGCAGCGCCACGCGGTTTGATTGAAATATACAACTGTACCTTCTCCGCTCCTAAAAGCCTCATTGTCCCTTCATAAACAAACAAGGCCGAGGCATTGGTAGGAAATGCACGTAAAAAACATGGACCGAGCCCTCGGGAAAATCCGGCCAAACCATCGCGAATAAAGATGTGGCGGGCAACAGAAATAAACGATGGTCGTGTCATTTTCCCCATCACAGCGGAGGATGAACTGGGATAAGGGTGTGGATAAGGGTGTGCCATCATTCGACTAGGAAAGATCGTTAGCTGAAGTAGGCTAGAAGACAAGTGGACGCTTTTTGGGGCCCTACTTTTTGACGTTGTCGAATGGAATAGCCATCGCCCAAAACACTAATGACCCGAAACCTCCGGAAAGGAAGTTGGCTGTTCCGGTGCTTATCTGGGGATGATTTAATAATGATGGGTACAGTAAATGATGTTGGAGTGCGGACCTCATAGGGTGTCCCTGCCAAACTCGAGAAACCGCGCATGAACACCTTTCCGCTTCAGATATTAGTCTCGGTGGTAGTAAACATAGAATATTGAGTAGCCGTACCTCAACAGATAGGAACATCCAAAAAAAATTTCCTCGAAACAGAAGACTGGCAGTTAGCCCTGACCACAAGCCACCGACTCCCTGGGCGCGAACGATTTGCCGAGCACAATCGATGGGGCCTTTGAACTGACGGTCCGCAGTGAGCTTCTGGGACTGAAGTTGCAGTTTAACTACGGTGAAACGCCGTTAGATATCTACATCGATGCGTAATTATCACAAAAAGGCACCTTTCAACAATTCCACAGGTGTCGCAATGAAGGCACTGAAGATCACCATCAACATTAGGTGGACCGAGCAGCTCAAGACGGTCCGACGGAAGCTAGTTCGGCACTTACCTGGTCCATCCTGCAAACAATCCTGCAACTCCGTGGCCGATTAGGGTCAAGCGAGGAGGACCACCAGGGAGGGTTTCCGTCATTCCATGGCGGAGTAGGAATAATCTGTAATTATGAAGAGAACCAAGTAGGACCGAGTCTATTGCAGACCATCCGACGGCGGGCGGAGTTGCACCTTTGTATAAAGCGCGTACGCCCTGCATTTGGTATTATAAACCCTTGGGTTACCTGACCTGAGGAGCGAACGCACTTCAGTTTTTATGATCTTGGTCAAAACGTCAACAGCTCCATGGTATGTTCCTGGAGGTGAACATTGCACCCGGGTTTTAACTGTATCGAAACTTGCATCGTTCGTTCTGGAGTCAGGTCTGGAGGAGTCTGGGGGATAATCATATCAACAGGTATCTCCGTGCAGACGCTTTGGGGCCATACCTTGAAACCGAGAACATGCTCACCCGTGACCAACACCGACCTGTAACAATCAATGAGCATTGAGCCCCAGAGACTAGGTATGTGTTGATACTTTGGTTAGACCTGTACAACACAAGAACGTAAGAGTGAGTGTCTGATCAATGTCTGGTATGGTCAGAAGACGTTACCGCTTCCTATGCCAGCAAAGGCGCCCGCTAGTCTGATTTGACTTGAGTGTCCTTCATCTTTGGGCATTCGAGATCAAGATTCGACGAACGGAAGTGAAGGAAAAGCCTCGTGAACGCGTTGGATGACTCAGTCGCTAGCCGATGTCGCGTACTCAGCCGGCAATGTGTTGAATTACCGGACCGGCGTACCGGCGTGTGGAGATTCGTATGCATGAAGACTGCCAATTGGGTTAACTCGCAACCACATGTCGGACCAGGAGAAACAGTGTCGAATATGTCTAGATGGCGTTGAGGCTGAACCAGAACTGGGTCGGCTTATACGTCCATGTCTCTGCAAGGGGTCCATCAGCGTAAGTATCTGGACCTTTCCAGAGGACAGGGAGTACTCAACAAGATTCTTCGATCCAGTATGTGCACGTCAAGTGTCTGGACAGGTGGCGGAACACTTCTCAAACCAAAAGTGCATTTTTTGCCTGCCCGCAGTGTCATTACAAGTATCGGTTCACGAGAACACGCATCGTCGGACTTGCTACCAATCCAGGCAAGTAATCTTGTTCATGACTAGGTCGTGTTCATGCTTAAGCCACGAGTCTTGCAGTAATCGTTGGAGGGATATCGGGTGTCCTATTCACGCTGATTGTCATGGTCGCGTCGTTCATCACCACATTCTTCATGTCGGCTTTCGAGAAACCGTCCACTAGCAGCTGGTTCTTCTATGTCTCTCCATTTGAGGTAGCGCAAGACCTCGTTGCTGCAGCCTTCCGTGTCATACAAGATGGCGAGCTATCCGACATCTTTGCAGAACCAATGTACCAATCTGCTCAAACTCGAAGATCGTCGAAGGATTTGATCCCTTCGTCTCCGGGCATTGTTAAACGTTTTATTCGCCGATTCATAATTGGCTTACCACTCGTAGGCGCTGGATCTATTGTTCATATGTTACTATCTCTACAAATGCTGGCCCCTGTTCAATTCATTGCCAGGTACCGGGCTAACAGGAGGAACAGGAACAATTCTAAGGACATTGCAGCTCTAATCATCGTCGGTCTCTTGGTGTTTGGCGCCGTCAGGTATGTTGGCTTCTAATGTGTTATGGGGTATTGCATGACACTTTATTTGTTAACAGAGCGCTATACAAAGTCTACCAGCTTACAGAAAGGCTGACAAGACTGGCGCTAATACGAGCAGAGGAGGCAATTTTGGAAGTCAACTGAAGATAGCCATTTGGGTTCTAATTTCTATTTGTAGTTGCGGAATTTAATGCAGCATTGGATTGCATGATATTCTTGATTCTCAGTAATCGAGCAGTGATGTTGGTCATGGGATGATGTGACATTACATGTGTACAGCAACAGACAGAGAAGGGTAATGCTACCAGTACTTCCGTAGCTGGCGTTTGGCATTTTCATACATGGATTTTGTCTCAGAGCGGCCAGGTTCTAGCTCAGACAAATATTGGTCGACGGCAGCGTCAACCCGACCAACAGGGAACTCTGCTCTCAGAACGTTCGCCTGCGGACGTGTGGCCTCAGCAACCCAATCGGTAACAAGAACCGCAATCTCCGAAGAGATGGCCTGGACATTGGCTTGGTCATTGAAGGGTGGAACCTAAACGCAAGGTCAACAACCCCACCGACCCTTCAGATTGGAAACGAACGCACTTGTGACTCATACATTCCATGGAAAACGTCCCATATCTCTGGGAATCTGACGCCGCATTGTATCAAGACCCTCGCCGCCCATCCGGTAGGCAGTTCATTTTTGTTTGCCAACATGAACCTCACGAGCAATGTTGCAATGAAGCCTGACCACCATAATCAGCTTCCAAAAGACAAAGAAATAAGAAAGAACACCTACGGAGGGGGAATGCACTTTCAGATGGATAGAATCTTTGACCCAATGGAACGACGCGGCCCATGATGAGGTCTGCCCTGTCTTTCGGGTCGTCGGTTTCCTCCATGACTGCGTACAAATATGGGTAAATGTATTTAGGAAACGGCCTACTGTGGCACTCACTTTCGTCAAATATTTGGTTCCATATTGGTCGCACAACGCTTTCATCGCGATGCTCTGATACATGTAGGCAGAGCAGCTTGACAGCTGGAAGGTCGAATGGAATTGCAAACTGTTGATATAGCTGCAATAATGCTCATGAGCATTGTACTAGGCCAAGTGAATAAGGAGGCATACATCAGTCATCGTGAACAGCTGTCTTGAGAGAGACTGTATGCGCTCTCCAACGGCAGGGGCATCATTCACATGGGGAACCAGAGTATTGTAAATCTCGAGTTGCACTTGTGCGACGTCGAGCTTTTCTTCCAGATCTGTCAAGAATGCGATCGCGGTCTCGTGGCGACCTCCTGCAGAAATAGGGTGCGACTTCGCATTGGCGACTGCCAATGTTAGGTATTCCAGCCGTTGATCGAGATGAAGGTCGAATCTAGGTAATCAAGACGGTGAGCAAGTAAAAAGTAGACAGGTGATATTAACGTACTCAGTCGACTCCGCCATAGCACCAAGAACTTCAGCGGCTCGCAAGGGCTGACCGTTCTTGACATAGAACTGCCAGAGCAGCTGGAACTTCTGCACTGTCGCAGGTTCTCGTCTGAGATGCGCCTCCAAGAAAGCTGGTCTCATCTGCAAGGTGGATCAGCGAGTAGTACGCACGGAAGAATGGCATTCAACATACTTCCAGTAAATCATCTGCAAGATTTCTGCCGATCAACCAATCGTACAGCGTTGAGTGGAACATCTCATCTTCACTCGCAAAGGCAAGCTCGTATGCATGACTTCTGATGGTTTCTGGGTCGTTCAGAGCAGGAATGCCAGTTGTGGCCGTCTGTGCCTTATTGCACTTATCCTCGAACACCGTTAGAGAGTCGAGAACAAGCTCGTAACACTGTGCCCTTTGCTCAGCGAGAGGGTACCGTGGATCTGTTTTATCAGCATTAGCATGCCAGCAATCGAGCCCAGCGTTGTCCAGATCTTGCACTTGGGCACATGTTAGAGGGAGTTCAACAGCCCCTTTGGCGTAGCCTAGTAGCTGATAGTCGCCAATAACCTCTCGAAGCTTCTCGAATTCCAAGATCCGAGCTCCCTTTGTAAACAGCCTAACTCAAATCTCCATTAGTTTAAACGACTTCTCTAGGTCGGTGTCTGCAACTTGCCGTAGTGACTCTGCAAGGCACTTCTGCTTTTCCGACGGATTCCGGGTTTCTGCTGCCTTTCTAATGTTCTCCTTCGCTTTATACAGCATGACATCGTCCGTGCTGCAAAAGGAGCCGCATCTGTGTTGCAGAACCTCGCTGATGGTGTCGACCTAATATTCTTGTTAGCATAGCCCAAATCTTACAATCAGAGGGAATTTTACGCTGATTTGTTGCCCGATTTGCTGGTCAATCACAACGTTAACCAAGGCTCTTGAGATAGTCATCCCATGTTGCGTTGTAATTAGCTCTTCGAATGATATCGAAGAGATGAGCTTTTGAACCTCGAGGTCGCATCTGATGACGAATTAATTCCACAGGTCATGGAGGTAAACAAAGAATAAACACACTTGGAAATTAGCTCCCCCAATCGGTAGTCACTAAGCAGGAGAACGAAGGACAGTGCCTCTATCGTCCGTGACAGCAGACTTTGGAGCTCTGAAACAGAATTCTGCTCTGCCTAAGGGACGCGAAGTAGACCAGTCAGCAGAGACAAGGTGATTTGAGTGGGAAAATCCTCACCTTCCAAGCTTCTTGCTCTGTTACTAGCGAGCGACTTGATGTTTGATCGCTAGGCGAGGAATGGAACAAGTGGGGATTTCGAGTCAAGAACTCCTTCAGTGCGTACAGATTCTTCTGTATGTTGAGCAATGTAGTCTCTGGCGCATTCAACACCTGTAATCCCAGTGGCCCAACAGTCGTCAACTTTGCTTTCCAAAATGGTCGGACCAGTCGTGCGAAGTACAGCGCAAAACCTTCGCGCCTACCACTGAAGATCGCCGAGCCCTTGTTCTCGGCCGTTCCATACATGACTCGCTCGGTCCAGATGGGACGTTCTCCAAAGTCATAGAAAGCTTGCTTGGCAACAGCAGCAATTTCCTGGCTAACAGTGGCGATTGTGCCTGAGATTTGTCCACCAGATGGATCGAGGAATGTGTTACCGCTGGCGAGTCCTAGGAGCATAGAACAGGTTTGATCCCGGCCAAAGCTGAAGTAATGTATTTCATAAATTTCAGCTAATCAGTCCTAGAAGTGAAGATACGCACCTGTCACGGAATTCGATTATGGGTTGAACATTGCCCTCTGATTGGAGCTCTTCTAGGACTGCTTTTAGGTAGTCAAGAGCTCGCCTCTTGACCAAAAACGTCAGACCGACATTCGTGAGGAGCATGAAGTGTGTTGTAGATTCTCCAAACTGTGTTGCTAGCTCATTAATTGGTGTAGGCGTAGGCGTGCCACTGGGACTGGCGGCTGTTTTTTTGACGATCGCGGCCATTGCCCACGTCCGTCCGGGTATCGCCAAGAGAGTTGCATACTCGGTGAGGGGCGGTCGATTATTGGTGCTGTTATTACTATTATATTGCCCGTAAGTCGAATTGTATGGCGCGGGTTGAGATGGTTGAGGGAGGTTGAGTTGTCCAAGGGTACCAATCCGGGTAAGGTCGGGGGCCATACATAGAATATAGTCTGTGCCATCGACATCACCAGGTTGGGCGATAATAGTGAGTCCGTCCGCATATGAGGAGTTGTCCATGTCATGGACGGTGTACGATCTACTTGGCGTTTGCTGCATCTGAGGGCCTCCATAGGTCGATGCCGGTGGGCGGTAGAGTTTGGCTTGCTCGTCAGGGTGAATGAGGTTGAGCGGTGGTAGTCGGACATGAATGAGCTGGAGAGGGCGGACACCATTTGCGCCCGAACTCGACCCATAAGAGTAGCCATAGCCTAACGAAGGTGCAAAGAAGAGGCGAAGGCCACTGGAAGTGGTAGCGACAAGTTGAATACCGGCTCGAGATTCTGATGGGTCAACGGCATGAATATCGACGAGTGTGAACTTCTGCTGGGTGACTGCTGGTGATCCAGGTACCTTCTCATGTACGGATTTGTAGAGATTAGAGAGGGTCTGCACATGTTGTATCGCTTTTTCCCCGTTTGTGGTGTATATGGATATTGAGTTATCAGAGGTGAGAGTGTAGAAGCAGCTACGCTTCAAATCGGATACCGCAGACGTGATACGCTCTAAAGTCCTTGATAAATTTGACTGACCATAAAGTCCAATATGTGACGCACCTTCTGAGCCAGCCGATACAAACCGAGGCAAAATACTTTGCATCGCCCCTCTCGAATGATCAATGAGCTGCACTCGCTTTCCAAACCACGATTCCTTCTCCTGGTAATGGAACTCATACAGGTGGCCATCCTGTGACCCACACATGAATATCCTGCCTTCTGCAGTCCCAATAACAGACTTCATTTCAACTTCAGTTGAGATGGAGAGGTCGGTTGCATAGAGTCTGATTTCCTTTCGGGGTCGATTATCAAGCCCTTGTGTTGTGGCAAGTGCGACACCAAGAAGTAAGACGGTAATGGGTGTGCAGATGACAAGCAAAGACGTGATGTCTTCTACGAACAACCCAACCTTCGGCTTGACGAGCGCCACATGAGTAATTACGTCCGGTTGGTCCAGGAAAGATGCAAGCTCTTGGCTGTAACAAGTCAGAATGAGTGAATCAAACGTTAGAGCAATACCCTTACCCATCATTGTAGTCCCAAAGAAAGAGTTTATGATCGATAGATATCCAGACGCGTTCAATTTCGGGCATGAGACCCATATTTGAAGTTACATTGGCACCTACATCATATTACTTCAATACCACGCATACATGGGACACTACTCACTGTCATAGTATTGGAAGAGTGCCTCTGGAATCCCGACAAACTTTCGTTTCTGAAATGGCACTCGTATATCATCAGGGAATACGCTGTAAGAGCCCGATACATGGCTTCCAGCTGATCAAGATGAGTCAAGCGTCAAGAGAGAGGTAAAACACATACAAGCTGTTAGACTTTCGCCAAGATCAGGGATTATCTGGGCATCCTTGGATAGTTGCTCTAGCAGGACGTGGCTAGCGTTCTGCAATGCTGGGAGGTCCACCGGTGCGGGCTTGGTTCCGGGTGCTTGACGAGTATTGCTGTCATTGTTCGGTGCTGAAGACGAAGCAGCGAAATACGGGGTTTGGGAATATGAACTTGCCATTGAGAGATAATGTGGCCTCCAAACACGCGAAAGGAAATTCTAGTCGCGGACAAGGTATTGACGCCCAAAGACGGTGAAGGACGAACAAATATCAACTTCACGATCGCGTTCAAAACTCACAACACGTGTTCGAACAACGCCAATCCGTTTATGGAAGGTGCATGACCCAGCGGTCCGGCTGAGACCGTCTCGTTAGCGTCCAACTACTATCTACTTTATCACCGACGCGGATGTTCTCAACCTTCCTTTATTCATAGCACTATGAAGCTCTTCCCATTCAAAGACGGCTGCGATGCAATGCAACGGGCTCTTGTCGGGCATCTCAATGACCCAAATTACGCCTTCTCGCTACCTAACTTGGCCAGCCACTCCTGGAACCTCATACTTAACGACCGTCAGGAAATGGAACGCCTAGAGTTCTTAGGCGACGCTCTTATTGGAGCCTTTGTATCTGAAGAGCTGCTTCGTCTGCGGCCTAACGAAGGACCAGGATTCTACACGGTGAGCTACGAAGTCTCTAACACATATCGCTGTTTAGGCGCTGAAATCTAAACTAGAACGCTCGAATGGTGCTCACAGCCAACTCCACTTTTGCACAAATTATGAGCAAAGCCGGTTTTCACAGCATCAAAGATCCTATCAAGCCTGCTGGAGATGCGTTTGAGACCGTATTGGCGACCTATCATGCCGAACGCGGACCTACCGCCTTTCAGGAATACCTTCGGCAGTACTTCACGCCACTTATTGAAACGGCCACGAAAGCGTACTACACATATCGGTTCGCCTATTCCAACCTTATAGTCTACACGTGCCCTGACAGAAACAATTCCAGGACGAACGCAAAGGCGCTCCGCCAGAAGAAGAAACAGAATCGCTCTGTAACCGCCAATATCCTCCATCATGCAAAATCCCACAGGAAACAACTAAAGAAAGGCAAGTTTCCTACAAACTCAATGAACCTCCACTGATGATTCTGAACCATTGCTGCAGTCCCTAATATGAAGAAACGAGATAGATTGCGTCCGTCAAAAGCTCCTGTAGATCGTAAACGCCATAACAGGGCGCCAATTTTAATCGATCTGACGGTCGACTCTGACGACGACATGAAGTCAGAAGTGGAAGTTCAAGAACTTCTAGCTATGAGCCCTGTACCAGAAGTAAGCTCCTCCCCATCTCATCCTGATCAAACTAAGGTTTATTCTGCAGGCATCTTCACCCGGCGCGATAGTACCAAAGGTAGAACTTGGCGGACTCGCAACGGTCCTCAAGTCGTCCAAGTCACAGAGCGAGCAGATTCTTCGGGCTATCGCTGTCTCTCCTCCAAAGCTGTGTAAGAAGACCTTCAAGTCGACGCCAGGGGCCCCGCCATTACCCCGCCTTCCTTTAGTCATCTCCAAGCTGTCCTCTACAAAGCCTGTTTCGAGCCCTATACAAGCGTCTGGCTCTGTATTTGGGGTTGGTAGCATCGAGAGTCCCATAATCATTGACTGAGCCCGCGCGACCAGTAATTCACTCAATACAGCACGATCCTTCCTCAAGACACTCATTGATACCTTATACACACTGTACCTACATCCTTACCCACCAGTGATACTTTCGAATGTACGTTAGATGCGCGCGCTGCGATAATATACGCTCT
>Ga0247742_10002000_pt1 | contig 13639 bp, 10 predicted proteins | sample UWRJL208509C2_FD_180944 | JGI IMG/M metagenome (GOLD analysis project Ga0247742, IMG submission 180944) | Plant litter microbial communities from Arlington Agricultural Research Station in Wisconsin, United States - UWRJ-L208-509C-2 | ecosystem: Environmental > Terrestrial > Plant litter >...
CTCCCCCCACCCAGCGAAGCCATCCGCGCCATCAAACCCGCAGGCGTGACAAGGACAGGTGGGACACCCCCACCAGGCCGCGCTGTGCTCATGCTGGTCGTCCGACTCATGAACGTCGGTCTAACAGGAGCGTGGGCACGTAGGCGCGCTGCTCCAGCTCCTGGACCGGGTGTGGTTGGGGAAGTAGGCGATCGATAATCTGTGACTGCGGGGGACAGGGCTGATGCTAGAGACGGGAATGATATCGGGATTGACAGTGTAGGCACCGATATGGGCACTGTGGAAGTCGAAGTCGTTGTCGTCGAGGCCGAGAACATGAACGGAGACGACGACGAAGGTCCCTCAGGCGAAGGTGGATCGACGTTAATCTCCTGCTGATGCTGCACACACTTCTCAGCCCACGCGAGATAACACAACCCAATCGCAAACGCATCTTCAGGTCGGTTTCGGGGTGACAGGATGCGTATCCTCGTCCTCGTCCTGCTAAGATCCTCCTCATCCACCCCTTCGGATGAATCGTCCAACCACCCCTTCATAAACTCACATCCCTCCCTGATCTGTTCCTCCGATAAAGCGGATGTACCCTCGATATAGTCATACACCTTGTTCGGTTTGGCGCTGGCGTTGTTCGACGTGGATTGGGGTTGGGGTTTGAGGACGAGCTTCAACGTCGTCGGTCTCGATTCAATGTGGGTTCTCGAGTCAGTTGCCGCCAGAGCAGATGTCGATGTTGATGACGAGGACGACGAGGAAGGAAAGTAGGTCGTAAGCCACGGGAACCAGGATGGTATGGCGGACAGCTCGTTGTTGGATTCAGAATCAGATGCAAAGTCGGATTCGGACTCTTCAGACTCGGATGATGATTCCTCAGATGATGAACCAGAGTCGAATGTCAAGGACGAAGTTGACGACGACGCAGACGAGATCGAATCCCTCTTCTTCATCCTCTTGCCAACTCTTGGACGGATAGCTCGGAGCAACACATACTCCTCCTTCTCGTTCTCCTCTATACCCTCGGCTTCATCATCCAAAAATCCAACCTCAACCCGTCCTCCATACACCTCACCCTCGCCCTCCCCAACCACACCACCACCACCAACACCAAAATCCCTCCCCAAAACCTGCACACACATCCTCCGCTCCCTCTCCCCCCTCTCCTTCCTCCTCGCCTCCCTCGCTAGTCGACGAACGTCCCTCTCGGATACATCCCGCGTGCGTGAGGAGGATGCATGACGAGCTCCAACGTCAGTCGACGCACGCGGTCGAGCGCGAGGTCTAGACCTCGATCGTGAAGTCGACTGGGGCCGTGCTTGTGTGTTCAGCGGGTGGTTGGTTTTGGGTGATGTACCAAGCAGCGGGAAAGTCGGTAGAGAGGAAGGTAATCCCAAAGCCCCAGCCATCGCCCCGGCTTTCGGAGGAGACCCAACACCCACACCCCCAGCTGGCCGTTCGAACCTCAGCACCCTGACCGGCTGTGTCTTCCCCTGCGCACTGGCATCCTTCTGATCCACTTCTTTCCTCTCCTCCTTCATCTCCCCATCCTTATCTCGAACCCTCGATCGCTCTCGTTCCCGTTCCCTCGAAGGACTCGGACTCTTAACAACCTCCCGCCTCCGATGTCGTCTAGGCAGGTTCGTACCCAACGGCGTCGCAGCTGCTGAAATTAACGGCGCGGTGATCGGTGGTGTTGGAGAACCCGGACCTAGAGGCGGCGTTCCCATTTGCAGTGGCAGTGGCAGTGGCATCGACGATGAGATACCACCGAGGGTTTGGGTATTTGGTAGAGGAGGCAGAGGAAGCGCAGGCGGGACTGGGAGCGTCCTTCCCTGAGCTTGCGCCTGTTCCTGTGCTTGGGCCTCGGCGGCGTTCATGAGGTGCATTGTAAGACCCATAGCGGGGTGTGGAAGTGGTCTGTCTTCGTCATCTGCTGCGAGTGGGTTTGGTGCAAGGGCAGGTGTTGGTGCTGGTGTTGTCGTAGTTGTAGTCGCATCCTCTCCATCCCGTCTATCCTCCTCTCGAAAGTCATCTTCCTTCCTCTCCTCCTCCTTCTCTCGTGAGACATCCCGCTCCTTCAAAGGACTCGGACTCTTAACAACCTCCCTCCTCCGATGTCTTCTAGGCAAATTCTGGCCCAACGGTGCGGTCATTGGAGGTGAAGGTGATCCTGGACCAAGGCTAGGACTCGGGGTGGACGATGGAAGCGGGGCAGCGAGTCCAGTGGATAGTGCCAGTGAAGGTAGTGAGGGTAATGGTAGTGGCGTCTGCGCCTGTGCCTGTTCCTGAGTTTGGGCAGCGGCAGCCTGCGCGGCATTCATAAGTTCCATAGTAAGACCCATAGCGGGGTGAGGGAGGGGTCGGTCGTCGGTGTCGTTATCTGCATCGTTGATGTTCACAGGCGCAGGCGTAGTTGTATCTGTAGACAGTGGTTGAGCAGGAGTAGAGGGCCGAGGCGGAAGGGGAGGTGTCGTTTGTAGCGCCTCAGGAGCCTGAGGAGCTGCAGGGATTGTGCGACCAGAGGTAGGTGGCTCAGTCATATTCGTCGCGCCTGTTCCTAGTGGATCTGCGTCGGCATCTTCGACACCTGGCGTTTCAAGGACGAGCGGTGTCGGCGTATGCTTTGCCGGCTTCTCCTCCTTCGTCCTGTCCTTCGCAGTCCTGGCCCGCCTAGGCAGATGACTCCGATGAGGCTCTATGAACCCTTTCCCGCTCATCCGTGTAGGGAGCGACGACTGTGCGTGTCTCGCATGGGGCATTTGGAGGCCTAGTGTTGGTCTATTCGGACGTACGATGGACGTGGACACCTCATGGACGATAGGTGCAGAGAGCTTATCAGCCCCGTCATGAGGCGTGATGAGCGTGGATGAGGAGGCAGAGGCGGGTGAATCAAGAGGGTGATGTTGGAAGAGGTGTGAGTGCGACATTGTTAGATTTGTCGTCGTCGTGGTAGATAACGCTAGCGGTGTGGGGAATGTCCTAGCGAGATACGCGGAGGCGGGGTTTCAGAAAAGCTGGTTTATACAGAAACCCAGATCTGGATAAGAAAAGAAATCAGGCCTTCTTCCGTGGAGTGTATATGACGAGTATATAGTCACTTTTCTTCGCTGTAATCGTTGCTCCTTGTAGTCGTAGGAATCCTGGGCGAAAATTTTCCTTCTAGATTTCCTCGAGGAGCTCTTCTATGCTGTGGTGATGGTCGTAGAGGGTCCGCAGCCGCACCCTACCTATCTTATAACACCCAAAAAACGGGGGGATGAACGTTGCTCTGACATGAGGAACGAACGAGGTTACGAACCAAAAACAACAGCTCCACGGATGCCGGTTATATCTCCGGTCTCGGTCTCTTTTGCAGTCTCTCATTGGACAGCGGATGGACGGTCCGCCACAGGTCCGGATGTTCGGTCATCAAACGGAGATAAGATTGCGCATGTGTTTTTGGTGAGTGTCATTGAATGAGGTTCTTTTGCTGCGTCCTCGATGGAGGTGCGTGTCGAACGGTCCCCATGAAAAGCACAGATAGGATGCCGCCGGCACTGCGCATTCCTTTTTACTCGCCGTATGCTATAGATAGATAACGACCTCAGCATCTTCTGACCTAGCTGACCCAAGACCAATTCCGCGTCCAGTGTTAGATGCACTGCTCTCAGCTCCTCGTTTCCAGCGAACGACCTTCATTCCGTCCGTTCGTACCTTCCACTCCATATGAAAAGGTGATTGACTCATCATCAACGGTATCGGAGTCGGCCATCGGGAGACTAACCTTCCACCGCTGCCAGCGCCTAGAAGCGATGCATGTCGAGGTGATGCCTTCCAGATCAGATCCAAACCCAAGTCCGGCCGAGAGAGTCAATCCATAAATCCGACTACCATGTATTCGTAAATGCTGCAATTAAATTTGTCGTTCCTTCAAAAGTAGAAGAATGAAGCTCAAAATGCTAGAGTGAGTGATGTGCAAAGCGAGGACTGTTCAAGGCGAATATATCTGTTTTCAAATGATAGGCCGGCCATAGACGTACAGGCGAGTATATTTTTCCTCAAATTATGAAGAGCCACGCAGTAGGCTTCTGCGCTCATAGTTGCTGACTCGTATTTATCGCCCAAATGGTGGGCATTGTAAAGTCCGGCCTAGAGAGTCATTCCGTATATTGAACTACCACATATCTTCTCGCACCATGAATGCAAAGTTCTTCCCTCTCAGACGCGCTTGAAATACCTTCGTTGGATGCATAAACATTCAAGCGTCCAACAACGCGTATTCGGACTGTGTGTAGCATATTCATAAATGCTGCGATAAACTTTGTCGCTCGCTTCCAAAGCATTTTTACTCAAAAATAGAAGAATAAAGCTCGAAAGCTCAAAATGAGGACTGCGCAAGGCGAAGCTTGCTGCAACGTAAAAATACTTATAGCTGTTTTCAAAACGATTCCCGGCCTACCTGAAGACTTTGGTGGCAGCAACGATTCGACAAATATTCAGACCATCTCGGAGGCTCGGTTTGATCGAGTAGAAAGTAGTAAAAGTACAAGAGACAGAGCCAGTTGTATATTTGTCGTTAAGTAATGAAGGGCTACGACGTTTATGGGTCGTTGAATCGTATTTATCGCCGAAAAGTGGTAGTGGAGAACCCTTAAAAGCATGATGATCTAACCATAGAAGAGGACGCAGTCCGAGCCCTTTATTTTTACGGCTTTATTTTACGGCTTTTAGACCAGATCTTACCAATAATCTTTCAACCGCCAAGGCACTCCTCAAATTCTTTGCGAAGACTGGGCGATTCGAAAGCTAAAAAATGAAGTACTACAGGATAGGTCTTTAATGTACATCTATGTAGAGACAAAGCCGAGACAGAGGCCCACCTCTTGGAGGCTATAAAATAAACGAAAAAAAGCTTTCCTACAGTACTCGCCTTTTTCCACTGGGTTTTGCAGAGTTCATGTTTTATTATTCACCCGACGTGCCCCAACATTTTTCGCAGACTTCTCTACTTAATTTAGCTTGCGATATATTCTTGATTACTACAACTCCAGACGTCATAAGAATTTTTTGTACTACTTTGGTCCCACCGCGGCGTCTCAGCTCAAACTGCTACAAAGACACTTACCTAGGTTGATCTTTAGGCTCCAACGAGGATTCACATTCAGTCCCCGCTGAGGCCTATGTTTTGAAAAACAGCTGTAAGCGCCGAAATCTGTTTTTGACAGCGTGGTGCCTGTGCCCAATCCGGGGTTAATAATCAACATCAATACCAAGTGGGAACACCATACCTTGCACCACCATTAGTGGCGACTTATCGCATGTCGTCGTCTCTTTCCATCTATCAAGGTATAAAGCGAAAGCTGATACTTTCTTTCGATGTCGGCACCACCTATAGTGGTGTCTCATACAGGTACGTCCTTGAACGACTCCAACATGTGACGGGCGCCTCTCTGATTCTTTGGGACAACAGTATTCTGTGTCCCGGGGAATTACCTGAAATCAAGACTGTTACACGGTTAGTACACAATGCACACACGCGACCCTGTTATGTTGTTGATGTAACCCCCCCAGGTTTCCTGCCCAAGACGTGCCCAAGGCCAAGATCCCGACTGTAATCTACTATGATCGAGCGGGCAAGGTTCGCGCAGTCGGAGCAGAAGCGATGAAAGATGGCATCTTTGAGACTGCAGAGGAAGAGGACTGGATCAAGGCAGAATGGTACATCCTTTTCAACTTGCAGCTTACAACCGAGATCGCTGATAATGTCCGCAAGGTTCATATTGCACCTCAGAAACAAGTCAGGCGCAGTAAATGGCGATATACCCCCTCTGCCACTCAATAAGACAGTCGTGGAGGTCTTCGCCGACTTTCTCAGATACCTTTTCAGCTGTGCCGCCGATTACATCAAAGAGACACATAGCGATAGGTCCAACCTCTGGAAGTCGGTTGAGAACGATATTGAATTTGTGCTTTCTCACCCGAATGGATGGGAAGTCGCGCAACTGCAGGAGATGCAGAAGGCAGCGATTTTAGCTGGCCTTATTCGAGACGATACCAGTGGGCACGCACGACTTACGTTTGTGGCTGAAGGAGAGGCCATTTTACATTATGCACTTCGGAACGATCTTCACACCAATACGCTGACAAATGGTGATGGAGTGGTCATCATTGACGCTGGAGGAGGGACCATCGGCATCACATCTTATAGGTACAACACCACCACAGGCGGGAAGGAGACTTTTGACGAGATGTCTGCCCCACAATGCCACTTCCACGGATATGTATTCGTCACAATCAATGCCCGTATTTTCATCGACAGTGAGCCTACCCAAAATGTCCGATACCGTTATTTACTGCGTTTCTTTGTAGATTTCCTTGCGGATTCGCCATTCATTGATGATCTTGAGCATATTGTCCGATGCTTTGACAAGACCACAAAACTACGCTTCAGAAACCAGGACGAGCCTCAGTATGTTAAGTTTGGGTCATTGAGAGATAATGATCAGACGTACAACATCCGGTTTGGACAACTGAAACTCTCCGGGTCCGTCATTCATTTTCACCCGTACGATACATGATTAGTCTAATTTCTTGAGCAGCACTGACGTCGCATCGTTCTTCCAGCCTTCCATCAACTGCATAGTAAAGGCAGTTTTGGAACAACAGAAGGCTGGGCACTCACCCGTCACTGTATGTCGTTTTCTTGAATTACGATGCAGGTTTACTCATAAACGTCGGTATAGACCGTCGTTCTCGCAGGTGTCTTTGCAGAGAGTGATTGGCTGTATAGGAATGTCGAAGCACAACTTGAACCTGCGGGATTGAAAGTTTTCAGAGCTGTGAATCAGAGCCAGGTGTTAGTCGCCCCGTCTCTCCGATTTTACCTGGGATTGCTTTGAACGTCAAATTAACAGGCAAGTTTCGTACGGGTCTGTCGCTTTCTATTTGCACCACAATGTTAGCACGCGCGTGTCCAAATTCACATACGGAAATCTCTGCCATATTCGGTTCGACTCGAAGAATCCCGAGCACCAGCTGAGGATGAAGAATGCGTTCACATCGGCCTCGGGAGAGAAGCGAATCAGCGACTCATTCGATGTTATCCTGCCCAAAGTACGTCTGAATGCTATACAATGTTACTGTTGAAAACCTTTTCGATGCCTTTGCAGAACACACAGATTTCTGAGACCAAGGAATTCAGAAAACCATATGTCCGGGACTTGCAGAAAAAGGCTGATTTGAAGGACGCGTCTTTCCAGTTGTGGTGCTACAAAGGAGACCTGGATAATCCCGAGTGGAAGGACCAGGATATCGGTTGGGCTCGAGTTTTCTTCATTATTCCTATGCGCCAGTTGCTAAAAAAAATATCTTTGGATTTTAGATAACTACACTCTGCACTGTATTGTAACAGCTGACCTTTATCAAGTTCCACTCAGGCCACGGGCGAATGCATCGGGATACGGGATTTTCTACCGCCTCGAATATGAGATTATACTGCTATTTGGTTTGGAGGAGTTCCAGGCTTGCGTTGCATGGGAGGAAAATGTGCGTCTTGAGTGTTTGTGTAGACATTGCGCGCTAAAATATTTTTTTGATTTATTTAACAGGGGATCGAGAAAAGGTGAGCTCCCTCGAACTTCTGCGAGTTTGATTGTAGTTCTGTGTATTCATTATTCCGCAGGACTGCAGCAAAGATTGTATTTCAATAATAATACCATTAATGTTGCCAGATAAAAATTTCTTTACCTTGAATTTTTTTGCTCTTCTAGGCTCATTCGTGACAACTTATGTTCCGGGCAAACTTTTGCTGATAATATTAGGCGCCGAATTTGGGGACATGTGAATATGCACCGTCTCGCCTCAACAAGGGTTAGGTATAACCAGGCGCATTTAGTTGCTGAAAGCCACGGACCAGGACTATCCAGGCGTTACAGCAAGCGGCAGAAGTATGCTACCACCGAAATCACCGGGCCTGTCTTTGCTGATGGTATACTCGTAAGGTAGACGACATCCATATCCCGCCAACGTCACGTGAGCGGTGTGATGCGTCCTAATTAGGTGATAAAGTAGACGAAACACCATTAGAAATTTATAGAAGCATATTTCAGCGAATCTGCCTCCAACATATCATGGTATATTTTTATTTTATGAACCAGGCAAATTTTTGCGTGCGAGGGAGCTAATCTGAGTGACTAGATAGCAATACATGATTTGGATGTACCGCAACGCTTCGCAGATAGCCAGTCATCATATGTTCGCGTCAGAAATGAATCCAGATCTATATTACAGAAGATATAGAACACTTAATCCATATTTTTTAGGCTATGGTTAAGGAGAACATATCTATGGTGCTCAGTGGGTGCTCGCATCTGGTCTCATTTTGACATATGTTGGAAAGCACCCTGCGTATGAAGATAGTCGTCGCAGCACAATTGAGAGTGAAAAGAATGGTTAAATATTCTTCAGGAACTGGAATCAAACATTCAGAGGACATGGATGGAAGCATGTGGTGGCTAGTTGTCTGCGATGCGTTGGGGTACAACCAAAACCATGTATTGCTATCTAGTCACTCAGATTAGCTCCCTCGCACGCAAAAATTTGCCTGGTTCATAAAATAAAAATATACCATGATATGTTGGGGGCAGATTCGCTGAAATATGCTTCTATAAATTTCTAATGGTGTTTCGTCTACTTTATCACCTAATTAGGACGCATCACACCGCTCACGTGACGTTGGTGGGCTATGGATGTCGTCTACCTTAGTTTGGTAGTTTAGATCTTGTCCTTGTACCACGTCCTTGTCCCGTCGCCCCCAATAGAGCTCGGTCCTATCAGCTTGTTGCGTGACTCGCCCAGTGTTTCCTGTCCCCGCCAAGCAGGCTTCCAGTAGGGTGGACACAGATAAAAGCAAAAGGGACATCCATCCATCAGTGCCCTTCGCAGTACAGTCGAATCTATACGAGAAATATGTGCACCCGCATGATGAGACGGAGGTCGCGCAATATGTCAAGTAGCTTTGTCATGGCTGGTGCCGTCGTCGTGGCTGAGGCTGAGGTCTGGGTGTTTAAGACAGAGGGAGAGGCAACCTGAAGAGTGGTATGGAAATTCGTCTCAGCTTCTCTATTGTAATGGTCAGGACCTTGTTGTTCACATTTTCGGTGCGCGAAGGATCCGGACACGTCCAAGATAATATCAGGACGAGGATGATGCCGTTGCCATTGGTTTTCATGGAGATGGGCGTGAGTATGAGTGGCTGCGATGTAGAGTAGAGTAGTCTTGAAAGTTTAGAGCCGTAGGAATCACACCGCAGCCACATGGTTCAGTCATTGGATAGATATTGATAGACAAATATGTTTGGGATACAGGCGCCCAGAAGTCTTGAGTTGGAGTCGAAGATATCGAAGAGGGTCGGGTGTTCAGGATGGGGCCATCCACTAGAGTGTCAATAGCGAATGCATTGAGATATCCAAAGCCGCCCAGAATGTTCATTTTAATCTACTTAAAAAAAGAAATGAAACAAAATCTAAACCTCAGGACGGAGTGATATGAGATTCAAGTTGTAGTACTCATTCTGGAGCCCATTTGCATAGACTTCTTTCATATTCTGCGACATTGGATCTGTGACAGTCTTCAACACGTGCACCCCTACACATTGACGACGAGCACGATAACACGGCCATACTCCGAGCCAGGCCCGGGGGAGCCCGAAGTACCAAGGATGGAAATGCGTCAACTTCAAGCCATGGCATCACTGCGCCATTTTCCTCATAGCAGATGACGCCATCCCTGTTCACTGGAAAACGTATAAAAGGTGCTCGATATTGTTTGGGTTTAGGCATCTCATTCTCTCGCAACCCAACTCACTTACATCTAGTCAGTCTTTCCTCCATCGCCCAATATTTCACGGGTCGGCTGCTCACCGGATTTTGCTTTCGTTCTGGATCACCCACCCACTCTACATTTAATCAATCATGTCTGGAGCTGGTCGTCAAGATTTCACTGACAAGACCGGCGCTGCTCTCAAGGTTTGTTTTCCCCTTCCCATCTCCCTTGCTCGTTCTAACGACCTCATTTTGTCTCTCTAGCCCAACTCCCAGAAATCCACTACTGAGCATGTCGGTGACATGTTCAAGGGCAAGACCGACTCTGCCGCATCGATTATTCAACCAAACGTTAGTGGTCTTTTTACTTTCCGTCAACTAACACCCATAGAGCGAGAAATCAGCCACCCAGCGCGTAGGCGACTCCCTCTCAGGAAACCAGAACTAGAACGCTCCCTCCATGATGGACAAGGCTAAGAACGCCGTTGGACTCGGAGGGAACACCCATAGCAACAATGTTTAAATCCTCAATTTTGTAGCGTATCAAGTACTGATATTGTTGTAATGCTTCGCCTATTGTAACACATTTCAGTAGCCCCACTCAATTCTTAACTTATTTTATGAACTTATCTTGGCGCAAGCCCAACGACATTGCCCTCGAGACCCTGAGGTGATGGGCAGGATTGGCTGCCTTAGGACTCTCATCTCGTCGCGGTTGTGTAAAATCGAGTTTTACTCCGATTTAAAATATTTTTTGACATTCTGGTTTCACCAAATGTGAGGTATCGACCAGTCAACCTTTGGGCGGAAGGGTAATCAACGAGGTGCTCTGCTGAGTCTCTTGCTCAAGCTCGTCAGTGTCCCTAGCTGTCACCTGGCTCGGCATCACCTGCGCAAATGAGTTTCACCGCATCTCGCAAAATAAGTTGGTAAAATAAGTTAAGAATTGAGTGGGACTAATGCATAACGCTTAACTATCGAATTGTCCTCTAGCGAACACTCAGACCAAATAGCTTAGCAATCTCATGGCATCTAGCGAGCGGACATCATCACCGCAGCGGTGGAATTGGTTGCGATGAGGCTCTCCAATGAGGTCAACTGGGTGGAAATAATGTTTCCGGGTGATTTTCGTACCCAGCGTTCACTGTAATAGGCCTCGTTGAACTGAGGACCCTGGGTCTGTATGGGTATCACGACTAGAGATCAAATGATACCTAAGCCTTTAAGCATCAATTACATTATCACTGAGCCCGGGCATTGGTGGTGATTCACATTAAATAAACACGTCGAGTGGAAGTTAACACAGTGATTGGATACTGGAAGCGAATTACCGAAGGAATACAATTAAAACTGGAAGAGAAACTAGGATAGACCATTGAGATGCATGTATTCTCTGACGTCGGATGGATCTGCATAGCGCTGGTTCAGGGAATAAATAAAGTTCGGTTGAATTGGATTTAGCGCAAGCGCCAGGAGGAGATAATCTGGCACGTACCTTGTAATAATTGAGAACCGCGTCTCGAACGGGTTGAATGATCCCGTCGTTCCACCCATCCAAAGGCCACGCTCGATGAAAGCTCCGTATCACTTCCCGGCCTAAGACGTTCCCAAGGAAGAAATGGTTCTTAATTGTTTTAGACCCGCATGCTAGAGGAAGCGTGTGAGCGATACAAAGTAGAGTGAAGAGGGCATTGGAATGCGTCTCCTTGGCCCAATCGGTGGCCCTGTGAAATGCATCTGCACTTGGGCAGAGACTAAAATAATGACATTTATCAGTACAGGAAATAAAAGAACCTGAGATCAAAATCTTGCCACAGGGAGTTAGGATACTGCTTGAGAATGACATTGATGGAATGGCAGGCAACCACTGCATAATGCTGCCCTGTGAATTTAAGTTTGTATCGTTGAGGGTGCAGCGTGACGATCATCTTGATAATGCCACGAATTTGATGTCCTATGTAAAGGAGATCAAACGCCAAAGCAGGATTCAAAGTCGTAAATTGAGGAATGTGAGAGAAATGCGCCTCGTAGACCAGCAAAATCAGTGCTTTGTCTGGATTAGCCTTGCGGAAACCCTCAAAGCAGACAGTGGGAAGATCGGTGATGAGATGAGGGAATTGCTCCAAGAGGTTCTGGCATTTGTTAGTAAATGTTGCGCCACAATGTAGATAACCATGGCTTACTTTATTATGCAGCATCTCAATGATTGTCGATGTCAATGTCCAGAATTCCCAAGTGAACATGTTGATTTCAAAGCGTCCATAGAGAGCCTGAAGTGATAGTTGACTCAGTTCCTCTCGAAGTCGAGGGGTGCAGAATGGGCCAGCGGAAATGCAGTCGAAGGTAAGCCGGTGGTAACGATGGAAGTCTGGCACAAAACATGTTGCAGATCAGCACTTGATCATGGACTAACTTCTGAGATAACACACCAGATATATCACACCGCTTCTGGCGCAAATGGCGCAATCCCTGGGCCGCAAAGTCGCTCAGGATGGACTCTCGACATAGGTAGAACTCATGGGATCGAGAGGGATCAAGCAAGAAGTCCGACAGCGAGGCGTGGAAAAAATATATGTGGCCTCCTTCATCACATCCAATGATAGACTCGAGTGGGCTAAGACAAGCTCTTGTTTCACCAGGTTGCCAGAAGAACCAATCATCCATTTTTTGGGTCGAATTAATGGGATAGGTGTCATGACCTGGCAGTGGGTTGACAATAATCAAGATTCCGAGAACACGCTTGACCCTCTCAATGTCGCGAACATTCGAGAGGACATGATGGTAGAGTGAGTTTAACTCTGTGTATGGCAGATCTCCCTCACCCCTATGAGGCTGAAGGCGGCGAATGACATCTAGACGGCGTGTTGGAAGCTCGTGGGGGTCTCCGCCTGCATACTTGACCGTCGTCGACGCAAAGATGAACTGGCCTGACGACTTCTGCGTGAGCTCATAAAGGACATCAGCGGAAGGCCAGGAGGATGGAATATAATAAGCCAAGGGATGTTCGCGTTTGATCTTGTCGAACGAGTCTTCCAGGAATCGCCGGATATCCCCATCTGCGGAATATTCGTTGGAGAGAGCGAGTCGTGAGAGGTGGGGTTGTAGAGGAGGCAAATTAAAGGTGGCCTGAAGATACACCTCCGGACGGCTGGCGACGAGAATGCGGACACAGAGCGGAGAGTGACGGAATGCAGCCACCAGAGACTTCAGGAGCCCGGATTGTATGTCTCTACGTTCACACTCATCTAGGCCGTCGATGATGATGACAAATGGGGAGTCTTTAAAGTCGAATCCAGTAGAATGGAGGCGCTGGATTGGTTCAATGATGAGCTTCGCAAGCTGGATATCAACAGATTGTTTGAAAATCATGGGGTCGACGTCGACAGCATTTTCAATAAGCCGACGAGAGGCTGGAATCGCACGTGCGACTTGATAGGCAATTGTCGCAACGAATCGTGATACATCGTTTCTTTCAGCTGCTGTCTTCCAGAAGAAGAAGGTGGCAAGGAGGTATCCATACTTCTCGCATATCTCAGCGAGTGTATGTGCGATCGCCGACTTTCCTGCTCCAGCAGCACCGTAGAGCCATAAAATCAAGGCATCGAAGTCGATTTCCCTTCTGATCCAGCTGATTAACTTGTTTATGACAGCAACACGGGTGTTAGGATGGCATTTGGGCGCATCGTGTCGCTGACGCTCAAGCGAATTGTAGGTCGCTCCCATCGCGGATTTCTCGCCGAGAATATAAATTCCTTCATAGAGTGGTGCTCGTCAACATAAGAATCAAGAATTTCGCCTTTACAAACCTGTATGTCCTGGAGCATGGATATTTATTTGACTATCGA
>Ga0247742_10002001_pt1 | contig 13638 bp, 8 predicted proteins | sample UWRJL208509C2_FD_180944 | JGI IMG/M metagenome (GOLD analysis project Ga0247742, IMG submission 180944) | Plant litter microbial communities from Arlington Agricultural Research Station in Wisconsin, United States - UWRJ-L208-509C-2 | ecosystem: Environmental > Terrestrial > Plant litter >...
GAAGTTTTGCTATTTATGTAGAACCATGGCATGCGGATATTTTTGATTTTCTTGATTTAAGGAAAAATCACGGTAAAGAAGAAATGAGAACGCGTGACCTTTTCCTTGGGATGTGGATTCCGGACTTATTTATGAAACGTGTTCAGGAAGATACTACATGGACTTTGATGTGTCCAAATGAATGCCCTGGTTTGTCAGACGTTCACAGTGACGAATTTGATGCATTGTATTTGAGCTATGAAGCTGCAGGAAAAGGAAGGAAAACGGTTAAAGCAAGAGAAGTTTGGGAGAAAATCCTTGAATCTCAGGTAGAGACAGGTCTTCCATATATGCTGTATAAAGATGCGGCCAACAGGAAATCGAATCAAAAGAACCTGGGGACTATCCGTTCGTCCAACCTATGTACAGAAATCATTGAATTTACTTCACCTGAAGAGGTGGCGGTATGTAACCTGGCTTCGATTTCTTTACCTATGTTTGTTGAGAATGGTAAATTTGACCACCAAAAATTATATGATGTTACCAAACGTGTGACATTAAACCTGAATAAAGTAATTGACAGAAATTACTATCCCGTTAAAGAAGCAGAAACTTCCAATGTACGTCACAGACCTGTAGGTTTGGGAGTTCAGGGCCTTGCAGATGCTTTTATTATGTTGAGAATGCCTTTTACAAGTGATGAAGCAAAAAAACTGAATCAGGAGATCTTCGAAACTTTATATTTTGCTGCTGTAACTTCTTCTATGGAACTTGCGAAAGTAGAAGGACCTTATTCTTCATTTGAAGGGTCGCCTATTTCTCAGGGAGAATTCCAGTTCAACTTATGGGGATTAAAAGATAGTGACTTATCAGGACGTTGGGATTGGGATTCATTGAGAAAAGAAGTAGTGGAGCATGGGGTTAGAAACTCATTGCTTGTAGCGCCTATGCCAACAGCATCGACTTCACAGATTCTTGGAAACAATGAAGCTTTTGAGCCTTATACTTCTAATATCTACACCCGTAGAACACTGTCCGGTGAATTTATAGTTGTAAATAAACACCTGCTTGAAGACCTTGTGTCATTGGGAATCTGGAATGAGAGCCTGAAACAGGAGATTATGCGTCACAATGGTTCTGTACAGAACATAGACGTTATCCCTAATGATATTAAAGAACTGTACAAAACAGTTTGGGAAATGAGCATGAAAGATATACTTGATATGTCACGTCAAAGAGGTTACTTTATTGACCAGTCACAATCATTGAACCTGTTTATGCAGGATGCCAATTTCTCTAAATTGACTTCTATGCATTTTTATGCATGGCAGTCAGGATTGAAAACAGGTATGTATTATCTTAGAACTAAATCGGCTGTAGATGCAATTAAGTTTACACTTAATAATGATAAAAAAGAAGAACCTGTTGCAGTTGAAGCAGCGGTAGAAGTAGAAGCAATTGCAGTTGACGATTTCAAAGCAATGCTGTTGAAAGCACAGGCATCCGAACCGGATGATTGTGAAATGTGCGGGTCTTAGTTTTTGATTTGAAAAATTTGATTTAAGATTTATATAAAAAACAGCTGTCGTTATGATAGCTGTTTTATTTTTATTATTTTTAAACAAAAAAGTTATGGATATTAAAAATCTATCTAAATATAGCAATGCAGAGAAAATTGTTCTCGCGGAACAATTATGGGATAGTGTTTCTAAGCAAAGTTTGGAAATTTCGGATGAAGTAGCAAAAGAACTTGACAATCGACTTGAAAGGTTTGAACAGGGAAAATCAGAATTGTTTACATGGGAAGAAGTAAAAGCTCATATGAAAACAATTAGGTAATGTATGAAGTTCACTTTATACGTGACGCATTATTAGATGTTGAAGCTATTGTGCTTTGGTATGAAGAACAAAGAATAGGTCTTTCATATGATTTTGAATTATGTCTAGAGGTTGGTTTAGATGAAATTTAAAGAAATCCTAAATTGTTTCAGAAAAAATATAAAGAGGTAAAAATCAGATTTATATCAAGATTTCCTTATGGGATTCATTATTTACTAAATAAGAATAAAATAACAATTATAGGAATTTTTCATACATCCCGTTCACCAAAAAACTGGTCGAAAAGATTGTAATCTAAAATGCAATCTAAAAATTCTACATCTAAAATAAAAATCCATAAATGAACTGGGAACAACTTTTATCATTAAAAAAACAAGGCGACAAAGGCAAAAGACTTAGAAAAGAACAGGAAGATACCCGTTTAGGTTTTGAAGTGGACTACGATCGTATTATTTTTTCATCTGCGTTCAGGAGCCTTCAGGATAAAACCCAGGTTATTCCGTTATCCAAAACAGATTTTGTACATACAAGACTTACGCATAGTCTTGAGGTTTCTGTGGTGGGACGTTCATTGGGAAGACTCGCAGGAAAAAAGATTATTGAAAAATATCCACATTTACACGGAATTCATGGTTATCAGGCAAATGATTTCGGGGCGATTGTGGCCGCAGCTTCATTGGCACATGATATAGGGAATCCACCATTTGGACATTCGGGCGAAAAAGCAATAGGAGAATATTTTTCTATTGGTAACGGGCGGAAGTTTAAAGATAGCCTTACTGAAAAAGAATGGCAGGATTTAATAGACTTCGAAGGTAATGCTAATGGTTTTGCAGTGCTTACAGCGAGCCGTCCTGGAATAGAAGGTGGGTTACGGATATCATATGCTACCCTTGGAGCGTTTATAAAGTACCCTAAAGAGAGTTTGCCTAAAAAGCCGACTAATGATATAGCTGATAAAAAATATGGCTTCTTTCAGTCGGATAAAGCGTTTTTTAGTGAAGTAGCTTTGGAGTTGGGAATGATCCCAAATAAATCAGATGATAATATAGGTTTTGAAAGGCATCCGCTAGCGTATCTTGTAGAAGCTGCTGATGATATCTGCTATACAATCATAGATTTTGAAGACGGAATAAACCTTGGACTTGTGTCGGAAGATTTTGCATTGGAATACCTGATAAAATTAGTAAAAGATACTATTGACAGTTCTAAATATAATACACTGACAACTAAAGAAGACAGGATTAGTTACCTGCGGGCTTTGGCGATAGGAAGTCTTATAAATGACGCTGTAAAAGTATTTACTGAAAATGAATCCGATATACTTGAAGGCAAATTTCCATATGCACTTATGGATAAGAGCAAATACAAGGCACAGATGGATGATATTATCAAACTGAGTGTGAAAAATATTTACCAGAGCCGGGAGGTAATTGAAAAAGAATTAGTCGGTTACCAGATCATACAGACATTACTGGATAAATTTATTACAGCATTCAATAACAACTATGAAAGTAAAGCTTCCAATTATGATAAGCTGATATTGAAGTTGTTGCCAGAGAAATTCAATGAAGAGAAAGATGACCTGTACAAAAGGCTATTGCATATCTGCCATTACGTATCGCTGCTGACCGATGGTAATGCATTGGAATTATATGAAACTATTAACGGTACCAAAAAGTCTTAATTACTTTTTAAAAGTCGTAAACCATACCAATACCCAGCGTTTGTTTCAATTGTATTTTAGGGCCAACAGTAATTTGTTCGCCGTTGACTTCCTCTTTGGCTTTGATATCGTCGTCATAGATTAAATTGAAGCCTATATTCGCTTTTACGTATTGATTGACAACAAAATCCATCTGTGTCTGCCAGTCTACATCGACGTTACCGAATTTATTAATATAATCAGAATACAAATTCAGCCTGTTTTCAAAATTGATATTCTTGAATACTTCACGTTTAAAATGGCTGGTAACAAGAAAACCAAGTTCGGTTTTAGCCTTGCTGCCTTTTTTTATAAGGACACCATCTGCATCATATACTGCTTTTTCAACACCAAACGCTCCCTGGTCCGCAAGTCTTTGATCCAAGACCAAAGTGTTTTTCATTGTAAGAGGTGAAATATAGACATTTATTTTCTTTTCTTTATTTGCATATTCTGCTCCAACCCCGAGGAAAGAATAAGCCGGTGCAAAGGGTTTTGAGATAGCTATTTCCCTGTTTGGATAGTTGTAACCATTAGTAAACTGGGTGTTGAAATTAAACTTTGCTGAATGGTACCAGTTGGATAAAGTGTCCTGTCGGTAACCAAATGTAGAGTTAAATTGCAGTTGGTCATCTGTTTTCCTGAGTTCAACACCATCTTGTTTATTAACGCCATATTTTACAATGAGTTCATTGCCCCATTTTACATTTTGTCGTGTATAAATACGGGTAAAATTACCTTTCAATAATCCTGAAACAGAACTGACACCACCAGCACTCCAGTTTACAAAAGCAATTTCACTTAGGTCAAAGCCAATTGTATTTTTGTTTTTCCAGTGGGATGAAGAATCCGGAATAGTAATTTTTATCTTTGTTTCAACAGTTATAATGGTATCTTTTGTCTGTGCAGTAGTTTTTAAGCTTATGGAAACTAATGTAAGGGCAAGCAGGAAATAGTGAAGTTTCATTATATCATTCTAATTTAAGTTTGCAAAAATCGCTAATTTAAATAAGCTGATAAAAAATTTTGCAAACTTTTTATATCAACTTTGTTATATTGTTGCTGTTGTTCTACGGTTGCATGTTCAATAAATTCATCGGCGATTCCAAGAATAGTTACTTGAGAAGTATAATTCTGTGCTGTGGCAAATTCTGCAACCGCACTGCCAAATCCTCCTTTAATTACCCCGTCTTCAATAGTAACGATGTGTTCGAACTGATTAAAAATATCATGTAATAAATCGTAATCCAATGGTTTTACGAAAGCAAAGTCATAATGGGCTATTGTCTCAGGATTATTCAGATTGTTGATGGCTGTAATGATATTGTTTCCAATAGGACCATTAGATAAAATGGCTACTTTACTTCCTTCTTTAAGACAACGGGCTTTTCCGATTGTTATTGTTTCATAAGGTAATTGCCAATTGGTATTTACACCCCGGCCTCTAGGATATCTGATCGCAATAGGATGTTGGAGCTCCAGTTGTACGGTGAATAGGATATTGCGCAGGGCTAGCTCATTTAGAGGAGAATATACAATCATATTGGGGATACAGCGCAGGTATGCCAGATCAAAAACTCCGTGATGTGTAGCACCATCTTCTCCCACCAATCCGGCCCTGTCGAGACATAAAATAACAGGGAGGTCCTGTAGCGCGACATCGTGTATGACCTGGTCGTAAGCTCTTTGAAGAAATGTTGAATAGATATTACAATATACAATCATACCCTGTGTTGCCATTCCGGCAGCGAGGGTTACCGCATGCTGCTCGGCAATACCAACATCAAAGGCACGTTCAGGAAAAACATCCATCATGAATTTCAACGAACTCCCTGATGGCATAGCGGGAGTAATACCAACTATTTTGCTGTTTTTTCTTGCCAGATCTAAAATGGTCAGTCCAAATACATCCTGATATTTTGGTGGAAGGTGCTCTTCAGATTTTGGATGGATTTCACCTGTAGTCTTGTCGAATTTACCGGGTGCGTGGTATTTTACCTGGTTTTCTTCGGCCTGTTGAAGGCCTTTTCCTTTAGTGGTTATAATATGAAGAAATTTAGGCCCTTTTATTTTTTGAAGGCGCTTCAATTCTTTAGTGACTGCAAAAACGTCATGTCCGTCTATAGGTCCTGAATAATCAAAATTTAGGGACTTAATCATATTGTTCTGTTTTGGATTCTTTCCTTCCTTTACAGCTGTGAGGTAGTTTTTAAGAGCTCCCACACTCGGATCGATCCCTATAGCGTTGTCATTTAAGATGACCAATAAATTTGCATTAGTTACGCCTGCATGGTTTAATCCTTCAAAAGCCATACCGGATGCTATTGATGCGTCACCGACAACAGCTATATGATGTTTGTCAAAATCCCCTTTTAAATTGGAGGCGATTGCCATTCCTAAAGCAGCTGATATAGCCGTAGATGAATGTCCGGTACCGAAAGTGTCATAAATACTTTCACTTCTTTTTGGAAAACCAGATATACCATTAAACTGCCTGTTGGTGTCGAATCTGTCTTTTCTCTCTGTCAGGATTTTATGTCCGTATGCCTGATGGCCAACGTCCCATACAAGTAAATCTTCGGGAGTATTGAAAATATAATGCAGTGCAATAGTTAGTTCTACTACACCCAGGCTTGCACCCAGGTGACCTTCTTTTACGGAAACAATATCAATAATAAAGTCACGAAGTTCCTTTGCCAGTTGCGGAAGTTGTCCTTCTTTTAACTGCCTTAGGTCTGTTGGATTTTGAATATTTGAAAGTAAGTTGCTGGACATATTTTTGGATATGTGCAAATTTACGATATTGTTTTCATTTCGGGATCTATTTATTTTTCAGTAGGGACGTATCGTATACCGCCGAGACGGGAACGTTCAGTACTGTCTGTAGCGTTTGTTTTGGTTTTTTCTTTTACGGTTGGTTTTGTGAATTTTACCTCTTCAATTTTTGGAGCCGACGGTGGAGGCGGTGGGGGTGCAACCATATTGTTTGAATCTGAAACAGGACTACTTTCTCCAATCATAACAGGTGTTTCTATGTGATTATCGGTCACTATCTCAACTTTGTCAATTTTTTGTTTCTCTCCATTTTTATCAGAGCAGCTTAGTAAAGTTGTTCCCATAGTAATTAATAGCGCAAGTAAAAAAATATTGTGAAAGCGAAACTGTGACACTATAATTTGTTCAGGGATTCGGATGGTTAAAGTATGCAGTTGCTCAATCCTGAATTTTCCACAAATGCTTTTGTTCTTATTTGCAGCGAAATAGTCCTGTACCTGGCCAGGATTCATAACTGTAAAATCAACTACGTTTTTGGCACAACAGTTACAAAACCTTCCGGTTTCGTGTGCAGTCATTTTATCCCAGTCTTCATGGCAGGGTTTCGGAATCGTAATCTTATACTTTGTTTCCATGGTTCTGGTTGTTGCTTTTATTTATAACGAAATATAATGCCAAAATAGTACTTTTGTTATATGGAAAACATTTTCACCGACGAATACTTTATGAAGAAAGCGCTACAGGAAGCAGAAATTGCTTTTGAAAAAGGCGAAATACCAGTCGGTGCATTAATTGTTGTCAATAACAGGATAATTGCAAGAAGCCACAATCTGACGGAAATGTTACATGATGTTACAGCACATGCCGAAATGCAATCGATTACTGCTGCGGCTAATTTCCTCGGAGGGAAATACCTGAAAGATTGTACGCTTTATGTGACCCTTGAGCCCTGCCAGATGTGTGCCGGGGCTTTATACTGGAGCCAAATCTCAAAAATAGTTTTTGGAGCCCGTGATGAACAGCGCGGTTTTATAGTAATGGGCACTAAATTGCATCCTAAAACTACAGCAATTTCAGGAGTTCTTGCTGTTGAATCTGCGGATTTAATGAAACGATTCTTTACTCAAAGAAGGAAATAACCAATCGTTTGCATGTTTTATAATTATATTTCGTTTCCCCTGAATTTCCCTCTTAAAAAAACTCAAAAAATACAATACATTTACTACAATATAAAGATATTTTAACAGTTATAGCAATAATTGAAGAATGTTAATTCTTTATCTTTATCCAAGACCCCACCTTTAACCAATTTAAAACCTTACAATGAATATGAAAGCAAAAGGATTAGTTTATGTGTTTTTAGCATTATTTGTATTTCAGGCATGTAGTAAGAAATCAGCTGCCGATTTCAATTCTGACTTTTCATTATTCAAAGGGTATATTACAGATTTTACAGGAGGTATAGTACCTGCTGCTACAGACATACGGGTAGTATTTGCATTTGATAAGAAGGAATGGAAAGCCAACCAGGTACTCGATAATGACCTGTTTGATATTTCTCCAAGTGTTCATGGGAAAGTAATAGCACTTTCATCCAATACAATTGCGTTTATTCCTGCAAAAAAACTAAAACAGGATACCGAATACCAAATCAGCCTGAAATTGTCAGGCATTATAAAAGTTCCGGAAGAACTATCCACATTTAATTTTACTATAAAAACCATCAAGCAGGATTTCCTGGTTACAACACAGGACGTACAATCTTACAGCCCGGAATTCCAATATCTGAACGGAACGATAAAAACGGCTGATAAAATGGATGTGGCAACAGCAGTAAAGCTGATCACTGCAGAGCAGAAAGGAAAAAGATTGAATATTAAATTTGATAAGGCACAACGTTCCGGAACGGAATTTAAATTTATTATTGACAGTATCCAGCGTTTCAGTGAAGAAAGTAAAGTAGAGATAATTTATGACGGAGATGATGTTGATATTGAGCAAAAAGGAAAAATTGACTATGTAGTTACTTCAAAAACTGATTTCAAAGTAGTTAATGTCGAAGTGCCTGAAGGTAATAATCAGACACTGCTTATCAATTTTTCGGAACCGCTACAAAAAGGACAGGACTTCAAAGGTCTTGTAAACCTTCAGAATAGCTATAATCTTAAGTTTGCGACTCAGGGTAATCTGCTGAAAGTATTTTTTAACAATAAGGCTCCTGTTGAAGAGAAGCCAGATGCTGTTGCAATAGCAATAAACAATGCAGTAACTGCAGATTCTACTGTTACTACAACACCTGTTGTGGACAGTACAGCTATTGCGGATGAAACAGACTCCGATGTGGATTCAGTAACCTCAGCTGAAGAATCATTCACAGGGGAATTATTATTAGAAGTTTTCCAGGGAATAGAAAGTGAGTACGGGCAGAAGATGCAACGCGATTTTACAACCAAGATTTCATTCGAACAGATAAAACCTTCTGTACGATTAGTGAAAAGCGGTACAATCCTTCCGAGTTCAAGTAACCTCAAAATTAACTTTGAAGCAGTAAATCTAAAATCAGTCGATATAAAAGTCTATAAGATATATAAGAATAACATCCTTCAGTTTTTGCAATACAATAACCTTAATGGTAACCAGAACCTAAAACAGGTTGCACAGCCTGTTGCAAAAACTACCTTAAATCTTAAACAAAATAATCTGGTCAATTCTGCTAAATGGAACACTTTTGCGTTAGACCTGTCCAAAATCATTACACCTGAACCTGGTGCGGTATATAGGGTAGAATTTTCCTTTAAAAAGGCCTATTCTTTATACAAATGCGCAAACGCAGAGCCGGATGAAAATGTAAAAGAAGAGGAGATAGACGAAAATGATATCAACTACAGTGATTATTATGACGACTATTATTATGATGAATATGAATGGCGTGAAAGACAGGATCCGTGTACGAACTCCTATTATTACAATACCAGGCTGGCTACGAATGTTCTCGCTACAGATTTGGGCGTAATAGCGAAACGTGGCGAAAACAAATCCTATTTTTTTGCTGTAAATAACATTGTTACTACCAAGCCTGTTTCGGGTGCGATAATCGATCTGTATAGTTATCAACAACAGAAAATAGCTTCGATAAAATCGGATGCAGATGGCATTGCAACGTTCCAGTCAGACAAGTTTGCTTATTTTGCTATAGTAACTAAAGGCAAAGAATCTACCTATGTAAAACTCGATGACGGTACTTCGTTATCGGTAAGTAATTTTGATGTGTCGGGTGAGAAGCTTGAGAAAGGGTTAAAAGGATTTATTTATGGCGAGCGGGGCGTATGGCGTCCTGGGGATAATTTATACCTGTCATTTATATTAAATGATGTTGCTAATAAGTTACCAGCAAACCACCCAATCAAGTTCAGGCTTGCTGATCCAAATGGTAAAGTAACTTATGAAACGGTCAAAAGTTCCAATGAGCAGAATCATTATGTTTTTGTGGTTCCTACAAGTGGAGATGCTCCAACGGGAAGCTGGGAAGCTATGGTCAGTGTTGGAGGAGCCCGATTTTATAAGAGTATCAAGATAGAAACTATCAAGCCTAATCGATTAAAAATAAAAAACACTTTTAGGGCTGCGGTGCTTTCTTCGTCATATCCTAACAGTGCTAATCTTGAAGTTGCATGGTTACATGGTGCCATTGCTAAAAATCTTAAGGTTGAAATGCAGGCTAAATTTACACAGCAGGTTACAGTTTTTAAAAATTACGGGAAATATGTGTTTGATGATTTGGTTCGAAAGTTCAATACAGAAGAAATAACTATTTTTTCTGGTAAGACGGATGCTTTCGGAAAAGTTTCTGTAAATATAGAGCCAAAGCTAAAAGGGCAGGCACCGGGAATGTTAAAGGCTTCTTTTATTACAAAAGTTTACGAGGAAGGAGGTGACTTCAGTACAGATGTAGTTTCGACCACGTATTCTCCTTATAAAACATATGTTGGGATTAAAGCACCTGCTGCTAATAAATACGGAATGCTGGAGACCCGGCAGAATAATCGTTTTGATATTATAACAGTAGATGAAAACGGAAGGCCGAAGCCAGTAAAAAATCTTGAAGTCAGAATCTTTAAGACTGAATGGAGATGGTGGTGGGATGCTTCCGATGATGATATGTCCAGTTATAATTCCGCAAATGCTACTACTGCCTTTAAAAGTTTTGTGATTAATACTGGTGCCGATGGAAAAGGAGCTGTACAGTTTACAGTAAGTGATGATGATTGGGGCAGGTATATTGTACGCGCAGTAGATCCGACAGGAGGACATGCGACTGCATTAACTGTACTGGTGGACTGGCCGTCATGGTCAGGTAAAACCAGAAATACAGATGCCTCTACAGCCAACATGCTGGTATTTTCTACAGATAAGAAAGATTATGCCGTAGGAGAAAAAGTGAAACTGTCATTTCCTTCAAGTGAAGGCGGACGTGCACTGATCTCAATTGAAAATGGGTCAAAAGTAGTACAGACACTTTGGGCAGAGACCAAAAAAGGGGAGACAAATGTAGAAGTTGAAGTGACTCCGGCCATGGCGCCTAATGTATATTTTAATATTACTTTACTACAGCCGCATGCTTCAACTATAAACGATTCACCAATACGGATGTATGGTATAGTGCCAATATCAGTAATTGATAAAAACACAATACTCCACCCTAAAGTTACTATGCCTGATGTATTAAGGCCGGAACAGGCATTTAATGTTAAGGTAAGCGAAAAAACAGGTAAGGCAATGACTTATACAATAGCGATTGTAGATGAGGGACTATTGGACCTGACACAATTTAAAACCCCAAATGCCTGGGATAGTTTCTATAAACGTGAAGCGCTGGGCGTAAAAACATGGGATATTTATGATGATGTAATCGGTGCTTATGGCGGAAAAGTCAATCAGATTTTTAGTATCGGTGGTGATCAGGATCTTGGCGGAGGTAAAGCTAAGAAAGCAAACCGATTCAAACCGGTGGTAATTTACCTGGGACCTTTTGTTTTAAAGGAAGGTGAAACAAAAATGCACCAGATTAAATTGCCGAAATATATAGGGTCGGTACGAACAATGGTCGTTGCAGGTGATGTAAATAGCAGTGCTTATGGCAGTGTAGAAAAAACAATCCCTGTACGCAGTCCCTTAATGGTTTTGGCCTCACTTCCCCGAAAAATATCTCCGTCTGAGAAAGTAACTATACCGGTTACTGTATTTGCAATGGAAAAAAATATTAAGAATGTGACCGTACAGCTAAAGACAAACAACGGACTAAGAATAATAGGAAGTGCTGTTCAAACGGTAGCTTTTACCCAACCTGATGAAAAGATGGTGTATTTTAATCTCGAAGTTGGCAGTGCTACCGGAATCGGAAAAGTACAGGTTATTGCAACCTCGGGAAACCAAAAATCTACTTATGATGTAGAGATTGATATGACGAATCCAAACCCGATTACCAATACATTTACGGATATACTGTTAGAACCTAACAGTTCTAAAACCATTTCATGGACTACTTTCGGTGTTTCAGGAAGCAACAAGGCAAGTTTGGAGGTTTCGTCAATACCAACTATTGATTTTAACAGAAGGTTACAGTACCTGATTACTTATCCGCACGGTTGCGTAGAGCAGACTACCTCTTCAGTATTTCCACAAGTGTTCCTGAATGATGTAGCAGATATTGATGCTGCCCGTAAACAAAGTATTCAAAGGAATGTAACGGCCGGAATTAAAAGACTGGGAGGTTTCCAGGTAGCGAATGGTGGTTTTGCATACTGGCCAGGGCAAAGTATTGCTGATGACTGGGGAAGTTCATATGCAGGTCACTTTTTGATTGAGGCTGAAAAGAAAGGTTATATACTTCCTGTGAATTTAAAATCCAAATGGCTAACATACCAACAGCATGAGGCTAAAAACTGGAGATTTGTTGCCCGATATGGTAATGATATTGCCCAAGCTTATAGGCTTTATACATTAGCTCTTGCAGGTTCTCCAGATCTGTCGTCTATGAATAGGTTAAGGGAGACAATGGGGATTTCAAATGAAAGCAGATTGCGTCTTGCTGCTGCATATGCGCTCGCTGGCCAAAAAGAGGCGGGTATGTCACTGATGTCGAAAAGCGCGATTGATGAAGATAACAACAGCGGTTATGATTACTACTATTATGGATCGGCAGACAGGAACCGTGCAATGGTTCTTGAAACTTTGATACTGTTAGGGCAAAAACAAAAAGCATTTGCAATGGCAATTACATTAGCTAAAAACATGTCCAGTGAAGAGTGGATGAGCACACAGACAACGGCCTATAGTTTGTATGCAATGTCAAAATTTGCACAAAGTAATGGCAGTAAAGGAATAGATGTACAGTTTAGCAAGGATGGGAAAAGCTTAGCTATTAAAACGGCAAAAGCTTTTGCAGGTAGAAATTTGGTTGTCAAAACAGGTGCAAACGGGATTACGATTAAGAATAATAAAAACAATACGGTATATGTACGTGTGCTAAATTCAGGCATACTTCCGATAGGACAAGAAAAAGCGGTCCAGAATAACCTGTTGGCAAATATTGTTTTCAAAAATAGGAAAGGAGCAGTAATAAATGTTGCTAAGATCAGTCAGGGAACGGAGTTTATAGCTGAAGTAACGATCAGAAACCAGAAGAACGAACATGTAGAAAATGTAGCATTATCACAAATACTACCTTCCGGTTTCGAGATTGTAAATACACGATTTATGGATTATGGAGACAGCGTTAATAACAATGCTGATTATATCGATATCCGTGATGACCGTACCAATTTTTACTTTGGATTAAAAGCAAATGAAACGAAGACTTTTAGAGTTTTGCTGAATGCTTCCTATTTAGGGACTTATTATTTACCGGGTCTTCAGTGCGAGGCAATGTATGATCATACTTTTTTGGTGAGGACTAATGGGCAGTGGGTTCAGGTTGTGAAATAATTGGTTTTAGGGTGATGAAAAATAAGGAATTGTATTAGACTTTGCTCTCCTAACAGGTCTTTTTTGACCTGTTAGGTATTGTAAAATAAGTGTTCTAGGAGTTATACCGATTTAAATTGATGCCTAACAGGAGAAAATATCCGTTAGGATAATACTTTCTAAATAATAAAATAAATCGTTGAGAGATAAAATAAAGTCTTTGAGCTCGACTGGGATCAATTGGATTAAAAGAAATAGGATAAAAACTTTAATAGTTTTACTATTGAGTGTTGTTTATTATTTCTCGCTTCCTGGAACATTATTTCTGGAACCTTATTCTACAGTGATAGAAAGTAAAGAAGGGGAACTACTCGGAG
>Ga0247742_10002003_pt1 | contig 13633 bp, 13 predicted proteins | sample UWRJL208509C2_FD_180944 | JGI IMG/M metagenome (GOLD analysis project Ga0247742, IMG submission 180944) | Plant litter microbial communities from Arlington Agricultural Research Station in Wisconsin, United States - UWRJ-L208-509C-2 | ecosystem: Environmental > Terrestrial > Plant litter >...
CCGCCGGGCTGTCGAACTCCAGCGAGCAGCCGAGCTGCTCCACGAAGAATTTGGCGCTGGCCTTGACGTCGTTGGATGGGAAGCTGAGGTGATTGAATTTCATGAGTTTTCTCCTGTTGGTGAAGCCAACAGAATACGAGCCGGCAGCGCCCGCCTCAACTCGCTTTCCGGCGCAGACGGCAGCGAGGCCGCACGCGCCGGACTTGCTCACATTTGACGCGGCGCGGCGTCCAGATAACCGAAGGCGGCGGCGCCGATGCGATGGGCCAGATCATCCGCATCGCGCTCGCCCCGGCCGCCGGCGGAGTCGGTCATGCCGCGCATCAGCGCCAGCAGATCGGCGGCGGCCAGGTCCTTGCGTTGATCGTCCTGCAGGTGGGCCGGAGCGCCGGCCTTGCTCAGTATCGCGATCAGCAGCGCACGAAAACGGAACTTGCCGTGCAGCGCGGCGCGGAAGTCGGGGCGATCTTCCTGCTGGTCGAGCAGCAGCGCCAGCTGCGGCCGGTTCAGTTGCTGGCGTGCGCAAACGACGATGAAAGCGGCAAGCGCCTCGCGGCAGGTCGGCAGCGTCAGCGTGGCGCTGGCCGCCTCGTGGAAGGCCTGGTCCTCGCGCAGCAGCAGCGCCAGCGTCAACGCGTCCTTACTGGGAAAGTATTGATACAGCGTGCCGATGCTGGCGCCCGCCCTGCGCGCCACGGCGTTGGTGTTGAAGCCCTCCAGCCCGTCCGCCTCCAGCACCTGCGCGGCGGCCTCCAGCAAGGCATCGACCGTGTGGACGGCGCGGCGCTGGCGCGGGGCTTTGCGGATCTGTAATGCGTCGGACATGGCGTGCCGTGTGCAAAAAAATCTCATTCTAACGCGAATGGAGTTGACAAGAACATCATTCACCCGTAGTTCACTCTGTATTGCAGAGTACTCTATGGAATATGATGAACCAGCAGCAAGCGCAAGACATGCTCGCCGAGATCGAGCAAACCCAGCAACGCAGCGAACGCTTCCTCGGTTACTGGCGACGCGGCGCCATTGTCCAGATGTGGGGCGTGGTGTGGATGGTCGCGCACCTGGGCGCGTGGTTCGCGCCGGCGCAGACCGGCAGCATCTGGATGGCCTGCGACCTGCTCGGCGCCGCCGGCACGCTGCTATTACGCAGCCGCGGCGACGACAGTCCCGTCGATCGCCGCCTGGTCGGGGCCGGCTGCATCGTGCTGGCGTTCGGCGTGCTCGGCACCCTGCTGATCGGAAAAAACGGCCGCGCCATCGACGTCTTCTGGACTTGCCTGGTGATGACCGGCTACATGCTGCACGGCCTGTGGTCCGGCCTGCGCTGGACTGTGCTGGGCGCGGCGGTGATGATGGTCAGCCTGCTGGCCTACTTCGGCCCGGCGCAATGGTTCAACCTGGTGATGGCGGCGGCGGCCGGCGGCGGCTTGCTGCTGGGCGGCACCTGGCTGCGCCACGCGCGCTGAGGGCCACGCCATGAGCGACCTCGACGAAGTGATCCACCAAAGCACGCGCCTGCGCATCATGACCGCGCTGCACGCGCTGAAGAAGGACGAGCTGATCGAATTCGTGCGCCTGAAGGCGCTGATCAACGCCAGCGACGGCAACCTCGGCGCGCATCTGGAAACGCTGTCGCGCGCTGGTTACGTGGAAATCGACAAGCAAATCGTCGGCAAGAAGCCGCTGACCCGCATCCGCTCCACCCCGGCCGGCCGCGCCGCCTACCGCCATCACGTGGCGCAACTGCGTTCGCTGCTGGACATGTAATCCCTCCCTCAACGAAAGGAATCACCATGCATCTGACTTGGACAGGATGGCTGCACACGCTCGCCTGCTGCTACGCGCTCATCAGCGGCGGCGTCTTGTTATGGCGGGCCAAAGGCGGCGGCGCGCACCGGCGCCAAGGCCGGCGCTACCTCGGCGCGATGGTGCTGGCTAACCTGACGGCGCTCGGCATCTACCAGATTGGCAGCTTCAATGTATTCCACGTGCTGGCGCTGTGCACGCTGGCCAGCCTGGTGATCGCCTTCGCCAGCGCCCGCTGGCGCAAACCTGGACGCTACTGGCTGCGCATTCACCTGAGCGCGATCCTGTTCAGCTACTACCAGCTGATCGGCGGCCTGGTCAACGAAGTGTTCGTGCGCGTGCCGGCGCTGCAAGGCCAGAAGGCCATGGTCGGCCTCACGCAAGGCGTGGTCATGATCGTCTTCCTGATGGTGTTGTCCTACTTCTGGGGGCGGACGGCGCGCAATCGTGCGGCGGCACTGGCGCTGGCCGCGCTGGCCGGCACGGCGCAAGCGGGCACATTGACGCTGGATTTGAAAGGTGTGGCCGCAGGCAAGGGGCCGCTGGTGATCGCACTGTACGACAGCGACAAGACCTTCCTGCGCAAGCCGATGCGCACGCTGACGGCGCCCGCCGGCGAAGCCGCAATGCAAGTCCAGTTGCCCGACGTGGCGCCGGGCGAGTATGCGGTATCGCTCTATCAGGACATCAACAACAACGGCAAGATGGATACGATGATGTTCGGCATACCGTCGGAGCCGACCGGCACCAGCAATAACGCGGTGGGCAACTTCGGGCCGCCGAAGTACGAGGCGGCCCGCTTCACCATGGCGCCCGATGGCAAGACCCTCGCCATCGAACTGCACAAGTGATCAGTCGTTCTTGATGACGATGCTCGGGAACTTGCTGGTCATGTCCTTGGCCTTCTCGGACACCTGCACCGCGATCTTGCGGGCGATCTCTTTATAGATCGCCGCGACCTGGCCGTCCGGATCGGCGACCACGGTCGGCTTGCCGGAATCGGCCTGCTCGCGGATCGCCATGGTCAGCGGCAGCGCGCCCAGGAACTCGACGTTGAAGTCCTTGCACATCTTGGCGCCGCCGCCGGCGCCGAAGATTTCCTCGGCGTGACCGCAGTTCGAGCAGATGTGGGTGCTCATGTTTTCCACGATGCCCAGGATCGGGATGCCGACCTTCTCGAACATCTTCAGGCCCTTGCGCGCATCCAGCAGCGCGATGTCCTGCGGCGTGGTGACGATCACGGCGCCGGTCACCGGCACTTTTTGCGACAGCGTCAGCTGGATGTCGCCGGTGCCCGGCGGCATGTCGACGATCAGGTAGTCCAGGTCGCGCCAGTTGGTCTGCTCCAGCAGCTGCTGCAGCGCCTGCGTGACCATCGGGCCGCGCCACACCATCGGCTCGTCCGGATCGATCAGGAAGCCGATCGACGACACCTGCACGCCGTGGTTCTCCATCGGCTCCATGCTCTTGCCGTCCTTGGTTTCCGGACGGCCGGACACGCCCAGCATCATCGGCTGCGACGGGCCGTAGATGTCGGCGTCCAGCAGGCCGACCGAAGCGCCCTCGGCGGCAAGCGCCAGCGCCAGGTTGACGGCGGTGGTCGATTTGCCGACGCCGCCCTTGCCCGAGGCCACGGCGATGATGTTCTTCACGTTCGGCATCAGCTTCAGGCCGCGCTGCACGGTGTGCGGGATGATCTTGCTCGACACGCCGACGCTGATGTTGCCGGCGCCCGGCACCGCCTTCAGTGCCGCGATGATGCTGGCGCGGACCTTGTCGAACTGGCTCTTGGCCGGGTAGCCCAGCTCGATGTCGAGCGAAATATCGCCGCCATCGACCTTCAAATTCTTCACGGCTTTGCCGCTGACGTAATCTTTCGTTGTATTTGGATCAACGATTTTGGACAAGGCGGCTTTGACGTCTTCGACTGTGATGCTCATGGAAACTCTCCGTAAAATGTGCCCACATTCTAGCGCATAGTGCGCACTCGCCGCATCCACTGTTAAAATGCACCTTTTCCACCCACAAAGTGCATCAACCATGACCCGCAAGCTGTTCGTCACCACTGCCCTGCCCTACGCAAACGCCGCTTTCCATATTGGCCACATGATGGAGTACATCCAGGCCGACATCTGGGTCCGGTTCCAGCGAATGCAGCGCGACGGCGGCGCGCCACGCGAGGTGCACTTTGTCGGCGCCGACGACACCCACGGCACGCCGATCATGATCGCCGCCGAAAAGGAAGGCATCACGCCGCAGGAATTCGTCGCCAAGATCGCCGCCGGCCGCGCCCAGTACCTCGACGGTTTCCACATCGCCTTCGACAACTGGTATTCGACCGATTCGCCGGAAAACGTCGAGCTGTCGCAGAGCATCTACCGCAAGCTGCGCGACGCCGGTCTGATTCAGACCAAGATCGTGCCGCGCTTCTACGACCCGGTCAAAGGCATGTTCCTGGCCGACCGCAACATCAAGGGCGAGTGCCCGGTGTGCCACGCCAAGGACCAGTACGGCGACAACTGCGAAGTGTGCGGCGCGGCTTACCAGCCGACCGAGCTGATCAACCCGTTCTCGGTGTTCACCAACGCCACGCCCGTCCTCAAGGATTCGGAGCAGTACTTCTTCAAGCTGTCGGACCCGCGCTGCTACCAGTTCCTCAAGGACTGGCTGAACACGCCCGGCCGCCTGCAGCCGGAAATGGTCAACAAGGTCAGCGAATGGCTGGGCGAAGCCGGCGAGAAGCTGGCCGACTGGGACATCTCGCGCGACGCGCCGTACTTCGGCATCCCGATTCCTGACGCGCCGGGCAAGTTCTTCTACGTCTGGCTGGATGCGCCGGTCGGCTACCTGGCCAGCCTGAAGAACTACTTCGAGAAGCGGGGCCTGGACTTCAACGCCTTCCTCAATGACCCGGCCGCCGAGCAGATCCACTTCATCGGCAAGGACATCGTGTCGTTCCACCTGCTGTTCTGGCCGGCGATGCTGAAGTTCGCCGGTCACCCGGTGATCGACAAGCTCAAGGTCAACGTGCACGGCCACCTGACCGTCAACAACGAAAAGATGTCCAAGTCGCGCGGCACCGGCATCTCGCCGCTGCGCTACCTGAACCTGGGCATGAACCCGGAATGGCTGCGCTACTACATCGCCTTCAAGCTCAACTCCAAGGTCGAAGACCTGGACTTCACCGGCGAAGACTTCGTGGCGCGCGTCAATTCCGACCTGATCGGCAAATACGTCAACATCGCCTCGCGCTGCGCCGGCTTCATCGCCAAGAAATTCGACGGCAAGCTGGCGTCGTCGCTGTCGGACAATGCGCAGGGCTGGATCAAGCGCGCGCTGGTGACGGCCGAAGGCGTCGAGCGCCAGGCCAGCATCGCCGCCAATTTCGAGGCGCGCGAGTTCGGCAAGGCGCTGCGCGAGATCATGGAGATCGCCGACATCACCAACCAGTACGTCGATGAGAACAAGCCGTGGATCCTGGCCAAGGACGACGCCAAGCTGGCCGAACTGCACGACGTCTGCACCGCCGCGCTGATCCTGTTCCGCCAGCTGACCATCCTGCTGTCGCCGGTGCTGCCGGGCGTCGCCGCCAACGTCGCCAAGTTCCTCAACGATGCGCAGCTGGTGTGGGCCGACACCGACGTCGCCAGCGGCGTGGTCTCGACCGCGATGCTGGGCCGCACCATCGGCGCCTACACGCACCTGATGACCCGCGTCGACGCCAAGATGATCGAAGACCTGTTCGACGCGCCGCAAGGCGCCGCCGCGCAGGCCGCCGCGCCGGCGGTCAAGGCCGAGAAGCCGGCCAAGGCCAAGGCCGCCCCTGCGGTCGCCGTGACCGAAACCGGCATCGAGGTGATCGCGCCGGAAATCTCGGTGGACGACTTCTTCAAGGTCGACTTGCGCATCGCCAAGATCGTCAACTGCGAACACGTGGAAGGCTCCGACAAGCTGCTGCGCCTGACGCTGGACGCCGGCGAAGGCCGCCTGCGCAACGTCTTCTCCGGCATCAAGGCCATGTACCAGCCGGAAGACCTGATCGGCAAGCTGACCGTGCTGGTGGCCAACCTGGCGCCGCGCAAGATGAAGTTCGGCGTATCGGAAGGCATGGTCATGGCCGCGTCGGCGGTCGATGAAAAGACCAAGCCGGGCATCTACATCCTCAATCCTTGGCCGGGCGCGGAGCCTGGCATGCGCATCAGTTAAAGGAAGCCGGCATGAACCTTGTTGTACGGGAAGCGACCAAGGACGATGCCAGGCTGATCGCCGAGCTCACGCGCGCAGCGTGGGCCGGCAAGGTCAGCGTCACCTCCAGCGGCCACCGCGAAACCGCCGTCCTCGTTGCAGAACACCTGCGCGATGGCGGCGGTTTTGTTTTATTGGTCGACGGGCGGCCGGTGGGCTCGGTGCGCTGGCTGCCGCTCGACGCCGAGCCGGACATCTGGGAAGTGTGCCGCATGGGCGTGCTGCCCGAATATCGCGGCAGCAATCTGTCGCAGCATTTGCTGGAGGCGGTGATCCACCACGGCCTGGCCACCGGCATCGAGGAAGTGCGGCTGGCCGTGCGCGCCGACCAGCCCAAGCTGATCGACTTCTACACCGCCTACGAGTTCGAGCTGGCCGAGGAGCTGGAGTACTCGCACGCCAATCCGATGGAACCGGCGCCGCTGGTGATGCGGCGCTCGCTCAAGCATTGATGCCTTGACGCGGCGCGCCGCTTTTTTTCGCCGAGGTGATAAGCTGATACGCGGTATGGCAGCTAACCCCGAGCTAGACGTCAGGCCTCATCATCAACGACATCGCTCAGAGTGTTCGAGAAGCCAGCATCGTTATCGCCGACATCAAGGGTATTGCAGCCTGATGCTTGGCGCACTCCGACGTCAACGCGGGAAGTTCTCCTACGCCGCGCGGCAAGTGGGTATGGAAAAATGAAGCTTCTTTCATTTCATCCACCAGGAGACTCTCATGAATACCAAATTCACCGCACTGATCGCCGCCATGTGTCTGAGCACCGCCGTCATGGCGCAAACGCAAACCTCCGGCACCAGCAATACCGGTACTCCTACGGCAGGTCAAAGCGCCGCCACCAGTGGCGAGCAGAACGCGACCGGCATGCAAAACAACAGCAATATGCAGAACATGCCGCAGAAAGATAAAGCAATGAAGAACAAGGGCAACAAGTCCGCCAAAACCAAAAAGGCCGATTGCACCACCGCCCACACCGATGGCCACTCGACCACCGCAGCGACCGCCGCCGACAGCCAGATGGCCACGGCGGATTGCAACCCAACCGCGCCAACGCAGCGTTAATGCATCGCGGCTAGAGCGCCAGCGTCACGGCGCCGGCCGGCGTTGCGGAGCACATCAGCACGTGCCCTGGCTCCACGCTGGCCGAGCATTCACGTTTGTAAGCCACCTCACCCTCCAGCAAACGCACGGCGCACGCGCCGCACTGGCCGGAGCGGCAACCGGATGGCGCTTCCACCCCGCTGGCCTCGGCCAGTTCGAGCAACGTACCCTGCCCACGCCATGTCGCCGATACGCCGCTGCGTTCAAACCGCACCGGCGCTGGCGTGCCGGGAGCCGCAGGCGCAGTGACAGCGGCGTTGCCGATGTGCCGCTGCACGCTGGCAGGGCCGAAGGATTCAAAGCGGATCCGCGCATCGGCCACGTTCAGTTTGCGCAGGCCGTCGTACATCTCCTGCATGAAAGCCGCCGGGCCGCACAGATAAAAATCGTAGTCATCGAACGGCAGCGAGGCTTTCAGCAAATCCATATCGATGCGGCCGGCGCTGGCCTGCCAGTTGGTGATGTCGCTGTCGGGCACTTCGCCGCCGCTGTAGCGCACCTGCACGTGCAGGTTGCGGTGGCCGGCCGCCATCGCCCGCAGATGCTCATCGAACGCATGCTCACTCCGGCTGCGCGCGCCGTGGATGAAGTGGATGGCGTGCTTGTGCCGTGTGCGGCTGCCGTTGACCAGCAAACCGTTCAGCATGGCGATCATCGGCGTCACGCCTATTCCCGCCGACAGCAACACCACCGGACGCTGCGTGCCTTCTTCAAACGTGAAGTCGCCGCCGGGGCCCATCAACTCGATGCCGGCGCCGGGCGCCAGATGGTCGTGCAGCCAGCCCGAGACCTCGCCGTCGCGCTTGACGCTGACGCGATAGCGGCGACCATCCGGAGCATCCGACAGCGTGTAGCTGCGGATGCGTCCGCCTTGCACACGCACCGAAACAAACTGACCCGGCACGTGCGCGGCCACGCCCAGGCCGTCGGCCGGCTCCAGGTAAAACGAGCGCACGCTGTCGCTCTCCTGCACCACGTCCTTGACCATGAACGGCCGCCACGTCGACCGCAGGCTCGATGCAGCCAGCACGCTGTCGGCCTCGGCCCAATTGCCGGTGCGGACGTTTTGTACCGCAGGCTGCGGCGCGGTCCAGCGGAACGGCAGCGCGCCGACGTTGCGCACCACTTCGCGGATGTGGAACCGCAGCAGCCGCTCGGCGCCGGCGAAGGCTTGCACCTGCGGGCCGTCCCAGACGATCTCGCCCTCGACGGCAATGTGCAGCATGTCGCCGTTCTCGAAGTCGATGAACAGCAGACCGGCGCGCGGATGCCGCAGCAGATTGCCCATCGTGTTGAAGAAGAAGTTGCCGACGAACTCGGGCGACGTCAGCGTGCGCTCGTCGTCGATGCGCACGAAGCCCGGCCGGCCGCCGCGATGCGACATGTCCACGCCGCGCGCCCTGCCCGCATCCTCGTCGAGGTTGGCGCTGGCGATGAAGAAGGTGTCGGCTCGCGCGATCAGCTCGCGGTCCTGCGCGCTCAACGCCGTGCCGCGCACCACCTGCACCTTGCGCGCGCCGGCGTCCGGCGCGGCGCTGTGCTGGCGGTGCTGGATGTATTGCGGGCAGTTGCCGAAACTCTGCATGACGGCGACCCGCACATCGCCGCCGTCGACCGCCGCGATCACGCCGTTGACGCGGTTGCGCCGGCGCGTGGTCGGCTCCAGCCCCAGGCCGCCGATATGGTCGCCCGCGCCCAGCTGGCCTTGCAGCGGATCGCCGGCCAGCATGCCGCCGGCGATGTCCAGCGTGTGCTGGTCCGGCGAGGCGATGAAGCCGGCATCGCCGGCCAGCATGGTTGCCCACGGCTGCCCCGCCGCGTCGACCGCGCCGATGAAGAAGAACGGCAGCTGTTCGAAGAAGCGCCGGTGCTGCTCCGGCATGTGGTCGCGCACGTAGGGGTTGGCCTCGGCCATCTGCTCGCGCACGCCGAGACGCTGCTGGATCGCCAGTTCGTCGGCGTGGAACGGGGAGATGGTCGCGGCCATGGCTTACACCTCTTCCGGCGCCACGCCGGCCTTGGTGGCGGGCATGGGGATATAGCCGGGCAGCGCGCGCACATTGGCGAGCCAGGCGCGGATGTTCGGATACGGCTTGAGCGACACGCCGCCTTCGGGCGCATGCTCGATGTAGCTGTAGGCCGCGATGTCGGCGATGGTGGCCTGATCGCCCACCAGATAGCGGCGGCCGTTCAGCTCCCGCTCCAGCACGTCGAACAGGCGGGTGGCGATGGCGATGGCGTTGTCGTGGTTCAGCGGCGCGCCGAACACCGTCACCAGCCGCGCCGCGCATGGACCGTAGGCGATCTTGCCGGAGGCGGTCGACAGCCAGCGTTGCACGGTGGCGGCGGCCAGCGGCGCGCGCGGCATCCAGTGGCCTTCGGGGTCGTGCTTGGCGGCCAGGTAGACCAGGATCGCGGTCGAATCGGCCAGTACCACGTCGCCGTCGCGCAGCACCGGCACCTCGCCGAAGGCGTTCATCGCCAGGTATTCTTCCGAGCGGTTCTGGCGGTTGGCCATGTCGATGGCGACGAATTCATACGGCAGGTTCAGCAGGCTGAGGAACAGCTGCACGCGATGGGTATGGCCTGACAGCCGGGAACCGTAGAGTTTCATGGTGTGTCCTTTATGAGTGAGTGGGATCAGTATAAGCAGCATCGACCGTCCCGATAAGCCGTACAATGATGGAATCTCAGTTCATCCAAAGTGGACAATCGTGGCAGATCTCAACTCCATCAACCTGAACCGCCTGATCACCTTCGTCGCTGTCGTGGAGGCCGGGTCGCTGACGGCGGCCGCCGAGCGGCTCGGCATGGCCAAGTCCATGGTCAGCAAGCACATGCAGTTGCTGGAGGCGGAAGTCGGCGTCGGCCTGCTGCTGCGCTCGACGCGCAAGCTGAGCCTGACCGAGGCCGGCCGCACCTTCTACGAGGCCAGCCGGCAGCTGCTGCAATCGGCGGAACAGGCCGTCGAACAGGCGCGCACGGGACGCGATACGCCGCAGGGCACGCTGCGCGTGGCCGCGCCGATCGACTACGGCGTGCAGGTGGTGGCGCCGCTGCTGTCGCAGTTGCGCGGGCGCTATCCGGCGCTGAAGGTGGAGCTGATCTGCGGCGACGATCTGATCGACCTGATCGCCGAGGGCATCGACGTCACGGTCCGGCTGGGCAAGCTGGCCGATTCCGGCCACATGGCGGCGCGCATCGGCAAGCTGGAACGCTGGCTGGTGGCCAGCCCGGCCTTCATTGAGCGGCACGGCATGCCGGCCGAGCCGGAGGCGCTGCAGACGCTGCCGTTCATCGCGATGTCGATCCTGCGGCAATCGGGCGTGTTCACGCTGGAGGACAAGGCCGGCAAGCTGCGCGAGGTGCGCATGCAGAACGTCGTCTTCACCGCCAACACCGCCCCGGCCTGCCGCGCGGCGGCGCTGGCCGGCGACGGCGTGCTGCGCGCGACCGTGTTTTCGGTGCAGGAAGACGTCGCGGCCGGCCGGCTGGTGCGGCTGCTGCCGGCGTGGTCGCTGGCGGTGGGCGATATCCAGGCCGTGTTTCCGGCCTCGCCGCACGTGCCGCAGAAGGTGCGGGTGTTTATCGATGCGCTGAAGGCGGTGGGGGGCGGCTAGCGGCGAGCTTGCGGCGACAGCGGATCACCGGCACCGTGATGGCGAGCGCGGCGAATCCTCCCCACATCCAGGTCGCGATCACCGATGGCGCCTTGCGCTCCTTCGGCGCCGCCGCGTCCTTGAACGCGGCGGGAAATGGGCGCGGCTCGACCGGCACGATTTTCCAGTCGGCGCGCCTGGCAGGCGCACGCTGCTGGTATTCGCGCAGCGACAGCACAGGATCACTGCCGAACGCCCGCGACGACGGGAACTGCGGGATGCGCACGAACAGCACGGCCTCCAGGTCGGCGCCGAGTTGCGCCTCCATGCCGCCCTGAGCGGCGCCCTGCACCGTTAGCCTGGTCAGCAAGTCGGCGCCGATGGTGTTGAAGGCGACGAAGGGCAGCAGCTCGGTGCGCTCGGTCTTGAGGTAGTCGTAGGCGCTCTGCCCCTTGGCCAGGCTGACTTCCTTGAGCGCCATGTACGGCAGCGCCACGGCCGCCTTCAACGGGCTTTCGCCGCCCAGTCGCGGGATCCGCCACCCCAGCGTGCGCATGGTTTCGACGTTGATGCCGGCGCAGTTGGTGCTGGCGTGGCGATAGTGAAAATCCTGCCGGTAGAAGTGGCTGAAGACCCGGCTGATCGCCTCCTGGTACAAGGCCGGCGCGCGCTGGTCCTTCAGCACCGCCACCAGCATGTACGATGGGCGATACCAGGCCTGGCCGCTGTTCAGGTCGCCCATGTAGGCGTCCATCGGCAGGGTCGAGGCGATGATGCCTTTTTCGCTGATCGATGCCAGGCTGTAGAAATTGTTGACCAGCCAGTCGTCCCATTCCCCGGCCGGGCCGAAGCGGCCGGTGGCGACGGCGAAGTGGCCGCCGTAGGATTCGTCGTCATCGCCCTGGGCGCCGTTGAGCATGAAGGCCAGCACCGGCTTGCCGGCCAGCGGCAGCGCGTCGCCGCGGCCGTCGCGACGCCACAAGGTGCGGCTGGCGAAGGCGGACGTGGCGCCGCCCTGCTGCGCGCGCACCAGGCTTTCGATGCTCTCGCCGCCGGCCAGCGGCTTGCTGGCGGGCGCGGATGGCAGCGCGTAGCGCTTCGGCCAGAGCGTGCGCATCACGAAGCGCTCCTCGCGCAATACGCCGCGCGCCTTGACCTCGCCTTCGGCGAAGAACGCCATGCTGGCGCGATCGGCATATGAGCGGTTGCTGGACAACCGGGGCGTCAATTCGGCGGGCGTCGGCGCGCCGTCGCCGTGCTGCAGCAGACTGCCATCCGCATGCAGCCTGCCCTCGGCCACGTGGGGCGATCCTATCCATAACAGCGGCGGCGTCTGGTCGAGCGCCTTGCCGCCGTTGCCTGCCAGCCATGCCGTCACGTCCTCCTGGGCGCGCAGGCGCGGCGAGTAGCCCGCCGCGCCCGACGTCGGCACGGCGATCATATCGTCGAGGAAGTACCACCGCGCCGCTTCGGACGGCGGGCAATCCGTGCAACGGCCGGTGGCCAGCCGGAAACGGTCGGTCGGATAAAGGCCCAGCAGGCCGGGCGCCAGGGCGTCGCGGATGCCGGGGTCCGACGGCGCGGCCGCCTGCGACGGCATGGCGGCGTACCACAGGAACGCGCCGAGCAGGACGCAGGGGATGGTGAACAGGGTGGGCGGCATGCTGTCGGCTCCGGATCGTGATGGCGCGAAAGTGCAGTGTAGAGGCGCCGCCGATCCGGTTTGTTACGCGCCGTCAATATCTCGTACCGCTAGCCGCGCCGCGCCGAGACCACGATGCCGGCGACGATCAGCGCGAACGCGGCGGCGTGGTAGCCGTGCGGCGCTTCGCCGAGGAAGGCCGACGACAGCAGCGCGGTGAACAAGGGCGTCAAGTTGACGAAGAAGGCGCCGACCGACGGCCCGGCCTGCTGCACGCCCGCGCCCCAGCAGCGGAAGGCGATCACCGCCGGTCCGACCGCCACATAGGCCAGCGCCGCCGCCAGCGTCCAGCTCCATTGCACCGGGATCGCCCCCAGCGCCTGCTCGCCAAGGGCGAAGCCGCCCGACCACAGCACGCCGAAGCCGACCTGCGCCAGCAGGAAGCCGGCCCAGTCGGCGCGCAGCGCGGCCGGCTCGCGGGCGCGCGTCAGCATCCAGCTGTACAGCGACCAGGCGATGGTGGCCAGGATCATGAACAAATCGCCCGCCACCAGCCGCAGTTCCAGCACATGGCGCCATTCGCCGCGCGCCAGCACCACCAGCACGCCGGCGATCGACAGCACGGCGCCGGCCACCTGGCGCCGCGTCACCGCCACGCCGAAGAACATCCGGCCGGTCAGCATCATCCACACCGGCATGCCGGAGGCGACCAGCGTGACGTTGATCGGCGTCGAGCTTTGCAGCGCCAGGTATTGCAGCGCGTTGTACAGGCCGATGCCGAGCAGGCCCAGCATCGCGTATCGCTTCCAGTGGCGCCACAGCCCGGCCGACGGCCGGAACACCGGCCCGGCCAGCACCAGCAGGATGACGAAGGCGATCAGCCAGCGCAGGAAGTTGAGCAGCACCGGCGGCAGCAGGTCGTGCACCAACCGGCCGACGATGGCGTTGCCGGCCCATAGCAGCGGCGGCAGGGTCAGCAGGAAGATGGTCTTGGGGGCGAGGCGCGTGCTCATATCGGTGGATTCCGTGATAACTATGCAACATTACTTCAGCGAGCATAACCGATTCCGGCCGTTAAGGACTGCGACGAGCGATAGGATTAGCGCCCGGGCGCCGGGGCGCGGTAAAATACACGCTGCTGATTCACCTACTTAGACAATATGAAACTTTCTAAACAACACTCGATGTACGAATCCGATCACACCCTGTTCATCAAGGCGCTGAAGGAAAAGAATCC
>Ga0247742_10002005_pt1 | contig 13625 bp, 17 predicted proteins | sample UWRJL208509C2_FD_180944 | JGI IMG/M metagenome (GOLD analysis project Ga0247742, IMG submission 180944) | Plant litter microbial communities from Arlington Agricultural Research Station in Wisconsin, United States - UWRJ-L208-509C-2 | ecosystem: Environmental > Terrestrial > Plant litter >...
TCTTTGGGATTTTGGGTTTCCTGCAACCTTCTTCGGTAGAACGTAGTCCTTAGGTGATTCGTCTACACTCATCACTCGCTTGCTTGATTTATTGTAAATTGGATTATTTTTTGACTTTTCTTGACTACAATATTGGTATGGGGTGAACTGTCAAAGCTGGGGAACTATGTTCCTCTCTGCCATATCGCCGTTATACAATACAGCACTCTCGTCGTGAGATTTACGTTAGTTGAGTCTACTTTACTTTGCGTTCCCCATTTAGCTTCCGAACCTCCACTCGTGGCGATCGTCTCGGTTACGCTGCGTCGCCCACCAGGAGTATGGACTACTTCTCCAAGTTTCTGCGTCCTGCCAGCCAGTCAGCGCCTAAACCTCAAGTAGATCATGCCCAAGAATTTCACAGATCATGGAACTCTATCAAGGTGAGTTACGAGCACGGTGTCGTGTCTTTGTGAGATATACCTGACGCGGATACCAGAACACCCTGCTCATGCCAGATGAAAGGCAGCTGACGAAAGGAATCGGGTCAACAGATGTCCCCGCACAACTCCGCTCGATGGTGGATGCCTTGGTTGGGGAGTCGACGAGGATCGAGGATGGGTGTGTGTCGCTGTTCCAGAATGCACTGGCGATGGTAGTCTTACGGTCTTAACGACAGAGGCACTGGCGCATGTCTGGAGTATCTGCTAAAGAACGGTGCGTGCGTTAACACGTCAATAGGCGCATTTCTCAACACTTGTGCGTAGATGTCTTGGGAACACTTGTACGACTCAGCGAGAGCGATCGGCCAGCCGGAATACAAGCCGAGGTACTACGTGCCGTCTCAAATATGGTTGTCCTGCTGGACGAGCAATTCCTTGTCCACTCTGCGGTGCATAAAGCTGTTCTTCGACTGCTTCGCAACTGTGTGGGAGATGACATTCAAGACCAACTCGATGGCAAAGGCAAACCCATGGGAGCGGCCAGCAATGTCGTTCGAGCGCAGCCCTCAGAACACGAGGAAGATCGTGCGTATTACTACCTATTCAATAGTGACTTAAACTTATTTCAATGGCAACTTACAGTGGTCAATCTTCTGTGCATTCTATGCAGCAGAATACGGACATATAGAGAGCTTCTAATGATCTTCTTCCACGACAAACACTGGTACAGATCCGAGCCACTATTTGCCGTAGAAGAGGAGGACGAAGATGAAGATGAAGAAGACGACGAGGATAACGACGAAGAAGACCAGGATGACACCTTGAAAGGAATCAAAATTACTCCCTCTGAAGAGGAACCGCGTCCGTCCTCGCCCACCCTAACAATTACATCTGCCCCACCTCCGGCGACAAAGAAGACCGAGTACGAATTTCTCCTGTTTAACTATCTCCTTCGTTTCGTTCACCGAGAAGGACATATTGGCGAATTTGCGCGTGCTGGACTACTCTTCCTAATGGACGTCGCAATGTCTCCGAACGAAGTGAACAATAGAGGCTCAGGTGACGATGAATCATCGGTGACCGACCCAGTGAACGATGCCGCCCTTGCATTGGCAGAGTATATTTTAGACGGAGACTTCTCAGAAGTTTTAGGCGCCGGATTAAGCGCCGTTTACTCCCTCCTGCCCTCGAAGCTAGCTTTCTTCCCCCAAACATCGACACCTGAAAAGGACAACGCAATGAAGATTGGTGCGACATCAGTCATCAGCGAGGATGACTTGATGGCTCTGCGAGAGAAGAGCCAATCCATGGGAGTGGAGGATGCAAGGAGTCCCGAATTCAAGGCCAAGATCGACCACTTTCTCACACTGTTAATGTTCCTGCAAGATGCTTTGAGGCGGAATGAGACTCCAGAAGGTGTTGACGCTTCACGACTTGTTGGAACTGCCATCGTCCACTCCATTCTTGACGCTGTGCGACGGATTTTCCTCGAAAACGTGCTATACCCCTCTATTCTGGAGTGCTCCGACGCTGATGGCAGTGCCGTCGCAGTCATGTCCTACATCGAAATTATGGTTCGAACCCTTCGCGATGGTCCTCTGGCTAACCTTCTGGTCGATTTTCTGATCAACGAGGATAACGATGACCCTCGATTCAGACAACGACCACACGGTATGGTCACGCTAGGTGGTCATGGACCACCAGTTAAATCTGCGGAAGAGAAACGAACGAAGCATCGCAGACGGCAAAGTAGCGCGATGACCTTGTTGGAAATGGAGGCACCGGAATCGAGGAAACCAACCGATTACTTTACATCGATGGGTCGGTTCACTCTTAAGGACTTGCTACTCTCCAACCTCAAGTCGAAGACCCAACCAGCAGCAACGTCGGCTTTGCAACTCTTCCAAACGCTGCTCATCTATCACTCACAGCTGGCTACTGAACGTATACTTATTGTCATCCCAGACTCTTTCGCCACTTCGTTCCCACATCCTTCACTTCTCAAATCTTCATCAGGCATTGCATCAATCTTTCCGGAAGAGGACGACGACGACGAGTTTCTATATCCTGGTGCTGAAGATCCTTTAGAGCTGGAGCTCAAATCTTCTCAACCCGACCCATCACTTTTCATCCAACCAGAAACCACTTACTCAACACATGAACGGGAAACGGCTCTCTACCTTGCACTGGTCTCTAGGGTGGATCCCTCGCGCCACGCCGATGGCGACACCTTCAGCACAGGCTACGACCATTACCTACACGATGCTCTTGTAACTATCCAGGGTCAGCCGGTGTATTGGCAGGCGTTGGAAGAACCCAGCGAAGAACAGCCAAGGAACAAGCACCGACTAAACGTCAACGACCCTATTCTATCTATCATTCTAGAATCTCTAACGACATTCTTTTCCAACACACCTGATTTCAACGTAGGGCTGACTGGTATACTGGCGACGTTGGCTACACACCCCGATAGATCCCTAGCAGGCTGGCTGACTTTTGCCATCTACGAGGACATGGAATCGTCTACAAAGGCGAGATATGGGCGAGATACAATGGACAGCGATGGTGACGATCGCTCCATCGACTTCAGCATTGAGGAGAAGCTAGCAAACGACACGAACTTCCTTCCGGCGGCGAGCATGGACGAAAAATCACGACCAGTGGTTTATACAGTGTTCCATGGTCTTGTTGCCCAACTAGAACGATACCGCCAGACGGTAGAGAACTTTGACAAATTCCTCCTTGAACGCCGGCAAGGCCTCCTTTTCTCTGAAAACCTGACTGACGCACTCAGTTTGGCTCTGGATATCCACGAAGAACCTAAATCAGTGGTGAAATCTACCCCAGAACCTCCTCAGCGGCCTAAACCTAAACCCAAGGCGTCTACGTCCTCTTCATTTGTCTCCTTCCTGACACCGAAGAAGAGCAAGCCTGCTAAACCAGCGCCGGAACCAGACCCAGTCACTCCCATAAAGAAAGACGTACCCAGAACGGTTTCAGCAAGTCCCTTTGGTAGTCACTACGAACACACTGGGTCGGTCAAAGTCGAGCCCTTCGTTGCTCCTGTGCCAGCTTCCGGTCTATGGACACCATCCTCCAAGTCGAAGTGGGCCATCCCTGAGGATGATGTTTTTGGGTCAGGATGGACGGATAACTCGTATAGCAGTCACCAGGAGAAGGAAGAGGAGGAACCAGTTGAAAAGATGGCTCCTGTTACTCTATCACAGTTGCTGGACAATGTTGTGATATTGGAAGAGAGCATCAAGGAGCTTGTGGCGATCATTCATGCACGGAGGAGTTTGGGAATAGATTCTTTACGTTACCTATGATACCTCATGTACCTTATTCGCGATGATTTTCTGCATATCCATGGATTCTGTTTCACTGGACAACTGAAAGGTATGTATTACAGAGAGCACGAAAGCTTAGAGATGATATATAAAGATACAAAGACACATATGGACACCTTGGATTACTTCGCCTTGCGACCCTTCCCTTTCTTCTTTTCAATTCCAGGTGCAACGAGCTTCTCTTTGCCACCGAAGAGCTTTTCTTGTAGCTTCGAGAATTCTTCATCGTCGATCTCTGGTGGAGGAGGGACGTTAGAACGAGACTTCTTCTTGGGTGATTCGTCCTCTTCAGCAGTATCGTAGGTTCGCTTCTTGCCTTTGCCCTTCTTAGGCGCCGGCTCAGAGTACTTGGCAGCAAGGCTATCGAAGAAACCATCCATATTCTTTTCTTTCTTCTTGAGGATAAGCGCTTGAAGTGCTGAATGGTCCTCATCTGCCTCTTCTTCTGTATCCTTCCCTTTCGCCTTTGACTTTCCCTTCTTCTCGGCAGCCTTTCCAGATCCGTAGAACTCGTCCCAGACACCGAGTTCTTTAGCCATCTCCTCTGCCTCTTTGGCCTCTTTGTCCGACTCCTTCTTGCGGACCAGCTTAGCTTTCTCGTCCTTGGAGCTAGATACCCATGTAGACGTGGATTTGAGCTGCTTCTTCTTGATCAAATCTGTCACGATCAGCACGAAACGCGCCTCGTCGTCGTGCGTTGAATGAGGAATGTAGGTCATCATCTCCCCTAGCTCACCATTCGTGGTGTTGTAGGCTTCTTTCAAGTCTTCAATTTCCTCGGAAGAGCCTACGAACACGCATTGGAGATTATGCAAGGGAGCTAGGTGCAACGGAGCGTACCTTGATATTCCTTCTTCATCTCATCGAGCTTTCCACGCGTCACCCTGTCAAACAACTCCTCGAAGTAAGCCTCCCAGCCATCATCACCCGCCCCGAGTTCGAAGCCCTCATCCGTCTTGCCTGTTGAGTCATAACGGGCCTTCCTCTTCGAGTCACTGAGTACAGCATACGCAAATCCAATCTGCTGAAACTTGTTTGACGCGTCTTCTTTGGCCTGGTCGCTGGCCGACGCGTGCTTGTCGGGGTGGTATACGAGCGCCAGCCGGCGGTAAGCCTTCTTGATGGACTCTACCGTGGCGTCTCTTTGAAGAGAGAGCACGGCGTAGAGGTCTACGTCTTCTTCTCCTGGGAAGAACTGCGTTATGGGGTCATTGTCGTCCATGGATGGTGGTGGTATGGGTATGAGCGAGGTATCAGTCTCAATCGTGACTTGGCTGCTCTGATTTAACAAGGTCACGTGCGTGACGCGACGCGTTGGGTTACTGCGACCATGAGCTGCCGAAGCTCATCGACATCAAGAGTCCGACCTCAAGGGAAAATATAGATTCAAAACCAACACTAAGTGTTCCGGAAGGCATCTATTAGACCATTAACCCAGACTTCCCACTCCTTCCCTATGCTGTTTACTCCACCCATCCAAATCGCAAACCAGATAGACCCGAGAGCAATGCCATACGAAGCACCTGCAAAGACTTGTGGCCACGTATGGTGCCCCAGCCACACCCTCGACATGACGATTGTGACACCCCACGGAATTGTAATGAGTGGAGGTACCACTCGTGTTGCGAGACCTCGGGGGAAAGTTGAGTGCATAGGTAGGTACGCAGATGCCAATAGTATGTATGTCATGTAGTAGCTGATGCTTGCTGAATGCGTGCTCGGCATACTGAACAAAGAGGATGAGAGGGGTGCATGTTGGTCGCTTCTCGTCATTGAAAATTCTCGTCACGCACCCATAAGTTGTCTTTAGCTTTCTTCCAACTATCGGTGGAGGCCGTGGCTGACGCACAAGTCTCTTAACGACTTTGACTGAAAGGCTGCAGGTCACAGCACCAGCCGCGAAGTAAGCTACACCAATGGATCGCGTGTACAGCAAAGAGCAGGCAGTCAGAGCAATCACCGTGAAGTTGGTCTAGAGAACGTCAAGCATGGTCATCTACAAGATGAGAGCTATACTTACATGATCCAAAAATCTGAGTGATAGATTCCGGAGCGACGACATGAGAGGCATTGAACACCCGGCATCGATGGTGGTGGTGGAACACACCTCTCAAGATGCATCGTGGTAATTCATTGGCGGTACCAAAAATGGTGATGAAATCAGGAACCGATCAATGCAAGGAGCTTCACAACAAAGTACGATATAGTGAACGACAAGGAGTGGCTTGATGTGGACGAAAATATGCATGGTATTCATAATTATGTGAATGTGCAAATAAAGATCATTAGTAGCTTAACGAAAGCAAGTGATCATACAGTCCAACTCCAAGGTGAGGTATATATTGAAAGCAGTGACAAGGACGAAGAAGATTATTCAATAGATATCCGGGGACCAAGAGGAACGCCACTCTGTCCCATTTGACTCATGTTCGCGTTCGAGTTCTTGGTGGATGTTGATGGTCTTGTTGGGGCGGCTGAAGGACGTAGATTTAGTGATCCTCAATAAGCAAGATAGACAAAGGCCCTACAGTGTGTTTTCGAAGCTTGTAGTCCACGATCGAAATCGGCGAAGCAGCGGATACCCACGGCAAAGGTTGACAGCAGTAAAATGAACGCCACGATGGCTAAAATCAAGGAGTCAGAAAGATCCAGAGTGCAGACCAGGAAGATACATACTGAACACCGTCAGAGTTGCACGGGTTGTCTCATATTGGTAACTCGTCTTGGGAGAGTAGAATCGGTATAGTTTGAAGACTTGGAAACAGTCAATATACCGGCATTATCACTCATAACGGTGGACCCTTACTGACTGCAGAGGTTCAAACCAGTGAGTTAGAATGTATTGTCACGACGAATCGTAAACCAACTCACAGTAACTCAACGCGGCCAACATCATGACAAGCGAGATAGCCATCACTCTAAGTTGGAAATTAGTAGCTTATAGTAAAGATAGACTAAGGAATTACGATTTGATCTCTCTTTGAACAGCAAAGCCGCATAGAATGAGAAGAATCAGGACAACGGGTATTGCTGCAATCGTGATGCCAAATTCAGCCGAATTTTGTTGCAAAACGATGATGAGAAGCTGTAATCCTGTAAGACAGGCGGGGAATCGGTCATAAGGAAGATCACACCTGCATGGTCACTGCAGCAAAGAAGAAAAAGTCGAACTTGAGGAGGCAGATCATAACCTGGTAATACTGGTACATCGCTGAACGGAAGCTATGTTTAGCCCCGCCGGCACGGTAAGAAAGTGGATATGGCTTCTTACTCTTCATCTTCGGATTAGCCCCAACGACGTGGAAAATAGCCCAACTGAGATACTCTCGTGAGTATCGAACGGAGAAAAGGCTGCGCGGAGTAATCTGCTCACCCAAATTCTGAATAGAGCTGCTTCACCCAAAACATCATCATCAACCACGATGCACCAATTACGGACGGGGCGACGATAAGGAAAGGTTCGATTTTCCGCCATAGGGTGCCGGGTCCACCACAGTTCTACGCGATGCTTGTCAGGGATGCGAACCCTCCAGAGACATCAACGCGAAGCCTACCACGTAGTTGTCGGCTCCAGAACAATGCGGCTCCGTCACTAGAGCGGTCTTGGTTTGGTGTATTTGCAGGGCGGCGAAGGTCATGAGCGCTATATGAAATACTAGGAAGGACATTGAGCTGTGAGCCAAGTATAGCGCAATATGTGCATAGCAATTATATGACGTACTCAGAATCCCGAGGAGTTGGATAGTATTACGCATCCGTAAGGCATCGAAGGCCATGAACAGCTCGAAAAGCCTGGAAGAATCGTGAGCCGGAGATACACATGGACGAAGGGAAAGCGCCTACTCTCCGAGTGCGAACAGGGCGAGATAACACGGCAAAGTCTAGGGCCATCCAAGAGTCAGGGACTACATTGGTCGCAATCTGTAGAGCGCACCTTGTATCTTGCTGACCGTAGAGCAACATGCTCATCGACCTAGAAAACAAGGAGGAGATGAGCGACATTAGATGACTTCAACGAAAGTTGCAACAAACCATTCGGAATGTGATGCCAATCATCACCAACACAACGATAGCCTCTAAAAAACCCCACCGAACGTCATCAGCACCAATCTGCAAGATCCAGAACACCACTGCTGACACTAACGTATTGTAACTTGACGAAAACGCGGCATCAGCATGGTGGTAGCACACCTTCGGGGTAAAGACTGATAACTCACTGGTCCCTATGAAAGCGCGCTGAGCCCTCGTCGCAAGTAAGGGCTCGACAGCCATGGTAGCGAGCTGGGGGTGCGGGAGAGTAAGGAATGAAGGGAAAGTCAAGGACCGTTGAGTCTGGTTGAGGGTAAGCAGACAGTAACAGCCACAATTCACACCAGCTTCGGCTGTGGGAATCTATCGATGTCGCGGCAGCCTGCAGGGTCATATCACCGACGATCTTTCCGACCGATTTCTGTGCTAATTATTCCGTCACTTCGAGCAGCTTCTTTGTCTTGTCGCTGGCCACACTTCTGGTTGGTGTCTTCTGTGTTAGTCCACACAAGAATAGTTGGCTTTTTTAATTGAAAAGCGTTGTTCTATGAGTTACGGAGATAGTGATGAGAACCAGGAACGGAGCCCACTGAGACTTGACCATCATCAATGCCAGCGCTCAATTGCCCACTCGAAACACCAGTAATGAACACCTCCTATCAGAAATCCACGTTGTCCTGGAGATTCTTTGCTACAGCTTTACAAACGTATATTTCCTCTTGACGCAAAGTTTCCACAAACAACTGGGCAGACGAAACCCATTCCGAAATATCAGAGCTGGCATTGCGCGCTTTCGTGATGCCGAGCTCTGCAGTAACAATTACTTCTTCACATACTTGTAGGAGACCTTGCCGCCAAAGTCGTTCATTCTCTTCCGAGACGGAAGGCTGATTTCCTAGTGTTGTGTTCCGCCACGCGTGCAGGAACATATCTGGTTCGGATGGTACTTGGGATCCCGCCGGCAAAGTGTGCAATAGTCTCAAAGTCGTGATGAGTCGATATGAAGGATGTGCGGGGCTTGGAGAGGTATGCATCGTCCAATCTCTGGAAAAAGATATGGACATGAACAATGATAAATCAGATATTCAAGATAGGTCGGACATACCCCCAGTAGCCTTCATCAGAAAGAACCTCCTTCATCCATAACCCAACGGCCCCTCTGCCATTGAATAACGCCTCAATAACATCATCGAGCTCTATCTCTCCATCAAACCCATCTCTCTGATTTTCCAAGTCGATGCTATTGGTAAATCCATACTCAGCAAACAGTGTAGAGTTTGCATGTGCACCATATCTCAGATACAGCTCGTCGCTAGCAGAGACCACGGTAGTCGAAGGGGACAATAGCACAAAATTATCTCCAAGCTTCCGCTTCGATGAGGGGCCGCAGTCCCACAGCTCAGCCTGGGTTGTTCGAGGCCATGTAAAGGGTTCTTTGGTAGTGTGGTTGGCAAAGTCGAGTATTGGACAGAGCGTCATGTTATCTGGGTTCGAACGAGATTTCGCCAGTCGATGATAGACACAGCGGGTATTTACTAGATTTGCCGCAATTTCAGCGCCTTCGAGAGAAAACTAATTGCAGCCAGTCGTACCATTTAACCAGGCCCAAAGATAACTCTCTTCCCAGTCTGCAAGTTCATCAATGGCAGACTGAGATGACCGTCTGCTGACCACCCCAGGATTCTTTCGCTACAAATGGTCGTCAAAACCGCATCGCTTCTCTCAGAGAACCACAGACCAAATAACCGAGAATGCTGTCCCAGTCCGATTTGAACAAGCCAAACATTTTATTGAGCTTGGTAAGGATACGAGGAGGTACGACGTCCAATAATCGACTCTCTATCGTCGTGCCACGACCTCTTTTGTCTTCCTTCCATAACCAGGTCAAAGGATGCGAGTCAAAGTCTCGAGGAAGTACCGAGATATAAGGACCAAATAGAGGGTCATTGGAGATATTATCCAGAGGACGGTACAACAGAAGGTGTAGAGAAACAAATTGAGTGCAGGACAGCTTTGGACGTGCAGCAGGGTAGTGTGGTGCCAGAGTCAGAGAATTCAAGAGGGCTGCTGCAGGAATGGAAAATAGAGGCGTCGATGGTTCAATCGATCCAGTAGCAAAGAGACCATATCCAGCACCTGAACAGAAAGTTAATCCTCGTGTAGACGCGCCATCGAAGAGCTCACCTGGACTAGAACGTGCTATGACCTGCAGCTTTTCCTTGTTCATGCCATGAGAAACCAGCCAATCTACCAACGTGCCCCATCCAGGATGATCGGTGTTCATGGTTTCGAGGAGAAAGGCTTCAGAAAGCTCAGACAAATGAACTGACCGGGCCGATCACATGACTCTGATCGCGAGTTCCCCTGAGGGGCTCATGATTTGCTAAATCCTAACGCCATGCGCGTTGTGGGACAGATATTGATAAGGGGACTCTGCTCTAATCGATTTACGCGACAGCTCCCATCTCGAACTCATTCCACTATGTCCGTTTTCAATTCATCGCGTCTCGTCGGAAAAACTGTCCTCATCACTGGTGCGAGCGGTGGCATAGGAGCTGTAAGCCATCCTTGTCATCTTTCATTAGTTGCTGATCGTACTTTGAATAGGCTACTGCTATTCTTTTTGCGAAAGTGAGCATATCGTTTCATGTCACACGAGAAAATATTTCTGATTGCTTTGCGCATTCAGGGTGGGGCGAATGTTATTCTCCTTGCTCGACGAGAGGATGCTCTCGCGAAAGTAGCGGCAGCTTGCACTTCTGCGCACCAAGAGTCAGGTCTCCAACAAGGAGGGAAATTTGCCACTGTGCAACTGGACGTTTCAGATACGAAGTCGATAGCCAACCTCTGGTCAAAGGTCCCGCAAGAACTCCGTGACGTAGACATCCTTGGTAGGGGTTCCCCTTACCTATTTGGATTCAGGGCTAGCGTGCTCACTATTATTTTCAGTCAACAATGCTGGTTATGTCCTTGGAGTAGAACATGTAGGTGACATCTCCGAGGCAGACATCGAAGGAATGTTCGCAACGAACGTCCTTGGTCTCATCGCGATGACTCAGCTGCTCGTCAAAGGTAGCGAATATTTTCATTCGATGCTATGTTTCACTCACCGTGTGCCTCGTAGAATTTAAGAAGAAGCAAGCAGGTCATGTCATAAATCTTGGGTCGATTGCAGGCCGCGAACCTTACGCAGGCGGCAGCATCTACACCGCTACTAAGCACGCAGTGAATGCATTCACCGGTTCTATGATGCGAGAACTCGTGAACACCCCCATTCGCGTGACGGAAATACAACCCGGTAAGACATAATGAAGGGTTATGTTCGTCCAGTGTTAACAGCGCGTTCCACAGGCATGGTCGAGACAGAGTTCTCTCTCACTCGATACCGCGGAGATACCTCCGCAGCCAAGAAAGTTTACGAGGGTCTCCAACCGCGTAAGCGTTTATTATACTTCATTTCCATCCGTCACACCCTCTCATGGTATTCCCGCAGTGGCAGCTGAAGATATCGCCGAAGAAATCGTCTGGGCAGCTGCTCGTCCACCACATGTCAACATTGCCGAGATGCTCGTTTTCCCAGTTAACCAAGCGAGTGCAGGGATCAATTACAGAGGGCCAAAGTGAGATTCAAAGACCTTATTATATTGTATCAATACATCCAATGCATGACGAAATTGACATCCTCCCCGAGAAACTGGACAACATAAATGATCGAAGATACGTGGAATGCGGAACTTTGAACGACAGAGCGAAAGAAAACAAAAAGCGACAAAAGAGATCCAATATTGGCTTAAAACCACAGTATTGTATATCTAGCAGAAGATAGTAATGTAAAGCGACGGTAGTGAGGTCCTTTCAGGTGTCTTATTTCCGTTTCTTGGACCGCGTCTTCACCACCACAATTTCTGGCGCGGCAACAACATCATTGTCGTACACGAACTTCTTCACCGTGACGTTCTCTGGCACAAGATCCCCTAAAGGAGACTCGGTATGAGGCAGATTGCCTAGCGTGTCCAGTCGAAGAGCCTGTCGAACGAGACCATATTAGCACTTGCAACATGAGAATAAATTTGAAGGTGACTGACCTTCGCAGTTGGGGCCAGACATCCCTTCAAGGACCTATTTTCCTTTGAATATTGTCGACTTCCAAGCTGGACCTCATCAAGGTACACCGTTGTGAAGAGTCCTCTATCCCACTTCACCCTCCGACTCGCCGGTTGGTCTACCCTCTCAACACCTGCGGCATCACCAAACAATCTCGTCCTCATGCCCTTCATCGACCGTTCCGGAGTCACGTAGTCGTCTTCGTCACCTGCACCTCTTGTGTGCTTCGGAAGGTCCTCCATGTCTTCGTCCGACCCCTGATCCTGCTCAGCAGCACTCGAGTAGCCAACGTCGCTGGAAGCTTCCATGTCACTGGTCGCCATCTCATCACTCCTCCTGGCCCTCCGTTTCGCTCTTGCCTCTCTCTCCTTATCCTGCTCCTCCTGCTGACGCTGTACGATCGTCCGAATTTTGACAGCAGGACTCTCAGGTCGTAACCCATCCCTACGAATGACCTCAGTCTCAAGCTTGGCCGCAAGATACTTTTGGTTGTGCAAGGTATTTGAAGTGGTTAGATCCTTGAGAGCAGTCATACTCATCCCAGAGAAAATATCGTCGGATTGAGAAGCGGCAGCTTTTCGACGCGACACTTTGGTCCGAGAGGTGCCTTCGATGACTGGCTCTTGAGTTAAGCCTCTTCGGGAACGCGTTGTGCGACGCAAACCCGAGAAGATCTCATCTTCAATAACAGACACTGGCGGTGCCTCTGTCACAATAATAGTAGGTGCTGGGAGAGTTTCAGGACCAGCTTTGTCGGATTCTGAGGGTTGCAGATGAGAGCCGCTAGAGATATCTTGTTTCATAGGAGACCCAGGTGGAAGGTCGTCCAATTCAGGAATTTGCAAAGGCTCAAAAGGTGGCGTTGAAGACATTGGCTCGGGTTCTAGCTCTTTTGCTTTCCAAGGCCTGTGCACGATCGTCGATTCGTCAGGTAGAGGCTGAGGCTGTGAGGCTTGAGGTGGTGATGGCTGCTTGACCACGGGAGCCAATGGTGGAGGATCCGGGCTCACCACACGACGCATTGTTTTTGGAGCTGGTCGTTTGCCTTTCGCCGCAGCACTAGGTGCAGGTGGAGCAGGTGGGTTTTGTGAAGTTGTGGATGGTTCAGGAAGGGGTGCAGGGGGAACCTGGCGCAACATGATCACACGAGGTTTAACTGGCGAGGACTTCTCTGTATCTCTTTTGCGCTTCAGCACTGTTGTTGCAGTTGAAACAGCAGGTCTGACGCGAGAGGAGGAACTGGCCGTGGGCCGTGCGGATTCGGAAATGCCGACGGACTTCCCTGCAGTAGAGTTTGATGCAGCTCCAGTAGGAGGCTTGGACGTTGACTACTCCCGAATGTGAGTCAGACAGAACAAGGTAGAGTATTGAATTTACCTTTGACAGGTCAACCGCCCTGATGCTGGTTGGAGCCTTCTTCTCTGGGGCTTTGACATCAGGAATCCGTGAGTAAGGTTTCGATCCTATTCGAGGTATTCTGCTGGTGACCTGCTTCAAGTTAGATTTCGCAGGACTTGACAATGACTTGGCTAAGTTATCCTGTGCCGTAGTTTGCGCCACCGACACAGATGAACCACCGACTGTCGAAGCGGGGACAGCAGCTACGATGGGGAACGGCAGAGGTTTGGATGAGGATGATGCGCGCAAAGAAGTCGGTGTAGCCTTTTCCTTGCCTTTCAGTGAAGAGAGAACTCTGTACCTAGGTTCGGCTGACCGTTCT
>Ga0247742_10002006_pt1 | contig 13622 bp, 16 predicted proteins | sample UWRJL208509C2_FD_180944 | JGI IMG/M metagenome (GOLD analysis project Ga0247742, IMG submission 180944) | Plant litter microbial communities from Arlington Agricultural Research Station in Wisconsin, United States - UWRJ-L208-509C-2 | ecosystem: Environmental > Terrestrial > Plant litter >...
ACCGTTCGTGTCACTCGCCCACGTTATTGACCTGACAGAAGTGATTAGTGGAGCGCCTCACTTGAAGCGCCTAATCTAAATCAAAGCGACAAGTACCAGGTCGTCTTTGCGCAAGTCGGGAGGGTAGTTTAACTGCCTACTATCTGGGTCACGGTTAGTATCTCTTTCTCATTCCGTCTTGATTCTTGACAATATCGAAACTTGGCTTCAACCATGGCACAGCCCAGATGGCTGAACGATGTACACGCTGCGAACACGTGGAAATTTGTCTTTAACGAGCCAATTCCTCTTGCCCTGGTTCTGCTACCTTCGACTTTGACGCTTACACTTTCATCCTTAGAAGCTCATGTCGCCTGAAGGAGAAGGTAGCGCACCCGTAGAAGAAACCAGCGGGCCTTTGACCCAAGTGGATTTTCGCGGGGCGACAGCCAGTAAGCTCTCATCTATATGATGAAATCGTGCCTCATAGAATTATCTTGATTGGTAGCGTCTGGGAATGGTGGACAGGGAGGAAGAGGTGGTGACATTGGCGCGCATAATCGCATCAACAACGGTTAGTTTCTGGTTTTCTTTTGTCTGGCAAGTAACCCGCTAATCATTCCAATCAATCAGCTGGAAGAGACGTGTACAATAATAATGGAGATGTGATCGTTGGGGGTCCCTACCTCCGTTATTCGGCAGTCAAAGGTGTGTCGCATGCGTACTGTACATATTTGACTTCATCTAAATCCAATCGTCGACCAGGCAGGGATCTTCTCCATCAACATGCCTGCCCTGCCTCCCTTCCCGATTCCAGCGAGAGGATCGTTCAACCTAGGTGCATGGAAGAAACTCGGGTCGAACTTCGCGCGGAGTTGGACAACTGGGAGAAGAGCCCTATCAATGCTGCCACCATGAAGTGGGTGTTGGCAGGCGCGGGCGAGGGAAAGACGGCTCTGCTTCTCACGTTCGCGGACCTGTGCAGAGAGCAAAAACGTTCAGTTGGTGCCTTCTTTGCTTCAAATCGGATCTCCGACTGCAGCGACGGGAATCGAATCGTCGCCACATTGGCCGTCCAGCTCATGCACGCTCTGCCGTCAACCGCAAAATACATCGACAGGGCTCTGCATGGTGATCCCCATCTCCTCTCCAAAGGACGTGAAGTGCAAATGAACGCGCTCATTGTCGAACCCATCAAGCGGATAGCGATGATCACACGCTTTCTCGCAGCGATTACTTTTGGGTTCAAGAGATATCCAACTCTTATTATCATTGACGGCCTCGATGAGGTAACCGGCAAGGACGTTCAAACGGACATTATTAAGATCATTGGCAATACGATGAGAAATGTTCGCCTACCCCTCCGCTTCCTTGTCGCCAGTCGTCCGGAACCTCATATCGTCAATGCCATCAACGCAATTGGATCGCAGTTTCCGAAGGACCATGTATCTACCATGGACTTGAGGGAGGACACTCTCGTTCATCGAGACATCAGACGCTACCTCAAAGCGAAGTTTGAGGAGATATGGGCCAATGATACTGACCTACCACAAGACTGGCCAGGAGAGGACGTCATTGACCAGCTGGTGGACAAGGCCTCTGGTCAGTTCATCTATGCAACGACAATCATGCCATACATCATGTTTGAATACCATTCACCAGAGGAGAGGCTTGCTGTCATACGAGGCCTCCTGCAGAAACCCCCTGGCGACAAACCCTACCAACATCTCGATGAATTGTATTCGCACGTTGTTCGTAATGCCAACCGCCGAGCCGACATGTTGAGGATCATGGCTCTCATCATCACCATTAATCGACTCATCGCGATTGCCAATGCACCTGCTGGTGCATTCGCAGAGCTATGCTCTCCGCCAAAGTTGGGTGATATTCTCGGCCTTAAAAGAGGGGACGTCCGACGGTGCTTAATCAATATGCATTCAGTGGTCAATATTAGAGAAGACCATTCCGATATCCAGATCTATCACAAATCATTTCCCGACTTCCTCCTTGACCCAACAAGATCAAACGAGTTCGTTGTGAACGTAGATGATTCACACGACTATCTCTTTTCTCATCTAATCAGCACCTCACAACACCAGGACATTGTCCTCCAAGTCCTCAGCCAGTGGGTGGTTTCGGAAGAGATGAACTCTGATGTGGACATCCTTGGTACTCCTGCAAACACCTCGTCTCCCAACCGAATCGAGATGATTCTTGGATTAGAGCACGGCACAATTCCAAGACTTCTCGAGGATATCCGCTTGTTGGTTGAAGTTGGAGACTCAGAACAAGATATCAAGATCAATGACCCCTTTTTTCGCAGTTTTCTGCTCGAACGATCCAGATCGCGAGGATTATTCCTCGATTTAGATGGTGCACGGCTTACGCTAAAGTTTGCGGCGCCTATCAGGAAGGTGTTTGGCGCTGAAGGTATGAATGAATTTATCTGTAGGTGCTGATAACTTACGACTCATCAGTTTTCTCCCACATATTCCCTGGGTCGCAAATGCCATGGCACACGAACTCATCGTTGCAACTCCAGGATATGTACGACCGAGTATATTCTCACCTGATTGGTACCTCACGACACCGGGACGCTATCCTCCAAGTCCTCGGCCAGTGTTTGGTTGCTGAAGGCATGAACTCTGATGTGGACAATCTTGGTACTCCTGCAAACACCTCGTCTCCCAACCGGATCGAAACAATTCTTGGACTTGAGCACGGCTCCATTCCGCAACTTCTCGCAGATATAAGTTTGCTGCTTGAAGTCGGAGATAGAGATCAAGATATCAAGATCCGTGATCCCCTTTTTCGCAGTTTTCTACTTGATCGAGCCAGATCGCAAGGGTTATTCCTCGATTTAGATGGTGTGCGGCTTACACTGAGGTTTGCGGCGCCTATCAGGAAGGCGTTTGGCGCTGAAGGTATGTGAACGAATTTGTCTGTAGGTGCTGATAACTTACGGCTCATCAGTTTTCTCCCGTGTATTCCCTGGGCCACAAATGCCCTGGAACGAGAACTCGACATTACAGCTCCAAGATATGCACGACCGGGTATATTATCATCTGATTCGCACCTCGAAACACCAGGAGACCATCCTCGAAATTCTCGGCCAGTGCTTGTTTTCTGAAAGCATGGACTCTGACATGGATATCACTAGTGGCCCTGCAAGCACATCCCCCAACAGGATCGAGACACTGCTCGGACTAGAGAAAGGCACCATTCCGCAAATTCTTGCAGATACCAGCTTGCTGCTTGAAGTCGGAGACGGAGATCAAGATATTAAGATCTGTGACCCCCTTTTTCGCAGTTTTCTACTTGATCGATCCAGATCTCAAGAGTTATTTCGCGACTTAGAAGATGCCCGACTTGTACTGAAGTTTGCGGCACCTATCAGGAAGGCATTCGGCGCTCGAGGTATGTAAACGAGATCATGTGTAAGTGCTGCTCCAGATTGATGACCCGGATTCGACCAGTTTTATCGAGTGTATTCCCTGGGCAGCAAATGTCATGGAACAAGAACTCATTATTACAACTCCAAGATGTGCATGACCAAGCATGTTCCTCTCTAATTAGCGCCCAGGGGGATCAAAACACAGCACTCCGAATTCTCGGACAGGTTATCATTGCCCAAGGCCTGCCACCTGACGTGACAACCATTTGTCCCCCTCCAAACCCCTCATCACCTAATTGGATAGCGGCAATCCTCGGCCTTGAGCAACGCCGTGTGATGCAGATTGTCACTAAATTTCACCTGCTACTCGAGGTTGAAAATGGGGACGAAGATATCAAGATCCGGCATCCATCTTTTCTCGAGTTCCTGCTGGATCGAACCAGATCGCAAGATCTGTTTGTAGACCTCGATGAGGCACGACTAGTGCCCCGGGATGCACCCGCTATTATCACGTGGATATTCATTACCGAGGGTAAGTGAATGTGTCAATTTCCACTTCTTGATTCTACTGAATCTCTTTTGATTCACTACATGTTCTCTGAAGTCTTCCCATTTCTGCTCTCACACAAGAACTCGGTTTCGAAGTTGTTAGAGGTTGCTCTTGCGCAGTGTAAGAGTGCTGGACCAACCTACCCCCTCCCTCAAACACTGCCAGACATTATCTTTGGTAAATACGAGGCACTTGTTCGGTCCGCACCTTGGGACCGGCAGCCTACCACGATGAAATTGAAACAAATCTATGCAAATTTGAGGGTCCGTGTATTTTGTGGCCTTCCATTACTATGCTAATATTCATCCAGGAGAGTGATCTCCCCGGGTTTGACGAACCAGATGTTGCCACCAAACTACAAATATTCTGGGACACTTTCACTTGGGAGATCGTCAAATCTCGCCCTTTACCTCCCCCCAGATTATCGATAGGGTACTTCAAGTTGATCTTACCAGTTGTATATTCAGCTCATCCTCCCTGCAGCTTACGTGCTAGAGTCGCCCTGCTCCAAAAGGTCAGAGCCGTCGCAGCTTACATCCGATCGACTCTCACGCATTTGGGGTAGTTCTTCTCCGCCTTATCAAGCCACAAGGTTTCCCTTCCGGCCCATCAGACTGATTCTGGAATCCATGTACTGCTGTCGGGTCCAGCTGAAGGCGACCCTGGCATCCTTTTTGAATTGTCTGCGACCTCGACTTTCCATAGCGAAAGCTATGTTCAATTCAGGTACAACAATCACCCTCATATATGCACCTAATCTTACTTGTTTTATTCTTGATTTCGAAACAGCTTTAAGGATACTCTCAACAAACAGGCGGACTTAGATACGCGAGGACGTTATGTATATGATTTTGAAGATGACTGGGAGATGGAGACTTGGAAGGTTTTAGCTGATACATGTCGCGGCTGCTTGAAAGGGACAGAAGGTAACTAGCTCTTCGGCGACGAGCGAATTGTCCCTGAGTAAGGAAGACAGCCTGGTAGGGCGCGAGGCTCGTGAATTTGTTCCAAAAATCTCGCGTTGTATTGGACAGTCTTTAGCACCATATAGTACGTTTCACAAGTGCAGAGTTTCGGATTTACTGGGAGAGCCATGAGCCACGAGCCGCGAGCCGGAGGCTATAGGCAGATGTTCTCCATATTCCACTTCAATACGGCAATTTCGGACAATGTACCCCCTTGGCTACAAACAAAGGCCGGGCCCGACGAAGGAATGGGGGAAAACATTGTGTTCCAAGACGATTCGAAACGATTCGTGCTCGTTGGCATTGGTGTCCAGATCCACTAGAAGAGACAAAATGAGAACGGCCAGGTCGTGTTTGACGAGCAGCGATAGATGGGATGTGACTAACACTAACCTATACCAATCTTTAGCTTCAAGATTACGGAACTTCGAATCGTTCTCTTCGACGTGGGGTATTGGACAGCATGTCGAATGGTCATAGTTCATGCCTTTCCTCTGTAAGGTAGGTCCGTCGTCTCAGTGCTGGTACTGTTGCTTGTAGTAGACGATTAACGGTCAATCTAGGAGATAATATATGTCAGATGAGGTTCCATCACATACAAAGAAGCAATGGGACGAACCTCAATTCCTTCAATATCATGCCCAGACCATATAACCCTGCCCGAAGTGACGATGAGTCAAACTGTCCTTGCATATGGAAGCCTCAGCTTTCCCATGAGGATCAATCGTGATTGGAGGTTTCGTTATGAGAATAGGATGTGTAGAGAATCCACGGAGGTTGGCGCGGGAGCGAGCCGATCGGATGGACGCACGGAGGAGAGTAAGTTGAGATATAGTGGATAAATCACGAATATGGGGCTACGGCGACGGAGGGTAATGCCTAGCAGTGGCCCGCAGAACGACATGTTGTCCGTGAAGTATCCGAAGACCATTAGAGACACGTCACGCGCCACGATCTCTCGGCATAGAATTCCATACAATAGGCATTGCAGAGTTCACAGTTGGTAGTTGAGTGAAGCCGACGCGGAGTCTCGATGCAATGGACCACACCGAGACGAGCGAAACGCGCAGCTCGTTTGGAGTTTTTTGGAGCCCGAGGTTTGGGGTTCGAGCATTCGTAAGGCAAAATCGATGATACGGCAGGATGTGCCGACTTGAAGAAGTCTCTAGAGGTGAGGATCGTCAGTTTTAGTTCGATGATAGAGAACGAGGGATTCTAACCTGCAGCGGCTCAGGCTCAAGTCACAGGTTCTGGAGTGCATTCGGGAATTGGAATTTCCGGCGATCGATTCCGGCTGCTGGTTACGGCGGCAAAGTCCGTTGTAGAACATGTGATATGCTGACACGTCGCGTCCGGCCCCTAAGGCTCACCTAGTAGAGACATGACAATCTATAGTCCTGATACCCCGCATACGATGAGCGCTATCGGTGTCGTGGAAAGCTTACTTATTATGTATGCTTGTCTTATATCTCCTCCTGGATGGAATCTTAGCAGCAGGCTTACGACAAACCAGATGTGGGACGCCATCATTATCCTAAGTCTTCTTGAGGACGCGGTGAGACAGGGTAGGCTACTTGCTGTTCCTCATATGGGCGATTAGGAAAAGCGATTCAAGGCTGCCATGAGGCTCGATGGGGCAACCTCTGTTTCAACAACCAACGACTAACCACATCTCCTCAGTCGTGCCTAAGCGCAGAATCTCCCCTCCAAAGGATCCAAACTCTGGGCCTCCATCTTCCCGCCGATGATAAGTCTAATCTCGATTCCAATCCGACACTAAGACTTCACGTCCCGTCACAGCGTCCTACAGAAAAGTATCACCATCAGTTTCGATATGTGATGTGCGATGTACAACATACCATTGAGTTAGATGCGCTGGATGGGAAAATCTCGATTCAGAGACTCGAACCCGATGGTGGACACCTCTACAACTGCTACCACGAAACAGGCTCCACCGACTCCGCCTCCAGCTCAGTCTTCCGCGCCTCCCTCCTACTTCAAATCCCAGACCGTAACCGGATCCCGTCCTTCCAAGCCCCCATAATGTGCAATTTGAAGTTTGGACTAACACCCCCCTCAGTGGCATCGTCGTCAGATGCTAGATGATGCTGAGATTGTGGCGGTCGTCGTCGTCATCGCTGGCATGTATCAAGGAACTGAGTCGCCCTTTTGTCGGGCTTGGACAAATGGAGCTTGGATGGAGGGAGTAAAGGGAGGAGGAGCACGATCGACCATTGGGTTTGGTTTAGAGGAGCCGGAAGGGGGAAGGCGCTCTTCAAGGCGATACCACGAGAAGGAGAGACACGGTTGGTGAGGAGAGATGAGGACAGGTCTGGGTTGGAGAAGGTTGGAACGCGATGGAGTGGTTGAATGTTGGTGAAACAGGGAAACACCATCCCATTGAGTTTGCTGGAGCTTCGAAGTCCGACTGACTGGCGGTATGTTTGGGGTCGTGTGGTGGGATGGCAGAGGGAAGATGGCAAAAGAAGATGGAAGGCCTAGGAAGGGCGGAAACCACGGGAGCGCGGTCTCGTTCCTTGACGCCGCAGGCAATCGTGAAGAGTTACGAGGTTGCTCAAGGTTATCGATGACTCATGCCTTCCCCTTCTGATGGCGGAGGGAAGTGAGACAAATCGTAGACACCTGTGCTGGTGCTAGCATCAAGCCCCTACGCCAACTTGAACCTCCAGCGCCCCGCCTCCCAGCTTCCAAACCTCCCGCGCCCCCCTCTTGGTCCTTCCCGCATCCCTTCCAATTCCTCACAACGGGGTCTCAGAAGTCCGAATCAATACCTTCCTCATCAGCGTAGTCTTCCCCGTTCTCCTCTGGTTCGTTCGTTCGTTCCATGCCCCTTCCAAGTCCCAACCATTTCCACTTCCAAACAAGCTCCGACCACTTGCACTTCCAATTCCTACCCACGAGATTTGGGGTATCGACGATGTTTTCCGAGTTGTTATCGGCGCTGCTTAGGAGGCAATCGCGGAAAATGCTAGAGAGAGGGACGTCTGTTCAAATCCCACTCAGATGCTGGATGCCGCTAAGATCGTGGTCGCAGTTGTAATCGTCGTCATCGCGAGTCGAGTGCTTGGACGAACGGGGCTTGGGCGAATGGATCTTGGACGAACAGGGCTTGGATGGAGGAAGGTATGAGCTGACAAAGACCGCAGTTCGCCACGTCCATCGCAGAATGCGCATACATGTGGGACATTGAAGTCAGGTATTGACACCAAGGAGGTCTATATGCGCGAAGGTTGAATGATTGACTGAGGTCGTGCCGAGTTGGAGCCGTGAAAGTTCGAGGATGGCAGGAGAGGCTTGTCACTGCTACTGGTGATGTCAACTGGGGGAATGTGTAGGTCTCGAAGGCTCGGCTTGGAAGGAGCAGGAAGCGAGGGATGACGGTATCCTTCAAGGCGATGCTACCAAAAGGAGAGATATTTGGTGAGGAGGAGAAACGAGGACAAGTCGTTGGACGAGGTTAGAACATGATAGAGGGGTTGATCGTTGATGGTACACAAAATGCGAGCCCATTGATGAGTTTATTGGAGATTCGAAGTCCCGAACAGCTGGTGGTATGTTATGCTATACCCTGGGATCGGGGTCGTGAGAGGAGGGGAACCTTGTATCAATGTTCATAAGATGGGCTGTCCGACGCGAGAGCCACGCGTGTTGGGCCTTAGTGGTGGGTGAGGCGCCTGAGGGAAGAAGGCTGAGGGAAGGAGGGAAGACCAAAGGCGGAGCCTAGAGCGGGTGGGAAGCACGGGATCGGACCCGTTGGCGATGACGAGAACTCGAGGAATGCTTGATCCAGTGCGAAGGAAAGCCATAGATTGTCGGTCACTTGGAGAGCGGTTAGAGGACTCATGGAAACAGCGGTCGGCCGTGGTGATTGTGAATGGGCTCAATGGCAGCGGACGCGAGCTTGGCCACGCGATTGCAGGTCTTGAAAAGGAGTTGGCGTATAGAGAACTTGAGAAACAGCTAAGCAACACCAATCGCCTCCGGCCAGCAGGTCCTTGACGTCGCAGGAGGTCATAGGCTGATGTTGTCATTTGCAGAGTAGTAGCTGGCCCATGTCCCCTTCAGAGAATGGAGGGAATTACTCCGAATCCAGTTGCAGGGGAGCTCGGGTTGTGTACCAGAAGAGACTTGGGTTAGGACTATCAGATTGGTGTAAAAAAAAAAAAGAGGAAGACAAAATGAGACGAACATGTTCAAACGCGTGGCGAATCAATGACGTCGGATGAGCTCAAATTGTTTCCGTTCTGCACAATCGGGAAGCGGTTCAAGGAGTAATCGTAGTACCAGGGCGAATGGAGCTTGTCAATGGACTGGTAGTGGAAGACTGGAAGTTGGCAAAGTTCGGAATCTAGACCCGCTCAGTCACGCTCGCGAGCTCTAGTCACAAACATCACATATCACATGGTATCGTGAATCAGAGATTCCAGAAACTGAGAAACTGAGAAAAGCGTCGCGCCACTCCCAACGTTGATCTATATCAAGCTTGACCGTGAAGGTAGATGCGGTGCTGCTGGCTCTCACCGCAACTCTTGAGATTAAGAGCGCGTTGCCCAGTTCCTCGCTGAATGTATATATCTCGCTCAGAGCACCCTCAATTCCTCGAGAATCGTCCAAATCGTCTTCCAGTGGATTGTCGTCTTTCTGTGGTTCACTATCTTCCTGTGGTTCACCATCTCTGTGGTTCGTTGGCTTCCTGGGGTTCATCGCCTTCCTGTGGTTCATTGCTTCTCTGGGGTCCATCGTCTTCCTGTGGTTCACCGTCTTCCTGTGGATCTGTTAGCTGTGCCAACTGTGGTAAGATGGGGTCATAGCTTTGTTACTCCTACGCCAACTTTGGATGTATGTTCGGTACCGTCAATAAGACTGTCGAGTCATCGGCGAACGAAACAAATTTGAGGGTCAGTCGAGGTCGAGTTCAAGGGATATCAGAGTCAACGAGGTGAAAGAATATCCGCTAGGGTCCTCCGCTTGCAAGGCTCGCAATAATATCCATGGCTACATGGACCCACGCTTGTGTTCGTTGTCCACTCAAATTTCCTTTCCAAGTATACGACAGAAGACCAGGCTGGCATGCTTCTTGATTGATGACAGAGGACTTGTGGCTGAGTTACATGGCTGTGAGTTTGCACAGCTGGAAGGGAATTGACGTTCAACAAAGTTGTCCTGAACTTTACCCCCTACCGCCATCATCCTCTAGAGTCACCCAACCGACTCATGAGTGTCCTCCATAATGCTCGGGACAACACTATCCATTTCCAGAACTCGTCGTTCACTGCTGTTCGTGGTGATCAGCAGATCGTCTACCAGGGATCCCCATTGAAGGGTACATTATCGTTACAGCTCGCTCGCCAAGTGTTTCACTGATGAATAATTAATGCTAGGCAAGAATCTTCTCCATCAGAACGCCTCTCCTGCTGCCCTCCCCGATTCCAGCGCGAGGATTGACCAACCCAGGTGTATGGAGGCAACTCGTGTCGAACTTTGCCAGGAGTTGGACGAGTGGGAGAAGAGCCCGATCAATGCTGCTACCATGAAATGGGTGTTGGCGGGCGCTGGGGAGGGAAAGACGGCTCTGCTTCTCACATTTGTGGACCTCTGCAAGCAGCAAAAACGTGCGGTCGGTGCCTTCTTTGCTTCAAATCGGATCATCGATTGTGGTGATGGTAATCGTATTATCGCCACATTGGCCGTCCAGCTCATGCAAACTCTGCCTTCCACCGCAAAATACATCGACAAGGCTCTTCACGATGACCCCCATCTCTTCTCCAAAGGACGTGAAGTGCAAATGAATGCCCTCATTGTCGAACCCATCAAGCGGATCGCGATGATCACACGGTTTCTCGCGGCCATTACTTTTGGGCCCAAGACATATCCAACTCTTATTGCCATTGATGGTCTCGATGAGGTAACCGGCAAGGATGTTCAAACGGACATTATTAAGATCATCGGCAATACCATGAGAAATGTTCGCCTACCCCTCCGCTTCCTTGTCGCTAGTCGGCCAGAACCCCACATTGTCGATGCCATCGGCAAGCTTCGGTCCCAGCTTCCAAAGGACCGCGTATCTATCATGGACTTGAGAGAAGACACTCTCGTTCATCGTGATATCCGACATTACTTCAAAGTCAAGTTTGAAGAGACCCGGGCCAAGGATACTTACTTACCACACGACTGGCCGGGAGAGGATGTCATCAACCAGCTGGTAGACAAGGCTTCTGGGCAGTTCATCTACGCAACCACAATCATGCCATACATCATGTTCGAATATCGTTCACCGGAGGAGAGGCTTGCAGTCATACGAGGTCTATTGAAGAAACCACCTGGCGACAAACCCTACCAAAATCTCGACGAACTGTACTCGCTCATTGTCCGCAATGCCAACCGCCGAAGCGACATGCTGCGGATCATGGCTCTCGTCATTATCATCAATCGACTCATCACGACTGCCAATACATCCACTGGCACGCTCGCACGGATGTGCTCTCCAAAAACACTAGCCAATATACTCGGCCTTATACAAGGGGATGCCCGACGATGTTTAATAGACATGCATTCTGTCGTCAATGTTAGGGACGAGGATTGCGATGTCCAAATCTATCACAAATCATTCGCCGACTTCCTCCTCGATCCATCAAGATCGAATGAGTTTGCTGTCAATTTGGAGGACTCGTACGACTGTCTCTGTTCTCATTTGATTAACACCTCAAAAAACCGGGACACCATTCTCCAAGTCCTTGGCCAGTGTTTGGCTTCTGAAGGCATGAACTCTGACGTTGACATCATTGGTAGTCCTGCAAACACCTCGTCCCCCAACCGGATCGAGATGATTCTTGGACTAAAGCACGGTACCGTTTCGCGAATTCTCGCAGATCTCTGCTTGGTGCTTGAAGTCGGAAACGTGGACCAAGATATCAAGATCTGTGACCCCCTTTTTCGCGGTTTTCTGCTCAATCGTTCCAGATCGCAAGGGCTATTTATCGACTTAAACGATGCAAAGCTTATCCTAAAGTTTGCGGCACCTATTAGGAAGCTTTTTGGAGCACGAGGTACGTGAACGGTGACTAGATGCTGCTCCAGATGATGACTCGGATTTAACTAGTTTTCTCGAGCGTATTCCCTGGGCCGCAAATGCCATGGAACAGGAACTCATCATTGCAACTTCAAGATATGTATGACCAGGTATATTCCTATCTGACTGGCGCCTGGAAGGATCGAGACACGACACTTCGAATCCTCGGCCAGGTTATCATTGCCCAAGGCCTACCACCTGACATAACAAGCATTGGTCCTCCATCAAACTCATCATCCTCCAAGTGGATAGCAGCACTCCTCGACCTCGAGCACGGCCGCGTGATGCAGATTGTCACTGAATTGCGCCTGTTGCTCAATGTTGAAAACAGAGATAAAGATATCAGGATCCGACATCCATCTTTCCTCGACTTCCTACTGGATAGAACCAGATCGCAAGATCTGTTTGTAGACCTTGATGAGGCCCGATTGGTGTCTCGGGATGCGCCTGCTATTATCAGGTGGATATTCATTACCAAGGGTAAGTGAATGTGTCTACTTCCACTTTGATTCTACTCTCTGTTGATTCACCACACATTCTCTAAGTCTTTGTGTTCCTACCCTCATACAAGGACTCGGTTTCGAAGCTTGTAGAGGTTGCTCTTGCACAGTGTATCGGGTGTGGGTTGACCTCCCTCCTCCCTCAAACATTGCCAAACTTTATCTTTGGTACATATGTGTCACTTGTTCGGTCCGCACCTTGGGACCAGCAGCCCATGACGGTGAATTTGATGGAAATCTGTGCAACCCTCAGGGTGTGTATTTTCCGTGGCTTTGCATTATCTTGGACTGAGCTCATATTTGTCCAGAAAAGTGGTTTTTCCGGCTTCGGTGAATCAGATATTGACACCAACCTACGAATGTTCATGAATACTTTTACCTGGGAGGTCCTTGATTCTCGCCCTTCAGCTCTCCCCAGATTGTTGATACTGTATGTCAAGTTGATTTGACTATTTGTATTTAGCTCATCCTATCTTCAGCTTAACTGCTAGATCCGTCCTGCTCCAGGAAGTCAGACCCATCACATCTTACATCCGATCGACTCTAACATATTTGGGATATTTAGTTCTTCTCCGCCTTATCGAACCACAATGTTTCTCTTCCAGTCCACAAAATTGGTTCTGGAATCCACATCCTGCTGTCAGGTCCTGCTGAAGGTGATCCAGGTATTCTTTTTGCACCGTTCACAGCCCCGTTCCTTGACTGCCACATGCAATTCTGGCACGGCAGTCACTGTAAATTTTGCATCCTAATCTTATTCTTGATTTTGAAACAGCTTTAAGGACAGTCTCAAGAAAGGTGAAGTGGTGTATACAAGAGTACGCTATGTACTCGTGCCCGTCAAAAGTATGGAAACACGTGGTTTTTTGATATAACTCGACAAAAAAAAAATGGCGAAAACCTGAGAGTAGGATATGTTATGAAGGCATATTCAACGGACCTTCTGTAGGATAAATCGAAAATTTTGCCTCCTCATGCGTAGCGAAACAGGGAAAATAGTAGCTACTGCTAAAATGTAGCTCATTGAAAATATACCCGTTTGCTCTATAATTCACCAAATATGCTCCTTTGCATTTCAAAATGCCCTGTAAATATTTTCAGATTTTTTAGAACAGCGGTTGAGCTACTATTCACCAACAAAGAT
>Ga0247742_10002007_pt1 | contig 13621 bp, 9 predicted proteins | sample UWRJL208509C2_FD_180944 | JGI IMG/M metagenome (GOLD analysis project Ga0247742, IMG submission 180944) | Plant litter microbial communities from Arlington Agricultural Research Station in Wisconsin, United States - UWRJ-L208-509C-2 | ecosystem: Environmental > Terrestrial > Plant litter >...
TCCGAAAATACAGTTCTCAAGAAGAGAATGCAGCAGACAATATCGCGGCTGTTGACCGAACAGAAACTCAAGCCATTGGACCTCTCCACTGACTATTCGATGCATCGTCGAGACCGCCGAGGAAATTTTTTCACTTTACATTTTTACCCTGGTGACTTGACTCCGCACCCTATCCTCATTCGAGAGTAGCTGTACTGCACTGTATCTGATATTGACGTGGGTCCGAATATTTAAACCGTGCCTAGCCACCTTGTTTGTTATTTTCCGAGATTTGATCATTTTGAATTATGTCTTTTATGGTGTTTTGGACGTTAGGTTCTTTTCTTATGAGGTATTTCAGTTTTCGTCGCTGTCACAAGAGCACTTCAAAGACCGGTCGTGCGACACTGAGATTTCTCTGCGCCTGATCCTTCTACCTACCTTTTGGGATACCCAAGAAAGACTGAGTTGCTCTTCCACCTTCCCTCAATTCGATTTCAATAATAGGTAAATAAATAGAGATTTATACGTCTATTTGAAAAATTTCTACTGGTTGAATATCGAACCCCCAATTTTATGGCGGTTGCTCAACGCGTCTCATCCGTCAGCTGCGTTAAACAAGCTCCTTCATGCTCGCGTCGGCTGTAAATTAGGCGCCAACCTTCTCAGCGACGGCTGCGACAATTTTTCGCCAACCTCTCGGGCGTGCATCAGTGCTGAGATGGATTTACATGGCCTTCTTAATCTTCTGTAAACAAGCCACTCGCCTCGCTTCGCTCTGGCGATCCACTTTTCAGAGTTCTATCCATTGGTAGTTGTCAATGATTTGGTCAACACAGGAGCTTACTGGTGAAAACGGTGAAAGTAAACTGTGGTTATTCGGAATATCCACCACCGGCTGCGGTCTGCAAAAATCCATGAGGATTTGTGTACCAATCGGTGGGATTTCCACGAGAACTTGACCCCGCTCGCACGGATTCGGCGGACCGAGATGGGCGCTTATGCTCCGTTCTCGAACGGGGCGATGACAGATACGAGCAGGTGGCCGCAGACAGTAGGGAATGCCGCATAGAGGGGATGTTGGGGGTGCGTTAGGTGAGATTCAAAGATAGAAGACCTAGTCAACGGCATCAGAGAGATAAGCTCAGAAATAGTTCGGATATAAGAAATATGATGAAAACCATATGAATCGCTCACGAGAAAGGTAAAGGTATGAGTAAGACCGCGCAGAATTTCGCCATCATTGTGCACTGTAAACATTGATCATTAGCAGCCCAAACTTGAAGGAGAAACAGCCATCAAAAACATGAAGGCGGGCGTTGACCTTCAAGTTTATGGGGTACGGAACTTCGGCCCATCACCGAATGTTGTAGAATAAGTTAGAACGACCATTTGAAGTCAGGAACAATAGAGAAAGATGTGATGATGCATACATTAAATCGAAAGACTCTTATATGGGACGGATTTGTGATCATGGACTGCGCCTACAACCTTTGTATGGGCCAGTGTCAGAAGAGGTGGTGTGGAGGTGGATGTGAAAAAAATGAACGGTAGAACTTGAAGGTATTTTTCAATATGCCGGCTATAAGCATTGGCAAATGGTGGGTAGAAAATATAGTAGCACGTAGGACTACTTATTCGCACTTTGAATTCTGGGCTCCAGCTCTTGAGGCTTCAAGTTAATGTCCTGAAGCCCTCAGCGACCGAGAGTTGTGGGATGCGACATGGAAGAGGCAGGAAAAATTAAATTGAGGTTGATACAACTGATTTATATGGATTCTGGAGCATCTGTTTCAGTTCCGAGGAGAATGAGTAAGGCGTAAGATAAGGGCGCTAAAACATTTTCGAGCAAACATGTGCATACGAAAGTTCGTCATCTGGATATAGTATTTGTAATCTATGGTAATTATAGGTACTTAATCCATATATTCTTGTTATAAGAGATAGTACGTCGGGTTCGTCAATGTCTACTAATATTATTCCACGTGGTGTGTGGGTAGTTCACCCACATGGAAATATAGAGTACCACTTTTCTCTAAGGTATCATGATGAAATTGCATCGAGTGGTCGGATGATGAGAGTTTCAAGGGCAAGAGATCGTTGTCGACCAACTCCCGGGATATTTTCGTTCGCATCTTTCCTCTAAGACAAAATCATCGGATTCGCCAGTGTATACATGTAACTCGGACAGAGCATTGTAGATGAAGGGATAATATTTGCCTTGAAGGCAGTTGTTCCATTCATTGAGGATCCGCATGAGCCAATTGCCCAGACAGTTTATCCACGAGGATGGGATAACGCAACCTCGAAAACTTTGCTGGCGAGGTGAATAATGTACCTCCTTCGATGAGACATGTACAGTCCAAGTAGTCTGCTTGGTCGAGTGATATAACTATGCTCTGGACGAGCTTGAGGTGTTCCGTTGGGGGAAAGCGGACCATAAGATCTCCTTCTGAACGTGAGCCCCATAAGATTGAGACTGACGCCGGTAACGACAGGTGGTGAAGAAAACCGAGGCTGCGTTTCATGTCATCTTCGTCTTCCTCAGACGTTGCTAGAAATTTTCTGAGATGTGGCAAATGGATTTCTTTCCCTGACGCTGGCGGGAACTCATACAAACCAGCATTTGAAGACTCAGAACCGGCAGAGTGTTGGAGAGTGACGATATGAACCTGATGATCCATTCATCGTTATTGGGGGAAAATTGGCGATATTGGAGTAGGCCGAGTGTCCCGAGCAGGTCGCTGGCTCCAGGGAACGTAGTGGATAGAACTGAGGTCTGAGGAACGTACAAGCGTAGCTACGTGGATAGTCTACTAGGCACATGACCGCGGAGTGGTGGCGGACCGGCAGGTCCCACTACTCCAATGTCGTAGAGAGAGGTGAGTGATGTTAGGATATGAGTTCGACTCGCAACAGCGGTTGAGGAGTGAGAGTTTCTTTACGTTCAACGAAGGCCCTTCGACCTGATTTCTAACCGCGTTTTGAGATGGCAAAGAATTGCCATAAAGTTGTGTCGGCCCGTTAGGATAGAGTCCGATTTCGACAGTGTTGGGTTAGCCTTCCTGCAGGAGTATCCACGCTGTCCGATGAAATAAACCACATAGGAAGAACTTGGCAATCCTTTCGCGATTTTTAACCAGTGTTGTATAAACACTGTCGAGAAGCCGAGTAACAGCAGAATATATGAAGCGCCAGAACCGCTTCATTCCAAGGACGCACACACGCCAGTAATGGCATATGTGACTAAGGCAAATCCCATGAACTCGATCTTGGCGCCAAGTAGGGCTGTTGCAGCACCGCCGAATAAGAGGACTTGCCATAGCCCTCGCCCCTCACGAACTTGAATACCAACTCCAGAATCTCCAGCAGTATAGAGTTGATTGAACAAACCTCTTTTTTCCGTAGGAGATTTGTATGACATTATTTATCGGCAATAATTCATGGTCCCGATGCGATCACCAAATCATGGTCACAGTCGCATGTCATAGTTCGGCAACTATGATGCCGACATGGTTTCAATGTGGACTCCGACACTCCTCACAGTAGTATTAAAAAAATTAGGTTCTGATAGCAACATATCTACCAAGAATTTACTAATTTTTTCAAGGTGATCGCTTTCTCTCATACTTCCGATGATCGATCGCGGAACATCCGGAATGAGGATTAAGCGCCCAATGGCGCCTTCCACTCTTTACTTTTACCAAGGCCACTAGATTTATCTATTGCTAAGTAAATTTTGACATTATTATTCACTTTATTTTACAGTTTTTTTATATTATAAATCTTCCAATTTTGAGGCCTACTATTTACTTCTTTTTAGATAAAAATTTGCTGTAGGTAAATGAGCATCGCGATTAAGCGGTTTTCGTAGATTGTGAGTGTCACGTGACTTAACTCCATGGGGATTGCCACCATCAATGCATGGTCACAGTCATGGTGAGCACTGTCATGACCGTGCATCGGCACCATGACCATGAATTTGGTTCTGAGGTATGTGTATCCAACTCTGACCATAGCATTAGTCCATGTATTATTAAATAGAAACCATGTAATTTTATATGAAACCATGACCAACAACTATGTAAAATGTGGGAGGTATGATGATGGACCATGTTATTTGCTCTGACCGTGTTAAATGCTGAAAAATAAGGTCATACAGTCAAACCCCTCATAACCCATACCCATTAGTGGACGGCCCAGGCTATGGGTTATGAGGGGTTATGGCTTTGCAGAGGTATGCTAAAAGTAGATTTAAGAAACCAAATTTTTTTTTGTGAACCATAGAGCACAGATGCATGCCGGAATACAATCTAAGCAATTTGGACTCTTGTGGATTGCAGTCACAACAAAAGTGTAGCTACTAAATTCAATACGAACATTTTTGTCATCATAAGGGTCACGGAAGCATTATGCGAAATTCATCCTATGGTTGTGTTTTTGACACAAAAACGACAAATTCGACAGGTCAAAGCGTCAAATAGTTACTCAAGTGGCATGTCGCACTGATGGGCGACTAGAAAACTAATAATTCGACCCAAAAGTTATGATATTGCGCCTAATATGGTAGCCAAAACCTATGGGTTATGGGTTATTACAGACCTATGGGTTTTTCCATCGAAATACCTGCCCACCAAGTTGGTGGACCAGAAAATCTATGGGGTGTAAGAGGTTATGGGTTATCAGGGGTATGGGATATGAGGGTTTCGACTGTAGATTTAAATTTGTGGTCCAAGTCTGTTTGATGAGTGACGTCTATTGTATGAGTTATCACTCTGAAACTCAAGGAAGATATACTGTACCATTTCAATCAATTCGGCCGTCACGCACCGCGCACTTGGGTGGTTTGGTCGAAATTGAAACCATGTCCCGTATCACTGGGCGCTTTGGGGCCATCTTTAGGGTCTGTGAGGGCTCTGGGAGCCCGCGCCGCAAGTGGCACGCACCATATAAGGCAGGTGGCCGAACGCAAAATTTCGTCTACCTGGTCACAGGTCACCCCTGGCCAAATTGAACGAAATGGTCCAGTAGAGGAGTGGCCTGCCTGGTTTTTGTCATATCTATTGGTATCAAGAACGTCTCCAGTTTCCAAGCAAGAGTTACAACAGCACACCTGCAGCAGTGACCATGGGATACTTACTGGCTATAGTATATCCGGACACTGAAGCGTTACAGCCAGTCCTGCGAAATCCGCATCCTCTGCGCCATATAAGAACGAATCCCATAAATGGGACTTGTAAAACGGGGTGCTGCTCACACGACAGGGGCACACTCGACTTCGGCCCGTGTGAAGTGAGTCATGTGATGTTCGGCTGCAGGACTGCATGGAACAGTGAACACTGTCTAAGTATATCATTTGAACAGAGTGTCAAGGTGGAAAAAGACCTGTTGACCTAGAAAAATCCTTGGTCCAGAATTGAAAGGACAGAAAATGTACGGGTTTGGGGTGAGGTATTTGTGCAGTCGCTCTCCAAGGAAGCGATCAAGGGTGTTAGCGGGAATTCTACGATCCACTACCAGAAAACGTTACAAAATCAAGAAATCATTGAATAAATCAGATAGAGCGACTTAAATTGTACATAATTAATGAACGCGCGCTCCCGGGGTTTCATGTCAGGGACCTGACCTGCAGGAAGGCGGAGGACTTTCTGGGTTTTATATACCTTGTTAAAGCTGCGTTAAACAGGTCAACAAAATAGGACGTGTGTCGGAATATCGCGCAGTGGAACCCAGTAGAGTAGATTGTATTACCGTATCGTGTATCTACAGCTTTTATACTACAAAAATATTTATTAGTAATTATATTGATAGTGTCCACTTTATCGAATATTCGAGCATCCTGAGGCGTACCCGATTGCATTCCCAACAACGTGTGTGATATTAATTCAAGTGAAAAGTTCGGCTCTTTACCTCACATGCAACAAATTGAGAAGCAATCGCGAGGAACCACACGACAATCTTGCTTATGCTGCATGATGAGTACCTAGTAAACGCGCTGATATATCGTCTCTTTGTAAACGAAACTGTCACTGAAGTAAATATGGTGGATTGGGTAGAAACGTCCCGTCATATATACAAGTTATGCCAATGACTATATCGGGCCATAAGCACAAGAGCGTTGGCCGAAAGGCAATGGGGAACTCGGACCCCGAATTAAATGTCAGCGCGTTCGTTAACTATGTACAACTTAAGCCACTTATTTAGTGGCTTCGCACGACCCAACGGGGTAGAGTCTGAACGACGGAATCGACAAGAAGAGGTCGTAGATCGACGTTAATTTTGGGCCTACAAGAGGAAGCCTGGGGTCTGTTGACGGCCGTGGGTTGAAAAGATCGCTCGGGTACCTCAGGCTGTTGGCCGTTCGACGGACGTTCAGAGTGTGTTAGCACAAGGTGAGCAAACGTCGAGTACGCTGATGTACATACCCGTCTTGTGTCCGTCTTATGCACGGACACTGTATTCCACCCCTTCTCAAGCTCTGTCCCGACCCTTGCAAAGCCTCTTCTCTTTCTATTCTCTTCCTTCCTCTTTTTTATTCCCACTTGTCCCTCCCTAGTCCCATTTGCCTCCCGCCTCCCACCCTCAGGGTGTACGAACTCTACGTAGGAGTACCGCGGATCGAACCGCGCATTTCCAAACGCATACAAAGCCCAGGCGACACTCAGAGATTAGGAGGATGGAGGAATAAAGACGAATTCGTGGGACCGAGTAGAAGAGAGTGTACGCGTCGGGTGACAAGGTGAGCTGTGCCATGGTGGAAGGCAACTTAAAGTTGCTCGAGAGTTGGGGTTGAGTGCGATATAGCGAGGTGATGAGATTGGCTTCGAAGAGTACGACAATCGGACGAGCGTTGGGTGTTGGGCAGTGACCACGACCACTGGCAGAGTATGCTGCATGCTATGCGACTCGGCCACGTATCTTGAGGCTTGAGGTTGATTGTCAACGGTAACGAGACAATATCGACATCGATTCGAACGTTGGTGGTGATCTTTGAACCTAGCGTTCCATTGTCATCTAATGCATTCGGAAGCGATAATAGTTGAGCTTTGAGACCTCTGTGGCTGCCAAAAATCGAGGTACCAGAGGTGAGAGAGGAAGAGGTGGTATGAGGTAACTAAGAACCGAGGATGATCAAGAGTGGACAGTGGAAGCGGAGCAACGGCTGTTGTGCACGTGATGTCGATGGTGGGGGGACGGTAGTAGAGAAGGGAGGAGTAGATAAACGGTCGGAAGGCGTGGACGAAAGTCGACAGACACAACGATAGTTGCGGAGGATCCGGGATAGAATGCCGACGAAAGGTGCATCGAGATATAGCATCCTTTCGCGTTATGACGATGAATTCTGCAGTGGGCTTGGGCTTGGGTGGAACTTGGCTTCTCGGAGGTGATCTTGTAGGTACTGGGGACGTGTTGATAGGCTCGTAAACGAGGATGGGCAGGCCTTTGAACGGCTTTCCTTCAGAGAAGGTCTCCTGCTACTAGACGGCTAATCCCTAGGCTGTATGCTTCCTTCGCCTTCAATTTCGAATATCAGGCAATAAAGCCGTGCGACCGACATATAGGCGTCCAACGAGTCCATGGGGTCATCGCGTGTGGGCACGGTGCACGAGAAGACGATGCCTGTAGCCGTTGTGAGCCCGAAACTGGCTGGAAGAAAAGAGAAGATGGGTGTGGGGAACAGGGGAAAGCCAGGTGCTGATCGGCATCATCACGCATTTTTCGCAGCTGGCAGCTGCAGCTCCTAACTTCAACGTTCGACAGCATAATCGCCTTATACACCGCCTCTGCCGTTTTCGATGTAAGTGTGAGGCTGAGCACAGCGCGTTGGGCGTAAACTTGAACACAAATTCACATTCGGCCACCGAAGACCCGCGGTCAGAGCCTCAGAGGGTCGTGGTGGGACTGAACGCTGAGTACTGAACTCGAACAAAGAGGATCCTGGAGTATCCAGTGTCCACTAAGCGGCGTTGGCGTTGCAATGTTGAAATTTTGACCGGAATGGGTAGAGCGTCGTTGCGGTGTTGAGTGATGAAGGTAGAAACAGGGTTCTAAGACTCGAGACAACGACGACGAGCATGACCAGGTCAGCACGCCCGTGAATGGCCGACAGTAGCTTGATTATCGACTGCCGATGCTTGATAGTCTAAGGTTGACCGATGATCGTTGAACGTCCGGTATTAAATGCCGAATTCGGCTGCGATTCGTACATCCTCTCCTGCCTCCCCTCTCATTCACCGAATCCCCGATCCCTTCTTGTCCGGTCGTGGTCGGCTGACCGAGATCGATGCTGACCGTCAATAACGTTCGTTCCGTATTTGATGAGTCTGAGGCCCTATGACGCCCAACTCGAAGTTTGGAGCTTGAAAGATTGAACTCGAACATCCGAGGGTGTGGCCGGAGGGGTGGTGTGGTTGGCGCAGAACCGGAATTTTATCAACAGGCCAACTGATATTGGTGTTGACCTTGAGTACCATATCCAATGAGAGGAACGTCCGCCAACTCGAACTCGAACTCGATTGGGCAACCTGGGCTGAGTGTGTGAATGTGCTGTGGGATTGGAATCGAAATGATGATGCGGATGCGGATGTGGTAAAACGTCGAGGCAGAGGATGATTGATGAGATGTGGAGCTCGATCCTCGTGATGAGATTTATTACCAGCGCCAGCGGAAGAGGATGCCGCTTGAAGCTTGAAGAAGCAAACCGCGGGTTGGAAACGATAAGTTGCCCCGATCGCTCTGTTCAAACGATCACTGCTCTCGAACGGTAGCATTCAGGTACTGAGGGCCGAGGGTGTCCAAGAGTGGACATTGATTTTGGACGCAACGACGATAGTAACGGAGGGATGGAATAGGAGGGTTGAATATACGGACAGTCGCAATGGACGCTGATGGACTGCCACAACGATCGCCACCGTGTGTCCAGGGTGGGATACTGGCGAAAGGTTCGAAGAATGACGCAGACGAGCGACGACGTCCGGAGAGCAGAGGGCATCCGTGTTGTGAGGCCGAGGATGAGGAACGTTGGGATATGGTGTTGGCAAAGGTTTGGCCAGCACTGCAATGTGTCGGCTTCTCGGACGAGAACTTGTGGCCGTGAAAAGCATGGATCCAGAGACACTGGAAGGCGCAGACGCCAGAACCTACGCCTCCTGCCTCTCAGTCTTCGATTTCGAACCTCAGGCGCCTATGGAAGCCGACAAATCAGCGGCCAACGAGGCCAAGGACAGGGAGGCGGAAACATCCAAAATCCGGCGGGACACCGAAAGGGGAAAGCTTACATAACTATTACGGCGGAATCCGACCCGTACGCATTGACGGCCATTCCGCCAACTAATACTATTTCGACCTTCTCTTGATACCTCAATCCTCCAAAGAAATTGCCACTGAGACAAAAATTGTCCTAGGCCCTTGGAATACTAGCACATCCAGCCACAATACCGTCACAAAATACGGCCCAGGCTTCTCTTCCACATCTTTTCAGTCGAATAGTACTCATCATAAGCACTGGTTGGCCATGGCACAGCCGGTAAAAATACCAATGCCAGCCGCGAAAACTGAGGAAATTTTTCACTCATAACTTAACCGCATACTCGAGCTCACATCTTTCCATGACCGCGCCGTCGATCTGAATTTGTATCGAACCGAATACGGGCATGCATGCTAGAATGGATGAGCTTCAAGATTGAAGCTAAGGCTCGAGATTTCTGGACAGATCCAGAGCGGCGGTGTGAGCCATGGAAGCTGAAAGCTAGAATCCAGAGGAGGATATGGATTGGATTGCACACTCAGCTGGTGCGGCAGAGTGAAAGGGTTCCGCCTCCCTTGTCAGCGTCAACCGTTGAGTACTTGAGTGAACATGCGCTGGGGGGTTATTTTGAATCGAACCCATGACCTCTTTCAAACTCGCAATTAAAGCCTACTTGGCATCCAATCTTCTGTGCCTCACTTCAATCTCCTCCTGATCATAATCCTCTCATCCAATGTTGGTCGACCTTTCCATAACTCGCGGGGTCTGGCCTCATTCTTAGCGCGTCAATTTGGCCCATAAGACTCGCACCCAGCGAGGTTTTCATCTCGCTCGTCAATCTCGGATCCAAGTTCAGTTTCTGATCGCTTATGTCTCTCCAAGTCGCAAACGCACACATTTAAATCTTCAGGCTTCATTAGTGGCTGGGAGCTGCGAATCTCTGACTAAATTCGACCGGCGACATTTTGGGATGTATGCTATAATGTAGAACTGAGGAAGAACATCGGTGACGAAGGACAGCACCTGGCTGAGGAAAGTAGCCAGAGGAGGATATCAACAAGTGCTTATTGTACGCTTTTAATTCCAGTCTTTCGACAAACCCATTGCAATTTACTGAATTTTTCATCCTTAATCAGGACTTACTCTCCAATATTCAATGATTGCCTTGCACCCAACCCGCACTAGAACCCCTCATCCCACCTTCTTCGCTTCCCTTCATGAAAAACCATTCCATGGAGTCCGCACTGAGCCTCTTCCATATCGGCTCAAGAGACAACCGGGATTGCTTGGTTGTAGAATGAATCGGCACCAAGACCTAAGCTCTACTACTCGTTGCCAGAATGCACGGGGGAGATATTTGACAATCTAAGGCCAAAACCTGCCGGAAACGTCGTCCCAGAGTAGCCGCTTAGTCCTCTCTGCGTCGTTAGAGACCTACTGTATGCTTGCGATTTAGGAGTCGGGTGTCGGGATTCGGAACTTCATCATCCCCGTCCATCTATCCGAAGTAACACCGTTATGCGACCTGTTTCGAATTCGAACTCGCATGCCATTCACCATTCAACATCCAACGCCTGCCTCCTGTCTTGTCATCCTATCTTCCTCAAACCATATTTTTAATGTTTCTTCTACTGCCCGTTTTCGTCCCTCCTAAGTGAGGCTTTGCTGTTCGCCCTCCCTCTTTAACGACGCCTTTTTTATGTTGGCGTCGGTTTCAGATGTGGTTAAAACCTTAGCCATCCTGCGCCCTCAGTCATCAACGGCCAACCGCCGACCAGCAAATTCCTACCTCGAATGACAAGGACAATAGATTGGGTGGTGAAATTGGACAGACAAACACCGAGCATTCGAATCTCAAAGTCACTCCGAAACCCGAAATTCGAAATTCGCAACTCGCAACTCGAGTCTCAGCCAATATGATCTTACGATTTGACATATTTTCTGAGTTAGTAGAATTCCAAATCCTATCTCCGATTATTAGCTCCTAGCATCTCCCATACACCGAATCGATATGGCGCATTGTCAGCGTTTGAAGCCAGAAACCAAATTTGGACAAGGCCTGGACTGTAAGCTACCAACATTGCAAATCGGAGTGCACTGCTGTGCTTACCCAAGTGTTAGAGGTTTGACATGCATGCTCAAGCTTTAATCATAAACTGATATAGCAGAGACCGCGAAAATGAAGATGCTTATCGCGGCGCTGTACATATGAGGCTATTCACCACGCCAACATTCTGTGGGAAACATTCGGCTTCAACGAATTTCTTCAACGGATTCAGGCCCCGGTCCTTTTCTAGCGGCTAGAAAATTCTGCCGACTGTTCAGACGTTCGGAGGGCGCAGAATTAAAGCATATGAGTGTTTTTAGCTATAATTTCCAACCTAGAGCGATCAATGAAAACTTGATGTACTGAGTGTGTTCAGAAAAAGATGAATTTGATTCGCCATGTTGTCTACAAATGTGAACGTGCTTGTTTCCATCTCGATTCCAAGCCATGTTTCTGAGCCCACACTAGGTTTGGTACATTCTAGAGAGCTATCCTAAGCTCTAACTAAAGTGGAACTCAATGAGATTGCCAAGCTAGCGCCAGCGTTGTCTTTTGGCGTCGGTGAGGAAACTAAGTTGATACAAAGCTGCCAAATGATGACTGAGCGCTCGCGAGCCCGAGCGGTTCAACATTACGGACTCAGGTTAAATTTCATCCTGAGCCAGAAGTTAGTACGAAGGAGTGTCTTTAACAATATAAATACGACCTACGATGGTAGTGCAATCTTCAGGCGGGTCCTAAAAGTTCTCCATCTGCACTCCTTCGTCAGCTCAACTAAATCCCTATATTTTTGTTCCAATGCGCTGGTCGACAATTTTCAACTTTGTTACTCTCATCCTTGCCTCCTCCCTTCTCGAAAATGTTACAGCGGCCCCTGGAAAACCACCCGGTTCCAAAAACAATATTAATGCTGGTGCATTCAAGAAAGCCCCTTCGACCTACCGCAATGCAGCTGCAAAAAATGCGATAGAGTACAAGGCGGCAGGACCGGCGCTTGGAGTTAAGGCCGTGCCAATGAAGACCACAAAGACAAAGGCACAGCATAAAGGAAAGGACGCAGGTGAGTAGAGAATACGCTACAGTTATATGATTGTCAAACTAATTTTATACTTCAAGATCACATTTTCGAGTCTCAAACACTGTCAAATGCGGTGAAGAAGGGTGGCTATACCCAGAAAAGGTCAGTGTTTTACTATCGTAGCATCTTGTAGTTCCGCTCACGGTTCATTTTTCGGATACACAGCGATTTCAGCACAGCAGCCATGAAAGACATCAAGAATGTTCTTAATGGCCCCAACAATATGGTCTTCGTTGATCCCGACGTGAACAGAAAGGTTTCCCAGATACCATTTCAGCTTAGAACTCATTTCTAATGGTCATCTGAATCATACAGAAAGGCCAACTCCAACGATCTGCGCTGTCGGGTAAAACGCCACCAGTCCCTCCTGTAGTTCACGATTACATTTCAAAAACCAAGCCCATTGCAAAGCAAACTGCAAAGGACCTCGACGCAGTCCTCAAGAAGGTCAGCTAACCCGTTTTATTTTCGTGTTATGTTGTAAAAATAAACTCACGGTGCTCAATACCTCCTTAGCACAATATACTTGGAGTTGACGTTGCCAAAGAGCAGAAGGAAGTGATGAAGAAATTGAACATTAGGAGAAGGCTTCAGGACGAAGATCGGTACTGATTAGATATACATGGCGTTATACTCAACAGGATTGCAATTTTCAATGGCTGTTAGAATTACTATTCGCGATTTTCTTTAGGGTTTGTGGAATACTTGGAGGTTCTTGCATATATCAAGGAATAAATTGTCATTTTAGTATAAGCCACTAATAATAACTCTGTTAAAATGAGCGGGGCTTCGCCGCTCACTCGGATGGAACAGGGACCCTCGCAAACGAGCGAGGTCAAGTAATAATTTTGGTGGGTTTATATATACATTGTTTCGGGGTCTCGTAGGGCGTAGGGTAGTGATAAAAAAGGATACGTACATACGAGGGAGAGCATCAAGCGCAAAGACTGTCAGCACGTTGTGTACAGCATGACACGTCTTGAACACCGTCGATAGAGGACAGGCGGGACGCTTGTCATATCTCGGATATTCCAACAAACTTAAGCTGTTCGACTCGTATGGATACGAAGGTGCTTGCTCAATGATACCGTATTTCATTATGTACCAAAGTCTGAGGTATCCTGGAGGTGTCGGCTACGGTGGTACTGAGTAGGAACGAGGGTGACATGGGATGCTGACCCAATTCACTGCAGCTGGTATTGACTCGGACGTTGTCGTTGATGCGGCTGCCACCATAACTTGAAGTCGAGCTAAGGACGGAAGGTGTAGA
>Ga0247742_10002009_pt1 | contig 13617 bp, 12 predicted proteins | sample UWRJL208509C2_FD_180944 | JGI IMG/M metagenome (GOLD analysis project Ga0247742, IMG submission 180944) | Plant litter microbial communities from Arlington Agricultural Research Station in Wisconsin, United States - UWRJ-L208-509C-2 | ecosystem: Environmental > Terrestrial > Plant litter >...
CCGCATTGTGTCCATTACGTTGCTTGTGGACCCAACCTGCCTAAGTGCTCTTCGCGGAATTGGCGACCCACCATTGAAACCAGTGGCGGAAAGAAATCGCAAAAAGCCTCGGCTACTACAGTCCTGACCGGATGGTAACGCATTGAGAGGGGTATAAACGCGAATCTAGCGATCCAGACCATTGTCCCTACCGCGCCGCCTTTCCCTTAATGTGGACCGGTTCGATCGGTCGCCTGCGGCAATCAATTGTTCATTTCTGCCCACCGGGTCGTGATTATCCGGAGACTGTATCACTTGCGAACGTACTGTCCTCGCTTCAGCAACATCGGATTGCGTCGGCTCCACTGAAGCTGTCGAATGTCGGGTATCTGAGACTTCTGTCCTGTCGCTCGTGGTATCGTCGTCTGTTGAGTGACAAGAGGAAGGCGATGCCGGCGCTAGCCAGTTAAGCAGCTCCCACGTCGGTTGGCGAGGTTCGTCCCAATTCTCTAGGACTTCACGCTGCCGATCAGTGAGCTCGACACCATCGAAGACGAACGGCGACGACCTCGGTGAAGAATTGCTTGGTTCTTGGCTTTCCGATCCCAATTCTGGTTCTACGCTATTTCTGCCGTCATCGATCTCCATTGAAGGAAACGAGGAAGGCGATGCGGGGGCTAGATGGTTGAGCAGCTCCCATGTGGGTTGGCCGGGTTCGTCCCAACTGTCCAGCAATTGACGCTGATGACGGGTAAGCCTCACGCCATCGAAGACGAATGGCGACGACACGCGTGAAGAATCCTCTGGTTCTTCTGGTCTTGGATCTACGTTTGACGGTAACTGGACAAGTGTATGCAATGAGGCGTCGGATGCATTGCGAGCAAGCTCAAAAGACGCTTCATTATTGATTGGATGCGAGGAGGGTGGTCGATATATCAGGCTACCGCCATAGGCAGGAAGGGAGCCCAATCTCGGCACATCGTTGAGGTTCTGTCCTTCACTTAGGGACCCTAGGTCTGCACCGAGCCTCGATGAAAGCAGTTGCGTCCTGCGCGCGTTTGAACTCGAAGTCAGGTCGATATTAACGACCGACCGATTATCCAGATTGCCGCTGTATTCGGAGGATGCAGCTACGTTTGACCTGGCCAGATCGCTGGGTTCTTCATTTTGCGATTGACGATCTGGATCTGGATAGTGCTGCCCCCGTATATCTTGATCGCCCGAGCGGCCGTCGAAATCATCAACACTGTCCCACGGTTGCTGCCCGGCTTCTATTTGTAAACTTGAAGCGGAATTGCCGCTTTCTTCGTGCGCTTCTAACCCGCCGCGGGCCGGCTGTTCACTGGGAAAGCTTTCATTGGTGCTTGAATTGTTGAACAATGCCAAGCCCTCACTAACCGTCAATGCGTATCTGGGCGGGGTTTCAAAGTCAGAGGGCGTTCCTTCCTCGCTTTTATCCCGTCGTTTTTCATTTCTTCGTTCTTCCCGGGCGGTCCTCAATCGCCGCATGGCATCATGATATTCCGGATCACGGAAGGTGAGATGACCCTCCGCTCGTTGTGCGGGTCGAAGATCGTGCGGCAGACTTTCTGCCTGCCGTTCACGATTGAATTCTCCAGAATGAGATAGGGCGTCGATGTCAGTAATTTTTTCTGGATCCCCACGAGACCGTTTGGGGCTTTGGCCGTCTTCAAGTAAGCTATCACCGCTGTCTCGCCGCCGCTTCGAGTTACCCGATGAACGTCTTGAGGTGTTGGGCACCATAGCTGACCTACTCACATCAGGGATTAAATTCGTGGACTCCGAGTTTCGCTGATCACCACCGTTTGCAGCCGCCTGTTTCTTCCTTAGATCTCGGGTTACGGTTATCCGGTCGTCCTTGTAATTTGACCGCTCGGTCGGATAGACCATCTCGCAGTAAACCTTAGCAAGCAGGTCCGCGTCAACCAACGCACTGTGCTTGGTTCGATGTCTCGTATCGATCTCATACCGTTCGCACAGGTCGCTCAGCCTATTTCGTTGCCCCGGATATCTTTCCCTTGAAAGCTCTAGGGTATCGGTCAACCTGGATTCCTCGATCGGAGGATTTTTCGTTTTTCCATCTCGCAACATGTTGTTTACGAAAAGTAAATCGAATTCCCTGCCGTTGTGCGCAACGAGGCGAGACTCTCCCACGAACTCCAGAAAATCGCCGGCTATATCGTCAAATCTTGGCGCTCGGCTCAGAGCTTTGTCACTGATACCATGAATACCAAACGCCTCGGGATCAATCTTTCGTCCCTGCGGATTGACATACCGATGGAAAGTTCTGCCGGTCTTAACGCCGTCTATGAGCTCTACACATCCGATTTCTATTATCCGATCGAGCTCAGGCTTAAGCCCAGTGGTTTCGATGTCAAAGACGATTTCACGCCCGCCTGCTCTAGTATCCATAGTTTTGCAACCAAGTTGGCGTCGCTAACGTGTTTTGAGAGAATTAGCTGCCTTTGTAGTATTCTTCTATCTTCTAAAATAATACCCAAACACAGCAATGTATTCTACGGTAGCGATCTGGATAATTGAATATGTTAATCATTTCATGTGTAACGCATAGCTGTTTCAGAGCACTGCTGCTTGTGGACCCCTGCAACTCAATTCGATTAGGGCAAAGAGGAGCTGATTTGACAGCTGCTATTATATCTCGATACGCTGATTGTAGAATCGAGAGGTTGGCGCCTAGTCGGGGGTTTAAGTCGTGACGCCATCAGTCCGCGGTTGTGAACCTGAAACGTAACCGGGCGGACAGCAATTAGCGCAGCTGGGGTATGAGATTACGCGAGAAGGTCCGCTTCAAACGTTCCGCTGTCCGCTGTCACCCGCAGCCTCGCCGTCACCGTGCGATACTTAGCTCCAGCGAGATTTTTAACAGGGTAGCAGCCGCCACCTGCCCTACAGCTTTGCAGCGCCTGTAGCGTGAAAAAGGCATTCCCTCTAGTCTTACTGCGTCATAAAAGACCCGATTTTATCGATCATTGGTCTGGTGCAGCATGGACATCTCTCGAGGTTGCGCCTGAGCGCGACGATCAAGAGCCTTTTGATGGTAACGATTGAATCCGTTACGTGCCCGCTCGGGTCGAATGGGCGGGTCCGCTGGATTGATCACCTTGGGGAACGGCAAGTTCCGTGCGTCTTTGGCTTTGGTCGGTGCTGAGGGGGAATTGTCTCCCGTTGGGAGATGAGGAATCCGTAGGTGGAGTGCTCCCCATTTCACCGGACAGATCGGCTAGTTTGATTTAGCCCTGATGAACTGCCGAGGGGAAGCCATCTTGAGCGCGGAATGGGGATGGATTTCGTTGTAGTCTTCGATCCATCCGTCGATCAGCCCGAGCGCCGTTTCGGCGTCTGGCAGAGCTGATATGCGCACGTAATCCCGTTTCAGGGTTTTGACGAATGCCTCTGACATTCCGTTCGACTGGGGGCCGGCGACCGGCGTGAAGCAGAGTGTCAGATTGAGGGCCTAGGCAAACAGCCTCGTGTCCCGAGCTGTGTAGGCTGAGCCGTTGTCAGAGAGATGCTCGATAGCATGCGGAGTCCGCGTTGCCCCAAACCGCTTCTCGACCGCCTCCAGCATCATGTCGCGCACATCCGAGCCGGAGATGCCAGCATTGGCGACCGCCGTCCAAGCGATGATCTCCCGGTCGAAGGCGTCGATGATAAAGGCGAGACGAATGACCTCGCCATTCCGGCAGGTGAACTCCACACCGTCCGAGCACCAGCGCAGGTTGGAACGCATGACCATGACCTTGCCATCGTGGTGGAGGCGGCCCTTGCGAACGGCCGTATGCTTCTCCAGCAGCATGGTGTGGTTGCTCATGATGCGATGGACCCGTTTGGCGTTGACGACAGGCTTATCGGCGGCTCGCCTTTCGCGATTGAGGAGCGCGGCGATCCGCCAATAGCCATAGGTTGGCCTTTGATCCCCTAGCCTGCGAATGGCGGGCAGAAGCTCTGCATCCTCGACCTTGTTGCATGGCCCACGCGGCTTTGATTTGCCTTTCAGCCGCTCGATGAGGTTGGAACGAGAGACGCCCAGCGTATCTGCCACGGCCTTCATCGGGAACCGTCCTTCGGCAACAAGATCGGCCGCGATATCCGTTTTTTTTGAGTCCGCTTTGGATAGGGCTTAGCGGAGGATTTCGACCTCCATCGTCTTTCGGTCGAGCATGCGCTCCAGTTCGCGGACGCGATCTTCCAGCTTCTTTACCTCCGAATTGCCGACAACGGGCTCGTCAGAATCCACGGCTACAGCACCTCCCTCGCTCAAGAGCCTGCGCCACCGATAAAGCAGATTGGGCGCAACGCCGTGACGGCGAGCGGTCGAAGATACCGTCTCGCCTGGTTCGAAAGTCTGCTCAATGATCGTCAGCTTTTGCTCGGTTGTCCACCGCCTGCGGCGGACATCACCTGTCAGCAATTCAACGTGTCGATACGCGTTAGACATAAGCCTGTCCTCAAGCCTGTGCTTGAGCCTTTCTGCTTATGCCGACTGTCCGGTCGAAAGTGGGGGCGGTTCAGTAGGCGGCTATGCAGAGGCTCGCATGATGATGGAAGCCTCGCCAGCCCCGTCCCTCATAATGGCCGAGATCGAGTTCTTGTTTGAGCTCCTGGTAGTCGCGCTCGATACGCCAGCGCAGCTTGGCGGTGCTGACAAGCTTTCCGAGCGAGGCATCAGCGGCAAGGGTGGAGAGCCAGTATTTGAGCGGCTCTGTATCGCCCTCGGGCCTTCGATCAGCAGCCATTCCTCGGCACGGGGCCCGGTTAAAATTGTAATCTCTGGACGCAGGCCTGACGCGCACGGCACAAAAGCGAGAGCTGAGGTCAGCGTTGGTTCCCTCTCGCCAGCCAATTGTCTGCCAGGCATCATGAGGTAATTCGTCGGCCAAAGCCTTCACCGATACCGGGCTATGTTCGGGGCTGCGGCGAATGAGTGAGGTTGGCCGACCCTTTCCGCTCCATGGCTTGGGCGGCAATGGTCCCTCGCCAGGTCGCCAGACACTGAGCGTCGGTTGCACGCCCACGACGTAGTCAAGGCCGAGCGCCGACAGGCCGGTTCTGAATGCACCGTCAGCATAGCCGGCATCGGCCAGAACCACGCCGGGTAATTTGGCTTTTCTCATCGACCGACAACACGACGGCGTGGGCTGGCGGATCAACATAGAGGCCGACGACGTCTCGCAGCTTGTCGACGAATTTCGGGTCGTTGGACAATTTGAACTGCCGCCACCGGTGAGGTGCGAGGCCATGGGCTTTCCAGATACGCCTGACTGCGCTGGCCCTGATGCCGGCGGCCGTCGCCATCATGTCGGCCGTCCAGTGCGTCGTCTCGCCCGGCGGATCAGCCAGCGCCAGGCCACGACACGCTCGGCGACATCGGGTCCGAGCCGCACAATACACGACGGCCGCGTCTTGTCGCGCAAGAGACCCTCGGCGCCTTCGGTGGCGAAGCGCTCTTGCCAGCGCCATACGCAGGTCTTCGATTTGCAGGTCTGGCGCATGATCTCGACAGTCCCGACGCCATCGGCACTCAGCAGGATGATCTCGGCCCGCCAGACGTGCTTTTGGGGCGCATTGCGATCCCTGGTCAAGGCCATCAGGCGTTGGTGATCGGTTGGCGAAACGGTGAACGATATTCCTGTGCGCATGCGCCAGACTCGCATACCAACCCAGCAAAACGAATCCCGTACCGGACTCTTATGTCAGGCGGTAACCACTAGTGGCTCAGGTCAAGTAATTTGGTCTGTCATCGAGCATAGTCCTGTAAAGGCATTTTGAAAGAAGGCGAAGAAATAAGCACTGCATGTGCCTTGGAGGCGGCTTCGTCAATTTCTCGAAAAAGTCCGCTTTTGAAGACCGATGATCGTATCAAGCAGGCGCCTCTGAGCCTCCAACTCGACTGTATCCTCGATGGGCGGTCCTTGATCGACCACGACGTCAGAAATTGGGGAATCCGGTGACCACTCCATCTCGTCGTCCTCATCATGGACGTCCTCTTCTTCTTCGAGCTCCTCGAAATCCGCTGGGCTTGCTTCGATCACCTCCGGTGGGCTGATCGGCTGCTGAAGCGGCCCGATGCCATTACTCTCTGTGAGTTTATCGTCTTCAACAGGAGCGCGCTCGATCTCGATCAGATCAGAATTGGGTTGGATACTTGCTGTTGTGTCTTTGTGCCCCGCTGACGGTTGCGTGAGTGGTGTGAGCGGCAAGAACGCTTGCTGTAAATCGATTGGCTCTGGCTCCGGAAGAGGGCCGGTCTGTGCATCAAAAATGGGTTTCAGAAACCGATCCGAGTAGTATTTGACTTTGGGCATTCGAAGCGGCGGCTGCCCTTTGATGAGCACGATCTGCGTTTTCTCATCCACGAGTCGGACCTCCTCGGGCCGAAGAAGCGGCGATCCTTGATCGGATATCTGCATGTTCGGCGAGAACCACTCTTTCATGGAATAGGATGTCGACTTTTGGCGAAAAGTCCGATCGCCGATTGCCTTCGAAATATATTGTGGGGTCTCGTCGTCCGCCGTCGCCATAAAGACTTGGATACCAGTGTTGGAAAGAAAATTTTCCTTCCCTGATTGCTCGTATGCGCCGGTAAGTGCGGCGAGGCTTTGGATGATGAACATGAAACGGCCTCTATAACCCGCAATCGTTGTTACTGCGGTCTCGATTGCTTCAAGTTTTCCCAGGTGCTTGAATTCATCGAGTAGAAACAAAACCTCAAAAATTTCATCCTTCTTTGGAAGCGTGCGCTGAAGTATGGAAACGGTCTGTTGAAAAAAAAGCCGTATCAAAGGCGCGATCACCTCAAGATCATTCGGGCTGACGCAAAGGTAAATAGTGGTAGGGTCCCTCCGCAAATCATAGATTGAGAAATCAGAACGAGACGTCGCATTTTTTATCAGCGGGTCGGCCCACAGGTTGAGGCCGCCATCCCCGAGAACAGAAGTGTAGGATGTAATGATTTTAGTATCGTTTCCCGCCATATTGTCGAAAATCCGAATTGCCTCGGGAACGTTGCTCTCCTCGGCAAGCTGGGCGAATAGCTTATATTTCTCACCAGGCTGTGTGAACAGATCGTAGACCGAACCGATCGTAGGTGTACCACGTTCAATACAGGCCAGTATGCCGGCAATGAACAAATCTCGCGCGCCATCTATAAATCCTTCTGCTGCCTTGCCTTTGGGTGCGATCAGGTTCACAGCCAGGCGACGTGTTTCGGCAAACCTTCTTTCTGGCGGTGTCGCGACGATATCCATAACCGGATTGTAACAGTGTGTTCGCCCCTGCATATCGAGTGGTGCGAACTTAATGACACGATCTCCTCGCGAAAGCCTAGCGCGTGACGTTAGCTCAAAGAGCTCGCCTTTAACGTCTAGTGCCATGACGGAACCATCAAATGTTAGCAGAGTGGGAATGACGACGCCGACGCCTTTTCCCGCGCGAGTCGGCGCAACAATCAAGCTATGGGGTTGATCGCCATTAGAAAGGTATTGTCCGAAACCTCTTGGACCTGAAGTTTTCCCAAATATTGGGCCAGTAATACGCCGATAGGGTTTCAGGTATCCCTTGTGCCTCATCTCGGGGAAGGTTCCCCATCGGGCGCTGCCAAAATTGTGAGGTCGAAAAAGAAGAACTAAACTACCCATTACCGTGACAGTCGCGGTCGCTGTCATAATGGTGACGCAGATCAAGAATGTGTCGCTAACATAACCGAGATAGACGGGAGTCTCCCGCCAGAAAGAAAAATAATTGAAATCACGTAATATTTCAGGTCGGAAGCCTCCTTTTAGCTCGACGTAAAGGCTGGAGAGGAGCAATCCCAATGGGATTGCGAAAGTGAAGGCAATGACGGCAGTTCCGACTTTCGTATTTGGATTGACCATTCTGATCCTCCTTAATTCCCGATCAGCAGGCTTCTTTAAAGAGGGTCACGGTCGTTCGACTTACGCTTCCCGCGGCGGCGTGAACCAATGCTGCCTCCCATTTCAATGTCATTCGCGCGCTCAGTTCCATTCGCATCGAGGCCATGCCGCGTGCGTTTGATTGCTCGGGTCTCTGAAGTGGACGCGTCAACTGGAGGAGACGTGTCGCGATCTCTTGAAGGCAGTCCTGCTTCAGTTACTGGCGGCGTATCGCCCGAGCCAGATTGTCCTTTTGCAGCAATCGAGGCAACCAAAGAGGACCCTGCTTCTTCTCGCTTGCGCTTTCCAAGCTTTTTCTCCGAAAGTGAGGGCGCTGCTTCCTGCAGACCATTCGCGTTTTCCTCGAGCTGTTGAAGTTGAGAAAGGGAGAATGCCGCATCCTGTCCTCGGTGATTTAGTGAACGCGTGCTACCCATCTCGGATAGCGGCACATTGCGGCTAAGAGGTATCCGTAGCAGGCTGCCGTTGAGCTGGTCCCTTTCAGCTGGTGAAGACGGGCCTGGTGGCTGCGAGATCCTCTGACGCTTGAGAGAAACGGAAGATGTCTGAGCTGCCAGATCATTCCTAGATGAAAAGCTCCCCTTATTCGATTGGGTCGGGGGGGTACCGACCTGTGTTCCACTGACCGCAGCGTTAGCGCCGTCATCGTCCACGTCCCGTTTGCGTTTCCGGGGAATTTGTTCATCCAGCGAAACGTCTGGGCCTGAACCACTCCCTCCTGACTGAGGCACGGCATCGTTCATTTTCACATCTGTTGCGAGCGGCGCGACAGGTTCACGCCTCCTATCCCTCTTGGGTTGCGCACTCAACGCGGCTGCTTGCATTCCGGCCTCAATGAAATTTCTAATCTGATCATAGGATTGGCGTAAATCGAGGAAGTCGAGTTCCTCAGGAGGCTCAATAGAAACCGCATCACGTTGCACTCGCCTATATCCTCCTGTGGTAAGTGGCGCATTTGATATCCCACGTTCGGCACGCGATGTTGCTGCGAGACTGATGCCATGGCGGGCGGCGACCTCGACGAGGGCGGTCCGCATGTTGTCGTAGTTGAAAAGAGGATCACGCTTCGAGATTTTCAACCAGTGCGTCCCATCATATGCTCGACGGTTGACGACAATATGTAGGTGAGGATGCGGGCGGTTGCTATGAAACGCGGTAATGTAATCAAAGCGCCCCGCGCCATGCTCTTTGCCAAACATTTCGTCGGCCCATGATCGGCCCGCGTTGTGGGCTTTCTCATCATCTGTACCCGGTTCAAAGCTCACCACGATATGGCAGGTCAAATCCTGTGCTCGCTCACGATCGGCGAGCCCAGAGGGATAGTTTCCGGTTTCCTCAGCCCAGCTCTGCGAGAGTTCATCGATTTCACCGACAGACACAGTGATGCCCTGATAACGTTCAGAGCGCTTGAGCTCGGCTTTGCCTTTGCGTGAGAAATATTTCAGCTGATCTCCAATTTGAGACGCTGTACGTCTTCCGCCACGAGGAACAACTCTGATGAAAGCTTGAGGCTCGGCCATAGGACCTCTCAACAATCAACCGATGGAATTGGACACGAGGCCCGCGCCGTCGCGACGGCGACATGAGACATTGAGGATTCGGCGAAGCAGGCCATCCAGCTTCGCGAATTCTTGCCCAAAACTGGTGCGCAACACTTGGAACGCGTCCATATCGATCGTGCCGCTTTTCGTGGCGAGCTGATTTAATTCGCTGACCCCATCCGCGATCGTGCCAATCCTTTTGGTGATTTCTTGCAGATGGTCCCGGGATTTGGAGTCGATCTCAAGGAACCCGCCAATCCGGCGAGCTGCTACGCGTAACGCCATATTGCTAGTCAGCCCGAACTCCCGAATCTCCTCCGAAAAGGCTTCATATTCGGCCGCGCGGAGCCGTACACTGATCACCTTGTATTCATTTCGAGACGGGGAACGCGAGCGATCGCGTGATTGAGTTTCAGAAAAAGACGTTTCGCTAATTGCTGCAGACATCAAATAACTCCAAGTATCTAAATATTACAAATTGAACATGACGAATTTTTGGATTTGATTTCAGTATACATTACCGAATCATACGAGCATTTACCACGTATTCCACGTTTCAATTGTATTTATTCTAACTTATACTATATATCTCGAGGAGAGATTCATACATATTAACGCACAGACGGACAGTTCCCCTGATATACGAACCTTATTAATAGGAGATTTGGCATGAAATTGATTACATGTTGTTCTTTTAAAGGCGGTGCTGGCAAAACGACGGCGCTGATGGCCCTTTGCTCTGCGCTCAGCCACAACGAGAAGAAAGTTGCGCTTTTGGAGGCTGATGAGAACAGGCCTCTCGCTCGATGGATGAGCAATGCCATTCGCAACGAGGCTTGGGATGATGAGTGCGAAGTCTTTCGCGCAGATGAACTCGCTCTTCTTGAAGAAGCCTATCAGCGCGCCGAAAGTCTGGGTTTCGACTACGCTTTGGCCGACACGCATGGTGGATCGAGTGAATTGAACAATACCATTGTCGCGAGCTCGGACTTCCTCCTCGTACCCACCATGCTGACGCCACTCGACATCGACGAAGCATTGGCCACCTACCGTTACATTATCGAGCTTCTCATGGCGGAGGGGCTCAATGCCCATACCGCTGTCTTGAGACAACGCGTGCCTATTGGCAAAATGACTGTGTCGCAGCAATCGGCCTTTGATATGCTAAGCGTCCTGCCTCTATTTGAAACATCGATGTACGAACGAGATGCTTTTGCAGCGATGAAAGAGCGGGGCATGCTGCATAAGACGCTCGAAAGCGTGATGGGGGGACCATCGACGCGACTGATGGCGCGAAACTATCAGCGTGCAGTGGACGAAGTGATCAGCATCGGCGCCTTTGTTGAAAACGCGCTGGGGGAGGTGAACAATGGCAATTCATAGGCCGGCTGTATCCGTAACAGAGGCGCGGCGCCTTTCGCAAGAACGCCTGGAAGGTCCCAACGTAACTCAGCTGCACATCCCGGCTCCGACAGAAGAGGTTACTTCCACCGTATCCAATGTTTCAGACAGAGAACTTGAAGTTAACGCTAAGAAGGGCCGAGAACGCCAAGCCGGTCCCAGCTTGAGACAAAAGGAGGAATTCAAGACGCAGGTATTCCTGTCAGCACCTCTACCAGCGCCCGGGGTTTCGTCAAGCTTCGACACTCTAAGCCGCAATTATCGCGCAACAAAGGCGCTTCAGATGATCTTGCGTCACGCACTCGATGATTACGAAGCACTCTTATCACGCGGTGCACCTTCGAAACGTGTTTGCACTTATGAAACCGCCGATCCGCCGGTCTTTGTATCGACGTCTAGAATGATGCCCGACCATTTGTTGGAGACCGCATTTCGACATCTTGACCCGTTAGGTTTCGAAAGCGCGAGAGCAATCGGACGAAAGCTCGCAACATCCGCCTTAGCGCTATTTTTCGAGGCGGAAAGTAGAAGGCAAAGCGAACGTGGCATCGATCGCGAGAGCAAAACCGCGAATAATTAAAGCGTCTTGTTAATTTTGGAGTTGCCACCGATAGAGCGACCTCCGTATAAAATACCGCGTTGACGGAGCCTAGGAGAGATCGTGCGATGATTGAGAGAGTATTTTGTCGCGTTCTGAATCGTCGCCAGTTTTTGACAACAACTCTTTGTGCATCTGGGGTGCTCCTACCCAATTCCGTGAGGAGCGAGGTTCCGATTGGTAGCGCAACCGCCGTGCGGGGCAGGGTCGAACGAAGACGAGATGCCAAGTTGGACGTTCTGCTCATTGGGGAAAATATCCTCAACGAGGACACGGTTTCAACCGGCGACGACGGTTTTGCCGATCTTGAGCTAGAGGGAAAAACGCGAATTGTCCTCGGAAATCAAACCGAATTGCTCATTGACGGGTTCATCGCTTCGCAAGGTGGAACGCTGGAATTGGGAACCGGGCGAATGGTTTTTGATTATCCGGAATCCTCCCCCAAGCTGAACCTCACTGTAAGAACGGCTTTTGGCATGATTGGAGTACGCGGAACGAAATTTTTCTGCGGCCCAAATCGAAATGTCTTTGCCGTCTTCGTTGAACGGGGTCAAGTTGCGGTGAGGGCGGCTGGCGTAACCCAACTTGTTGGGCGGGGGGAGGGTGTGGATATTGCTCGACCCGGCGCTGCCCCGAGCAATTTTGCAGTGTGGGGGGAGCCTCGGATTGTCGAGGCGTACGCAAGCGTCGGTTTGTCCAGGTAAATGGATTCCGCAAAAAGGTGCATTATAATGTGAATAGCTCGACTAGGCCGAAACCGCGAACCTCATGCGGACCGAGAGAGTGCAAGGTCCGTCGACTCGCGAGGGCGGCTTCAGGGCCAATGCATATGGCGGTTCCAAGAAATTTATTCGCTTCTTGGAGTCTCGAGGCAAGATTTATGGCGTCGCCGTGTGCGGTATAGTCAAGCTTACCAGCTGCCCCGACCTCTCCTAGGACGGCGATACCTGTTTCGAGGCCAATTCTCGTTCGGCCAAAACCCCATTCCGCAAAATCCGGGCGCAAGCGAACTTCTTCGGTAAATGTGTGAATGGCCTCCGCACAGTCGATCGCTTTGTCTACGTGAGCCTCGAGATCCTCGGGTGCATTGAAAAACGCGTGGACGGCATCTCCGACCACCTTGTCCACCATACCCCCATGGGCGGCAATAAGCGCATTTACCTCGCCGAAATATACATTGAGAAGTGCAACGAGTTCGAGAGGAGACAATTTCTGAGATAGAGCTGAGAAACCTTCAATATCCGTAAACACCGCTGTAACCGGCCTCACCTCGGGAGCCAACGGCGCGTTTTTCTGATTGTCGAGATAACGATCAACCACCGATCGTGGCAAATACTGTGAGAATTTTCTGCGCGCTACGACCTCCGCGTGTTCCACAGTAGCAAACTGCGCAAGCCCAGTAATTAGCAGTATGAAAAGTAACGACAAAACAATGCCAAAGCCATCTATCAATGAAGCGGAGAACGCATACAACGCGACAGGGCAGCCGAGCGCTAGCAATACCAGTATTATTCCTATCAGAGCGACTGGCATTAGACGCAGACAAGTCGACGTGATGCCCAAAATGACCCCCGCAATTAGGACGAATGCCGCCTCTTGCGTCGGCATATTCTCATGTCGATGCGGGACGAACCCGGTCAAGATTGCGTTTGCGACATCGGCGTGGATCTGTATCGATGGCTCCAGCGGCATGGATGCTGTTGGACGCAACCCACCAAGCTGTGGCAAGCTACTGCCGATAAAAACCAGCTTTCCGGTGAAAAAGCCGCTTGGGAAGTTGCCCCTGATTACGTCGTCCGCTGAAACTGTGCGCTGCGCGATAGCGCGAGAAGAACTCGCGGCAAATCGGATATTCCCATCGGCATCAAGTTCAAACAGCGACTTTCCGAGCTTCAACCAGGGAGGACTACCTCCGATGATAGGCGCTCCCGTACCCGCCGCGAGCCTTACTCCCTCTAGTCCAAGTGTCGGATAGGCGTTGGTTCCCAGTACACTATAGGCTTGGACCCGCCGAATGTGAGCGTCGTCATCCCCAATAAGAAAAGCACCTGCCGAGGAATGGGCATTGTCTTGAAAAAAGGAACACGATACCTCGGCATTTGAGATCGGCCATTGGCCGGGCAAAGAAAACGGCCGGCGAACG
>Ga0247742_10002010_pt1 | contig 13616 bp, 10 predicted proteins | sample UWRJL208509C2_FD_180944 | JGI IMG/M metagenome (GOLD analysis project Ga0247742, IMG submission 180944) | Plant litter microbial communities from Arlington Agricultural Research Station in Wisconsin, United States - UWRJ-L208-509C-2 | ecosystem: Environmental > Terrestrial > Plant litter >...
AACCGAGCGGCCAGCGGCTCGGAGTATCGCCCCATGAACCGCTGATACGCCTGCGCGGGCACCTCGAAGCTCATGGCCCACCGCCCGACAGGTAGTCGACACACGACGAGATCACCGCGACGAGGCCGGCCTCGATGATGCAGAATCCTGCGACGACGACAACAACCCAAACCATCGACACCAGTCTTCCGCCTGCCTCCCGCTTCCCGTAGAACGCATCGCGATCGGTGCTGGCGCGGAGGTGCCCCACCCGCCACGTCAGCGCAAGACCGGGAAAACCCAACCCCAACGGAAGGGCCAAGACGAGGAAAACCCAATATGCCACGCATTCACTGTAGACAGCACCCCAGCCAGAGCGCTGTGCGTGCGGTAGTTTCCCAGCGGAGCAACCCCAGATTGCTCTGAAGGCACCCGCAGCCAACATGCTGGCACCGACCAAACCACCCAATCCGTCCTGTTGACGGCCGATCTACCGAATCCATCCTGTTGACGGATGCCGTGGACAGCGCACGTGGGCTCCGAAGAGGATAGCCAGGTGCGGGCCGCGTCGTTAAACGAAAGAAGGGCCGCAATCACTGCGGCCCTCTGTGTCTTTCTGTGGTCCATGCCAAAAACCTAAATTCCCCCGGAATTCAGGGGCTGAGTTGCTTTACCGAAATGTTCGTTTCCTCCGCGGCGCTGTTGATTTTCCTCTGAACCGAAGAAATCCTGATGAAACGGCAAATTGGCGGGTGCCACTTCTCGCGAGGTCGGAGGTTCCCTCGCACCCCATCGCCAGCTAACTGTCGACGCAGGATAGCTATGCGGGCCTTGCGTCGGACGGACAATAATCTTTAGGTAGTACTCGTCAACGGCGAGAAAGATTTGAACTGGCCATCAAGCTCGAGAGCTTCTGAAACGGGTTGCTTTCGCCAGGCATCGTGTGACAGCCCGTCAATCTCTCTGATATCCAGGACCCGCTCGTGCACGCACCGCGCCACCGCATGGGAGACAACGGGCGCGGTCACCCGCATTGAGTGCACTAGGCGGCGTTATCGGCGCCCTATATCTTCACGCGGCGTCTCCTGTCATATGAGATCTGGTCCAGCAGGGAATGGACGTTGGCCGCATAGCTGAAACGTCAGGAAACAGCGAAATCTCCTCGCGAAGGACCATCCCATTGGACGTATATGGTGGTGCGATGAAACCGGTGGTAGACGTGTCAATGAAGCGCGACTTGGGCCGGCTTATCGCGCAGGGACTCCCTTCCAAATTGACGTTCGATCAGGCTTGTATGCGCTCCGGTATTTTCAGTGAGCTCTATCTTCATGCTGCGATCAACGAAATATTGGGATCGAACCTGAGCACGTCGGACTTTTGGATACGAGCAGGCCATGCACACCCTGCTCTACAGGACGACTACCAGCAGAAAATCAACCTCGGTCGATCTCGAGAGCTTGACTTTTTCGTCACGCCCTCCTCGGGACGAAATGGTCCGTCTCTAGCGATAGAGGTCAAATGGACGCCATCAAAACACTGCACCTGGAAGAGCGCATTGGTCGATCTCTATCGCCTGAAACTCATTTCGATGGTGGAGGCAAAGACAGATTGCATGTTTGTTTTGTGCGGCCCCCGGACCGAAATACATTCGCTATTGAGACAGTTGCATTCCCATTCTGAAAAGCGCGCGATCGCAAGGAAGTACCCACGTCCACTCGTACTACGGTCGACTGGATCCGCGTCAGGAAATAGCCAGTTCGCTCCCGTGGATGAGAACGGGCGGTTTTTTGGCGGGGAGGACGTTCGGAACAAGCTCCCGCTCAGGAGCAACGGCAAAAAGAGACTCCCAACAGGCGTGAATGTCCAGCTTTTAGGGGAAGCGACCGCTGGCGTTAATGAATGGACGGCCGCGGCATGGCGAATCAGCTGAGCGACTGAGCGACCATCCAGCGCCTCCTGCTGGGTTGGTCTCAACGGGCCTCGGCCAGGGGGTCAAATACTCAGTCCATGACACACGACGCCACAACTGGGGAATCGCGAGCCGTCCAGATTCAGGGTTGACTGCCCCTCATGGGCCACGCGAGCGAAAAAATGATAGAAGTTAGTGAGCGCGGCTGGGAGGACGTCGAAGGCAGTATCTGCCTAACGCACATCGAGGACTTGTTTCTAGCTGCTTCAATCGGCGAACCGACGGAGAACGAATGCTCATTCTGCGGAAGGTCAAGTGCGAGCGATGGAGCGATCGCGGTCCAGCTCCAGAATCTAATGGTGCCGTTCATGGAAACGTTCTGGCAGTTTTACACGCGACTTGACGACGCACCGCGGTTCGACGGACAGTTCGCGGGAACCACTGACACCGAGTCAGCGGTAGGGGAACTCGCTGAAGTCGCGTTCAGCAGCGACGTACTGGATGAAGTCGCGGCGGCGATTTGCTCAGCGATTTCTGACCTTGAGGTGGGAACTTGGGGCGCGTCCATGGACCACGAAGGCCTCCGCCTCTTGTGGGAAGAGTTTGCCACGACCGTCAAGCACACAAGCCGCTTTGTAATGCCCGCGACGGAGGTCACGCGCGGCACGATTTCGCCGGCCGACCGTGTGCTGCGCTTTCTGGGAACGTTGGAGGTATATGCGAGTGACGAGTCGGGTCTGATTGACATTCTTGAACGCGGAAGTTCTATTTACCGGGCTCGAACCATCTCCGCTCTCCCTTCCACATACTCGAGCGATCCGTCGAGATTTCCCTACTCGGCTCGGGGCCTTGGTCCGGCTCCAAAGATGGCCGCATCAGCTAATCGAATGTCTCCTGCGGGTATTCCGATGTTTTATGGGGCCACCTCCAGTAATACAGCAGTGGCAGAAATCGCGGCACATTCGCCCGCGGACTACGCCGTGGTCGGCAAGTTCATTGCTTTGCGGCCGTTGCGCGTCCTCAATTTGGCCGCGATTCCGGCACTCCCGTCGATTTTCGACATGAAGCGCCGGGACGATTACTATGCGCTCACGTTCCTGAAGGAATTCGCTGCCCACGTAAGCGCTCCAGTGATCCCGGATGGGCGGGAGCACATTTCTTACGTGCCCACTCAGGTGATCACCGAGTATGTTCGCTGGCAGATCGAGCCGCCGCTTGACGGCATTGCGTTCCAAAGCTCGCAGGGCGCGGAGGGGCTGAACTACGTCCTCTTCATGGATAGCTCAGGCGTGATCGACGGTTCCGAGTCCATAAGCGAGTCGCTCTTCGAACAGCTAGTCGTCGATATGGACGCGAGTCAAACACCACTCCTCGAGTTGCAAGGCCAGGAAGTGCAAATCGTAGCCCTGACACGATCTGTCGCGACCCATGTCGTACAAACACGATCAGGCGGCCGATGGGTCACTGAGACTTAACTCGGAAGGGCTGCGCTTACGAATCATGAAAACGACTACTGCGATCAGCAATTACTGCGATCCAGACGATTCCTGCGGTAGATCGGAACAGCGCCCAAACCGTCGGCCCAACACTAGATAGGCAAAGCACACAAGAATGCGTGCGATTGGCAGTCGGTCAGGCCAACTATCGGGGATTGTGTGTCACGATTCGCTTCCAATTGGCCTCTGACTCCAGTTCAACCCAACTCCGCGATTCAGATGGATTCATGAGCAAATCGACGCTTTGTCGAGCAATACCGAACATGCCAACGTTCTGGTTCAAGTTTTAGGAGCAGGTCTTCCTTCTGCGGCGCAAATTTCGAGCGATTCGGGCACCAGAATCGCGCGTACGAGGTAGATGAGATTGCCCTTTTAGTCCGATTCCAGATTGTGCGGCCTGAGTCGTGGCGTCACGACCCGCGTTGAAAGCCCGGCGGCCGTAACTAGCAGCACGAGCCTGCACAGGACCAACTTCCTCGACCCTTTTCGCGGCTCTACGAGCGTGCATTCCGCTGCAGCGTGTTCCCGAGATCGCTTACACCAGCATCGGCTGAACAAAGGTCACAACTGCGTCGGACTTATGGGCGCCGGCCTCGAGAGCCTTGGTTACCCACGCGGGCCCGTGGAGGCCCGAGGTTCGCATGAAGCTTTCCATCTCGCCGTTTGGAACCACGTGTACACCGACGGTACGCAGGAGTGACAAAAGCCGAGCCGCAGATTCATTTGGTAACCCCGCTGGCACTACGGCCAGTCCTGCGGACTTTAGAGTCGCCCAGTCGACACGGCCGTCATTCACTGCGTTCACGAAGTTGACGTAATTGAGGTTCATTTCTTCTGACCACGTTGCGCCCAGCGACGTCACGATCGCCTTGAGTTCAGGCTTGTTCCGAAGCGCATCGAAGTCAACGACAGTCTGGGCTTTCACCTTCAGATGGGATAGAGCGGCTGCAAGGGTGCTGATCGCAGCCTTGCCACCGCTTGGTACCAAGAGGATTTCATCCGCTTCTGAGCGCTTGCCAGTAACCTGAGCCAACTCATCTAGAGCGGCCCCATAAAAGCGGCAATCCCCGTCACTCTCGCAAATGAGCACTTTTCGATGAAAGAGTCCTTGAAGAACATTCGAGTAACGCAACACCGGACTGTCCCATACCGCGCGAACCTCCTCGGGCCGCAGCTGCGCAAGGCGAGTTAAGTTGTCCTCTCGCGTGACTCGAATCACGTTTACCTGAGCCCCTGATCCGCCCTCAATAAGCCCAAGAACCATGTCGCGGTCGTGCGTGGCGATGATGAGCTGAATGTCGCGGACAGCGCACTGATTCGCCAACCACCGCCCAACAGCGCGAGCCTGACCCGGGTGGAGAAAAGCTTCTGGTTCGTCGACAAGCATGAGGTTCGGGCGACCGGTGATGATTTGAAGCGCCAATCCCGCAAAACTTCGAATGCCGTCGCCCTGACTGTCTAAGGAATCCAGCGCGCCGACTGCCATTGCGTACTCGCGAGTTGGTCTATTGAGTGGTGGAACTGGAACAGTTACCTCGCCTACGCGCAAGATGGTCGAGCCGCTCACTCGGTCGAGAAGTACTTGTTGATTGAACGTCTCCAAGATCGCGGCAGAGAATTCTTCTTCCAGGTTTCCGTCCTTCAGGAGGTACTGGAGTCCCGCGTTAGAGGCATCGTATTCGTTTGATTGCCACGGCCCTGCCGCGTAGCTAGTCAGACTTCCCGCAGTCGAACGCTGCACGAAGAAGTGCGCGGCGTTGCCCAAGTAGGCGGCTCCCTGATTGGTCCTATCGAACCAGTAGCCAACCTCGTCGGCAGTCATGGAATTGCCTCCCGATGAAGTAGCAAACCCAGGAGTTACTCCGGGTGCCCGACTGACCTCTATAAATGAATCGCGAAGCCACGCTGCGGTCTCCTCCGGCGAACCTTCGGGACGAATGACCTCAATTGCTGAGATCGCGAGCGGCGACAAATTCTCTTCGCCGGTCGTCGCGCGCGCATAGATCTCTCGAAGCAGTTGCGACTTCCCAGCATTATTGCCGCCCACTACGCACGTGACGCCAGATTGCGGAAAGGTTACGTTGTCGCCGCCAGTAGATTGCAGCGCGGTTACGCGATAACGAAGTGCCATATGGCAAGGATGTCGCATCAGGCGTCGAACGCGAAGGTCCTAAGCCGGATAACACGTCGTGTTCTCGCGATCTGAGGAGACCGGGAATCGGGCAGCTCGCTTTGCGTCTGCCGCGGCACAGGTTCTGACCACGATCCTGCCGGCCAACTTCAACCTCAGAACCATCGCGTCGTTCCTGTTTGAGGAGCAGCACGAAACCGAGCCCGCAGGTCCACGGATGCAGAACCGACACGACCGCCTGTTCTACAACCCGTACACGAAGACGAATCCCGAAGTCTCAATCCGCGAGCTACAACGCGAAGGCAAACTCCCCTCCCCGCTTCGACGGTAAGCCTCGCCGCCATCCCTTCGAACTTCCACACCGCAAGACGAGACAATTCGGCGCGCACGAAAACGGACCGAACCGCGAGAGCGTCGGCCTCATACGCCCGGACCAGCGAGCGGAGCCCCTTAGTCGCCGACGATTTGCGTGTCGAATGCGCGGATGGTGCCGGCGCCGGACAGCCATCCGAAAGGTGATTCTCTGCGGTCTATAAGACCCCGAAGATCGTCGATGCGCCCGCTTCGGCCTGCCAAGGGTGAGTGAAGCAGGAAGCAGACCTCTCTGGCACGAAGCGCGTGGAAGCCATAGGCAGGTGGTAGCACGGACTCGGCATAGGCCGAAGCCACATGTGGGCAACCTAGTCGGCGCTGATCATCGTGCGCGCGGCGGTGCCGAACTAAGGCATGCAGCCCGGACCACTTCGGACTTGTCATCCGGTCATAAGCAGTGCCGCTCGTCGTTTCGAGAGTTAGTTCGGTGCCAACATGCGCTCGCCGTCTCGGCGATATTTCAGCAGCGCGAGCGCGAACGCACGCCCGTTTTCTGGAGTCGCTTCGATGTCGCGATAGTTCTCGAGAGCCCCAGCATTTTCGACCTCCTCGTTCAGAGCCACAGCGGCGTCGCCCAAATCGAAAAGTTTGGCGAGGTAGTCCAGGTCGTCATATCGGCTGATGCGACTCACTTGCGCGCTGGAGATGACGACTGGGATCAGCCAAGCAATTTCATCGAGAAGAGACCACTGATTCTTCGCGGGCGCTGAGCGGAGGAACTCGCGCAGTCCGTCCGAGTCGAATTCGCGCCAAAGCCAGATCAAGGACGCGTCCTCAGCGGGAATTTCGAACGGGGTTGCAGTCGAGCCCGCCCATCGGTCAAAGTGGCGGCTGTATAGGTGGGCGAGTGGGCCGCTCATGGCATTTGCTAGCTGATTGTGTTTGTCGACCACGCGCTGGTCGCCGACAGCATCGGCGGCGAGCAGATGTCGAGCCATCCCCCAAAGATGTGATCCCGGCACATTCATCGCTTGAGCATCACGTCGAGCTCGGCTCAAAGCACCGCCTCGCTGTTGTCCAACGCGGCGAGCACCTCGTTGGGCGCGTCGAGACCGAACTAAACGCCATCACTTCGGCGCTCAGCCTCCGCGTCCGCACGACCCGCTTCATGGCGGTAGTCGTCGGCCAAACCACGCAATATTCGAGCCGTACGCGGCCATCGGGTTGCGACCTTTGCCGCGTCCTGTCGAAACGCTTGCTCCAAAGCACGTTCCTGATCTCCGCCGTCGAAAACGCCTCGACTCCAAACACCGCGCTGGTTGTATTTGCCAATATGCACCCCGGTGTCGACGCGTGTGTTCCCGAGGCTCTCTATGAGGTCGCGTACTGTCTCCGCGGGCCAGACGCCATCAGCGCCAATCGGGCTGGTGGACAATATCTGGCCCACCTGTTCGTCGCCGATAGCTCCGTGTCCGCTCGCTTCCAGTGCGGTACGAACGACCTGGACCCAATCGGCCAACTGACCTCCGTCGATGGTTTCGTCATCCCGCATACCGGGCAGCCTTTTCCAGTTGTGGAGCACACTCCATGCGTTGTGGGCAAAGGCTTGCTCCTGGGACGTGGGAGTACGGACAGCCTCGCCATTAGCTCGGTAAATCGTCTGAACCATGACGATGAAGTCTTCGGTGGTCGTTCCTAAATGGCGATACAGCGCAGTCGACGGCGAGTGATCATGAAGGAGTTCGAAGAACGTGAACTCGAATCTCGGTAGATCCTCGTCATCTGGGGCGTGCGTTTCCAAAAATTGGAGTGCATTTCCGAGGTAATAACTGTCCATTGTGACGTCACCGTTCATCGGTTCAGGGCCGTCGGCCATGGCGCCGAGAACGGCTTTGACCAGATCGATGTCAGGTCTTTGGTCACTTTGGATCATGAGACTGACCAGAGTGAGAGCTCCCCACTGACGCCCATGATGCAAGAGGAGCGGGATCGCTTGAGCGCGCTCGCTTTCGCTTAGTTGATAAACATTTGGAGAGCTCCAGTACGACCTTTGAGCGTCCTCGTCAAGATTGGCGATCTGGGACCAGTAATTACTGCGGAACGGGACGGCTTTCATGAACAATTCCCGTTGAGGCGCTTCTGCTAGCCTCGATGATGCGAGTGCCAGGCGTGCCCACTCGAATCCGTCTTGAAGGATCTTGGCATGTACGAACGCAACAGCCGCGTTCTTCAGATTTGGCTCGTCTTCATGGAGCCAGCTCAGTAGTTCCAATCCGTCGTCACCAGCATCCGCCACCAGGTAGCCAACGATGTGGGGGGTCTTGACCTCCGACACGAGGCGCCGAAGCGCTTCGGGTCCAGAGGCAATCACCTCGCGTATTGCGTCGATCCGCAGCCGTTGAACTTCTTCGTCGTAGCCCGGCTCGCCCGCTGGTATCCCGGTAACCTTCGCCCGCCAATCGAAGAGTTTGGCGAGCCGACGCGGATCGCTTTCTGGAATTAATAGAGAAGCTGCTTTTCGAAGCTTGTCGACGTCATTGGGACTCATCGCCCAATCGGCCTCTGCGTACTCTTCGTGCCGGTCTGCTTCCGTCGTGATGGCCTCCCACACCGCGTGGCGGTCGTCGTCAGACCACTCCGGATCCCGCACAACCTCCAATAGAGCGTCGAACGCGAGGGCTCGGTCATCCGGGGGAAACTCGTCGATCTTGGGCACGAGTTGGCCCCATCGATCCGGTCGGCTCGATGCGGCGCTGAGCACCAGCCCGACCAGCGAGTGCACGTAACTTCCCCATTCCGCGAAGCTGACTGTGCTGCGAGTCGGGGTCCAATCACGGTATTTGGGGGCGTGAGGTGGCACTGAAATCATGTGCGCATTGGGTAGAAGCGCCACAGCCAACTGCCAACCATGCTCTTCATTTCGCTCAAGGAGGCGCTTGATAACAATCAGTTTCTCTTCGGCAGTTGCCGCGCTATTGACAATCCAGCCCATCACCATCGACTGCAAGCTCTCTAGCGGCCGATTGGATAGGCGCCCTCCCGGGTCGATGGTCGCAAGCCGACCCAGCAGGTCCGCTGCCTGGCCGAAGTGATCTCGCGTCCAACCCAAGTTCTCGAGAGCCCAAATGAGGCTTGGATGAGGGGAAGACGGACCGAATAAGCCTGCATCCTTTTTGTCTCGAAACAATGTCCTGACGATAGGTTCGCTTGCTGACAGGTCGACGTCCAACGCATCGATGAATTCGTCTGGGGCCGCCTCGGACAGCAAGGGAAGCTGCCGGGCAAGACTGTCCCATAGGGCGCCAGTCTTGTCGGCGTTCGCTGCGGCCAGCAGTTTCCGAACAATCGAGTTCACTGCTTCGTCCAGTCGAGGACTCGACTGCACATCGTCGGCGTTGGCAGCAGCGAGTGCGAGGCCCTGCGCAACCCCCTCCTTCAGGGTGGCTGAAAAGCGACTTTTCACTTCCCTTGCGGTCAATGGCTGCGCCTGTTCCGCGTCGAAGAGCGGGTCAGGCTCCAGAAGTACCTCCTGAGCCATTGCCGCCCAGAGCGCGAGGGTGTGTTGCGTCAGCCGAGGCATCAGCAAGAGCGCGGCCTCCTCGGGAGCAGCCAGTATCCACAGCCCACCTGACCGAACGAAGGGGGCATCAGGTCGCGAGGCGAGGCTAGAGAGAATCTGATCTACCTCGTCGAATGTGCACCCCGTCAGTCGCTCAACTATTTCGACATCACCTTCATTTCTCGCCCACGATCCAAGCAAAAAAAGAGACGCTAGTACGCGTGAGATGTGAAGATCAGACAGCCACGATGGTGCTTGAAGCGCCGAGTCACGAGCAAGCGAACGTATGAACGCCGCAGTACTTCGGCGTGCCAGTCCTGTCAAGCGTTCAGCTTCGGACGAATCGGGAACGACAATCTCCAACGCATCACGCGCTGCTAGGCGTGACACTTTCGGTAGGAGAATCTTGCTTCCATCTCGAATCGCGTCGTCTGGGCCTGCGACTTTTACAACCCGGTGCCCATTCGCGTAAGCCGCGGCTGTATCCAAAGGATCGTCGAACATGGGAATCAGCACCAGTGGGGACCGGGACTCGATGAGACGGTGCCACACGCGGCTATCCGAGACTACGACCGTCCGGGCCATCAGCTCCGGCTCCCGTGACATCGACGCGTACACAAACGCGAGAGCTTCGTCTCGCCAGACGGTTTGAATCGTTACCGCTCGACTCGCTGCGTCACTCTCAGCGAGAGCCGACGTGAGTTCGCGAACTTGCTCTTCGCGTCCCGCGGTAAAGAATTTCGATGGCAGCTCCACGCGAACCCGCCCAGCGAACGATGCCCACCATCGCTCTAGGGTCTGCGCATCCCTGGGACGGTAACCCAGTACCTCCGAAATCCAGTAGTGGACGGCGGGTGTGAATTGGAGCCATCCCTCAAGAACATGCGAGTCGACAACCTTGACGTCGCCAAAATGCTTCTCAGCCTTCCGATCAGAGGCCCATACCTTGTGCTCTGCCCAGTTTCTTGGGGTCGCGAAAACGAAGACAGCATCCCTCTCGGCGGGTATCGTTGCGACGCGCTTGTCCCAATCGGTTTGCGCCTTCGCTTTTATCTTCCGGTCGGTGCCGAACTCCATACGAAGCTCCCCGGCAGGAAGAAATTGACTGCCCGTCGATGTCGCTGTTCCGTCCCATCCCCCTGCGGCATTGCCCTCGTGTGCGCGAACATCTATGTTTGTCACCCCAGGAGTGAGGGCTAGCAAGCGACGCATGAGCTCGGGAAAAGTAGTCTTCGCGTCGTCGCGACCAGCCCACATATCCAGTTCGTTCGCGGTGACCAATTCTGGTCCGGCGCTAGTCGTTATGGGTGTCACCGGCGAGGCTGCCCTACCGCGCTCGCGCTGGAGCCGGAGAACCTCATCTCTAGCGAATCTATGTGCTCTAGCACCAGGTACCCGCGCCGACACGAGAGTTCCAGCACGCACCCAATTACCGATCGTATTCGGGTGGACGCCGAGCAGCTCCGCCGTTTCCTTCACATTCAAAATCGGCTTGAGAGGGTCAACGTTACTCATTGGACTAGTTTAGACGATCGGGAAAATTCTCTGTTGTGTATTTTGTGGATTTGCGTAAAGGTTAGAAAAACTACCGCTTAGTTCTCCCGTAGCCGGTCCGGACTTGGCGCAATCCCCTGGAATGGGGGCCAGGCATACCGCCTCCTCGAATACCCGCCCCACCAGCTGCAAAGATTCCTCAGCGACAACCCCTGCACGCCCCGGCCTTCCGCCACCCGCCTGCACTCGGGATGGATCGTCTCCCTTCTCAACGCGAGCATTCCCCTGCCGCTGCTCCTTGAGATCGCCGGCCTCACCTCGGTCCAATCCCTTCAGCCCTACCTGACTTTCACCGAACGACACGACCTTGACGATCACATCGGTCGCATCACCGGCGAAGAGGTGGCGTAATCATGGCCACCACCACCCTCGAACCCTCCGCCACCGACCAGGACGTCGACGACGCAAGCGTCTTCGACGAAGACCAGTGGGGCGGCTTCAGCAAGCGGGAAGTCGACCGCAAGCACCGCCCCGACCTGATCTTCGAAGACCACCTGGTGAGACGCGCTTCCGAACGTGTGCGCAAGTCCGGAGCGTTGGACCTGCTACAGAAATGGCACGAGGAAGACAACCCCATCCCGGGCCTCGGTGGGCGACCGCGGCTCATTCATGAGCATGCAATCCTCGTCGGGCTGATGCTCTTGGCGCAGGAGCACTCGGCTCTTTTCCTTCGCGACCTCTCGATCCTGTTTCAGCACCGACTCTCCGACAACTCCAAAGCCTTGCTGGACCTCCCGGTCATCGACCCGCTGGTAGGCAGGCTCCCGGTGCACCACCGGTGGGAGAAGAACACTGCCAACGCCTTCCACCGGATCCTGAACCTGATGGACCCGTTCCCGATGAAGCGGTACAACATGCTCACCTATACGCAGGTGCAGCAGGTTCTCGACGCCCACGACGACGAACGCGAACAGAAAATGAAGGCACGCCTGGACGCCTTCACCAACGCCTTCCTTCTCATGACTTTCATGGAACAGCCTCGCCGCCTCCGCCGCGCCTCGAAGACTTTGGACCTGTCCATCGATCAGTCCTACCTGAGCACCCCGAACCCGAAGGGTTTTTCGAAGAAGAAGCTCAAGTTGAAAGTCGCATTAGAACAAGCGGCTCAGGAGGAAGCAGCCCGACAAGCCGCTCTCGGAGATGCAATTCAAGAAGCAGGCGACCGCCCGGCCTACAAGCCAGTTCCTGGACCAGTCGACCCTTTCGCCGGCTGGCATGCGACCAAGGACGAGTTGGTCCGAAAAGACCTCCGGCCGGGAAGCCGAGACACGACCAGCCCCGGCGACGCGACCGATTTGATCTGGGGCTGGATGATCAACACCTGCACCCGCGTCGACTCCAAACGCAACGGTGTCAAACGCTTCCCGCTGCTCGCACTCGCAGCAACCTTCAGCCTTCCGAACGTCGGCGTATCAGAGGAAGCCGTCAAAGTTCTCAAGTACGCGCTGAACACCGGCCTCGATGCCGGGATCGTCGCGGCAGATAAGCAGTATTTCGCCAACGCCAAGACCGAACGTCTCCACGAACCCGTCGCCGAACTCGGCTACGGCGTCTCCACCGAATACCGCATCGACCGACTCGGCGTGCAGAGCGGAAAAGGTGGCGCGGAATACATCGAAGGCAACGTCTACTGCCCAGGCATGCCCGCAGCACTCAAAAACGCCAACAAGGACTTCATCGCCGGAACCATCGACAGCGAAACCTTCAGAATTCGAATCAAAGCGCGAATCGCTTACGCGCTCCGCAACAAAGAGCGCCCCGATGCGAAGGGACGCGTGCCCAAGATGTGCCGGGCACTCGGGAGCAGCCCAACAGTCGTTTGTCAGCTTCGAGAGATGGCCAAAAATGCCGCCAACAAGGAGCGACCGGAGATCGAACAGGACGATCTACCCGAGCATCTCGACGCGATCTGTCGACAGCACTCGGTCACCTTCACCGAAGCGGACCTTCTCCGACAGAAGCAGGTCTTCGAGTACAAATCCGACGAGTGGGAAGAATTCCACGGCCACGCGCGACAGGCCATCGAAGGACTCCACAGCAGCTTCAAAGACGAAGGCAAAGAGCACGTCAACGCAGCCCAGCGCCGCAAGGTCCGCGGCTTCGCCGCTGCCCAGGTTCTGACCACGATCCTGCTGGCCAACTTCAACCTCAGAACCATCGCAACATTTCTGTTTGAAGAGCAGCACGACACCGAGCCCGCAGGTCCTCGGCTGCAGAACCGTCGTGACCGGCTGTTCTACAACCCGTACACGAAAACGAATCCCGAAGTGTCAATCCTCGAGCTACAACGCGAAGGCAAACTCCCCTCACCGCTTCGACGGTAAGCCTCGTCGCCGTCCCCTCGAACTCCCCACCGAACACCGCAAGACGAGACAATTCGGCGCGCACGAAAACGGACCGAACCGCGATTCACAAGGCGAATCGCACCCGCGTTACCCGAATAACGCGCTGGCGAGGCTGGCCCGGAGCTCGAAAACACGAAACGCCCCCGAGATCACTCGGGGGCGTTTTCATTTCGGGGAGTTTTTTCAACAGTAGATAGCACTCCCCTTTCTGTCGGGCTGACAGGATTTGAACCTGCGACCCCTTGACCCCCAGTCAAGTGCGCTACCAAGCTGCGCCACAGCCCGTGACTTGTGCCGAACGCATCAGCACCGAGAAGAAAGCTTACCGGTT
>Ga0247742_10002011_pt1 | contig 13615 bp, 11 predicted proteins | sample UWRJL208509C2_FD_180944 | JGI IMG/M metagenome (GOLD analysis project Ga0247742, IMG submission 180944) | Plant litter microbial communities from Arlington Agricultural Research Station in Wisconsin, United States - UWRJ-L208-509C-2 | ecosystem: Environmental > Terrestrial > Plant litter >...
CTAGAACCACTGGAACCCTCCTCCTATGACGTGACCCTGGATGGAGCTGATCTGATGAGGGCTGTAACACTACCGCCACCGTTCTCAGAACTCTAACCAGCGCACACTGTGTGACGCTTGTGAATCCGTGAGCTGTAACGCGATCGAAACGGGAAAGATTCCCGAGGGCCGAATCACGCCGTCGCGAGCACCCGCTGCAGCCGTAGAAGTGATTCGGAGACGGTGGCTCTGCGGATGGCTTCACGGTCGCCCGCGAGCTCGAGTCGCTCCGCGACGACGAGGCCGCCGATCGCGAATCCGACGTACACGGTGCCCGCCGGATGTCCGTCCTGCGCCCCGGGGCCGGCCACGCCGGTCGTCGAGAGGCCAATATCCGCGGGCTTTCCGTCGACCGCGAGCACCGTTCGCACCCGGTCGGCCATCTGCCGAGCTACCTCCGGGTGCACCGGGCCGTGTTCGGCGAGGAGGTCGGCGTCGACCCCGAGCACGCTGTGCTTGATTGCGGTCTCGTAGGCCACCACTCCCCCGCGCACGACCGCGGACGCCCCCGGAACGGCGATCAGTTCTGCCACAAGAAGGCCGCCGGTGAGTGACTCGGCCACTGCCATGGTGAGCGCCCGGTCACGAAGCATCGAGATCAGCTCCGATGCCACCGTCATGGGCGGCGGGAGCGGTTCTGCTGCGCGTACTTGACGAAGAAGTCGATGCCCGAGATGACGGTCAGGGCGAGGGCCGCGCCCATGACGATCCAGTTGACCCAGTACACCCAGCTGCCGAGCAGCGCCGGGAAGGGCGCGAGGAACAGGGTTATCGCAACCGCCTGCAACACGGTCTTGAGTTTGCCGCTGGCCACCGCCGGGATGACCCTGGTGCGGATCACGGCGAACCGGAACACGGTGATGCCGAACTCCCGCACCAGGATGACGATCGTCACCCACCACCACAGTTCGCCGAGGATGGACAGCGCGACGAGAGCGCTGCCGATGAGGATCTTGTCGGCGATCGGATCGACGATCTTGCCGAAGTCGGTGACCAGGTTGCGGGAGCGGGCCAGGTGCCCGTCGAGGCTGTCGGTCACGATCGCGATCACGAAGAACACGGTCGCCACCCAGCGCAGCGGACCGCCGCGACCGTCGTCGAGCAGCAGCAACCAGATGAACACCGGCGCCATGAGGATGCGCACCACGGTGATGATGTTCGCGATGTTGGCGAGGTTGGCCGGACCCTCGCCCGCGCTGACGATACGACCGCGGAACGGGGTGGAGCCTGGCGCTGCCGCGGAAGGAGCCATGGGATCAGTCCCTGCCGGTCAGTGTCCAGGCATCCTCGTCTGAGGGGCCCTCGTCGACCTCATCGTAACCGCTCGTCATGTCGCCGACCGGGTCGGCACTGTAGCGCTCATCGGGGGCGGGCGCGGGCCCGTCGTCGCCGCGCAGCTTGGCCAGCACCGCGGGCAGTTGCTCGGGCGCGACCAGCACATCGCGCGCCTTCGACCCCTCGGAGGGGCCGACGATCTCGCGCGACTCGAGCAGGTCCATGAGCCGCCCCGCCTTGGCGAAGCCGACCCGGAGCTTGCGCTGCAGCATCGAGGTCGATCCGAACTGGGTGCTGACACACAGTTCCGCCGCCGCGAGCAGCAGCTCGAGATCGTCGCCGATGTCGCCGTCGATCTGCTTCTTCTCGGCCGATGCCGCGACATCCTGCCGGTATTCGGGGCGCGCCTGCCGGGTGACGTGCTGCACCACCGCGTTGACCTCGCTCTCGGTGACCCAGGCGCCCTGCACGCGGATCGCCTTGGAGGCCCCCATCGGCAGGAACAGCGCGTCACCCTGGCCGATCAGCTTGTCGGCGCCCGGCTGATCGAGGATGACGCGGGAGTCGGTCATGCTCGACACCGCAAAGGCGAGGCGCGACGGCACGTTGGCCTTGATCAGACCCGTGACGACGTCGACCGACGGTCGCTGGGTCGCCAGCACCAGGTGGATTCCGGATGCCCGCGCCAGCTGGGTGATGCGCACGATCGAGTCTTCGACGTCGCGCGGCGCGACCATCATGAGGTCGGCGAGCTCGTCGACCACGACCAGCAGGTACGGGTACGGCTTGAGGGTGCGCTGGCTGTTCTCGGGCAGGGTGATCTCGTTTGCGAGCACCGCGGCATTGAAGTCGTCGATGTGGCGGAAGCCGAAGCTGGCCAGATCGTCGTAGCGCATGTCCATCTCCTTCACGACCCAGGCCAGCGCTTCCGCGGCCTTCTTCGGGTTGGTGATGATGGGTGTGATGAGGTGCGGGATGCCGGCGTACGGAGCCAATTCGACCCGCTTCGGGTCGATCAGCACCATGCGCACCTCCGTGGGTTTCGCGCGCATGAGCAGCGAGGTGATCATGGAGTTGACGAAGCTCGACTTACCGGAGCCGGTAGAACCCGCGACCAGGAGGTGGGGCATCTTGGCGAGGTTCGCGACCACGAAGCCGCCCTCGACGTCCTTGCCGAGGCCGATCGTCATCGGGTGCACGCTTGCGGTGCTGGCCTTGGAGCGCAGCACGTCACCGAGCGACACGATCTCGCGGTCGGCGTTCGGCACCTCGACGCCAATGGCGCTCTTGCCCGGAATCGGCGCGAGGATGCGCACCTCATTGCTCGCCACGGCGTATGACAGGTTCTTGGTGAGCGCGGTAACCCGCTCCACCTTCACGCCCGGGCCGAGCTCGATCTCGTACCGGGTGACCGTGGGGCCGCGGCTGAACCCGGTGACGCGGGCGTCGACCGAGAATTGCTTGAGCACCTCGGTGATCGCCGCGACGATCGCGTCGTTCGCCTCGGAGCGGGTCTTCGGCGGGGTGCCGGGAACGAGAGAGGATGCCGCGGGCAGCCGATACGGCGCGGTCGGCTGAGCAGTCGGCACGACCACATCCGTGTCGAACTCCCCCGCGGCGCCCTTCAGCGATGCGGTGTCGGAGAAACCGGGGAGCAGGTCGGCGACGAGCGGGCCGCCGTCGTCACGGATCGCGGTGGCGGGAGCCGCGGCATCCACCTCTCCGGTGAAGCGCTTGACGGCACTCTCGGCCTGATCGAGGTCGACGAGCACCTCGGTCAACGGCTCGGGCGGCGGCGTACGGTCGATGACCACCGCGCGGTCGATGACTTCGGTGCCGTTCTCGGTGGTGTCGTCCCTGCTGATCACCGGGGTGTCGAAGGCGGGGTCGTCTTCACGCCTCGTCTTGTTGCGGCGCCACCACGGCAGCTGCGCGTCTTCGTCGTCATCGAGCCCGAGATCGTCGAGGTCGCCGAAGCTCACACTCTCGGCACCCGCCTTCTTCGAGGTCGGCTCGGGCAGTTGCGCGCCGAACAGATAGGCGTACAGCTCGCGAAAGCGCGCGCCGACCCGGTTCGGCGGCGTCTTGGTGATGATGAACAGCGACAGCACCAGCAGCACGATCACCACGGGCGTCGCGAGATAGGCGGTGCCGACGGCGATCAGCGGCGCGGCGAGCACCCAGCCGATGATGCCGCCCGCGGTGGCGAGCACCGCCATCCCCTGCGACGGATGCGGCTGGCCGCCGAAGATGTGGCAGAGCGCGCTCACGGTGATCAGCAGGATTCCCAGCCCGATGCCGATGCGACCGTTGTCGTGCACGGACGCGGGATGCCGGAACAACCACAGGGCGAACAGCAGCATGATCACGGGAAGGGCGAAGGCGACCCGGCCGAACAGGCCGCCGAAGGTCCACGAGTCGAGCGCGATGGCGATCGGGTCGGTCGGGTTGAACCATTCGACCACCGCACCGGCGATCGCGAGCACGAAGATGAAGAAGGGAACGCCGTCGCGGCGCTCGTCCTTGGCCAGCGTCTCCTTGCCGAACACCCGAGCGGCGCCCCCGACGATGTGGGCGAGGCCGAGCCAGGCCGCGCTCAGCAGGCCGGGCTTGGTCTCGACGGTCTGGGCGACGGGCAGCTTGCGCGTCGTCCCCTTGCCGGTCGCCCGACCCGCCGCGGTCGTGCGGGAGCTCGAGGCGCGCGCGCGCGGGGTCGACTTGGTACTCGTAGCCATGAGAACAAAGGTAAACGGCAGGGACGACAGAGCCGCGGATGCCCGGGGTGCGTGTTCTGGGCGGCGATCAGTACCGGATCGCGTCGATCACCTTCACGCGCACCGCGACCAGCGCGGGAAGGATGCCCGCCAGTGCGCCCACCCCGACCGCGGCGGCGAGGCCGATGAGCGCCGCCTCGATGGGGAACGGCGGGAGGTCGGTGGCGCCCTGTGCCAGCTTCTCCTGCACCCAGGGGTTCTCCACCAGCACGATCGACAGCCCGACCCCGACCACGCCGGCGGCGAGCGTGGCCACCACACTCTCCATCATCACGGCGAAGAACACCCGCCCCGCGGTCGCGCCGAAACTGCGGCGGATGCCGATCTCCCGGATGCGTTGGCGCACGGTGACCAGCGAGATGTTCACCAGGCCGAGCGCCCCCAGGAAGAGCACCAGGCCCGCGACCCCGCCCACCCCGAGCTTGATCGGCAGCAGCGGGTCGCCGCCGTGTGCCGCGTAGTCGTTGCGATTGACGTTCACCTGCAGGGACGACCCCAGGGCAGCCTTCATATCGCGCTTGATCAGCGACGCGAGCTCGGAGGCGACCGCGGGCGGCACCCAGGCCTCGAACTGCGGGAAGTTGCCGTCATTCGCCTTCGGGTCGGAGAGTGCGGCGAAGGCGGGCTCGAGCATGTACATGCTGGCGAAGTCGCTCTGATAGCTGTCCCGGGAAACCCCCACGATCACCGCCGTCACCTCTTCCTCGCCCTGCACCTGCACGGTCGGATGGGTCGCCAACGCCGGTGAGCCGAGCTGCTTCCAGAAGTAGGGATTGACGATCACCGCCGGCGCGAGACGCTCCTCATCCGTCGGCGCGAACCACGCACCGCTCTGCATGGCGACCCGGTGCATCACGCCGTAGTCGGCGTCGACCGCGGTCGTATTCACCTGCTGAAGGCCGTTCGGGAACTGCACCTGCAGCCCACCGTTGATGCTCGCCGAGTGGTAGCGGATGCGGTAACGGTCCACCACGGAATCGAATGCCGTGCGAACCGCCGTCGCGTCCACGTCGCCCGACTGGCTGTACGCGTTGACCATGAGCATCGCGGACCTCCCGCCGCTGCGCTCGTTCGATTCCTGCAGCGACTGCTGCACGATCGCGCCGAGGCCGACCACCGAGCTGATCGCCGCCACCGCGACGGCCACCCCGATGAGGCTGAGCAGCACTCGGGTGCGGTGGATGCGTACCTCCGCCCAGGCCTCGCTGAACGACCCGACCAATGCCGCCGCCATCGACTGCCGTGGATGCCGGCTCACAGGGTCACCTCCGGCTGCCCGGCGAGGGTGAGCACGCGGCCGACGTCGATCGGTGCGAGCACGCCGCGGTCGAGCCGGTAGTGCCGCCGGGCGAGCGCGGCGACGTTGGCATCGTGGGTGATCGTGATGAGGGCCGCGCCGGACGTCTCCGCGATCTCGTCGAGGAGCGCCATCACACTGGCGCCGGTCTCGATGTCGAGCGCACCGGTCGGCTCATCGGCGAGGATCAGTCGCGGACCACGCACGAGAGCACGGGCGATGGCGACGCGCTGCTGCTCGCCGCCCGACAGCCGTTCCGGAGTGGAGAGGAGCCGCGCGCCGAGACCGACCCGCTCGAGCATGTCGGTGGCCACCTGGCGACGGCGCCAGAACGCCCGACCGCTGGCGTAGAGCAGCGGCGTCATGACGTTCTCGAGCGCGGTGCGGCCGGGCAGCAGGTTGAACTGCTGGAAGATGAATCCGATGTCGGCGCCACGGGTGCGATCACGCTGGTTGAGCGAGAGGTCCCGACTGTCGCGTCCGTCGAAGTGGATGCTACCGTCGGTCGGGGTGTCGAGCAGTCCGAGCAGGTTGAGCAGCGTCGACTTGCCCGAGCCGCTGCGCCCCACGATGGAGACATGGTCTCCGACGGCGACGTCGAGGCTGATCCCCCGGAGGATCTCGAGTGTGCTGTCATCCGGAAGCCGCACCGCTCGGGTGACCCCGTCGAGGCGCAGCAGAGCCTCGGCCGCCTGGGCGGTCGTCACTGCTGGCACGGCTGCGTGTTCGGGTCACACGGCGCTGCTGCACCGGGGACGAATTCCAGGATGCTGTCGCCCTTCGCCACCCCGGAGACGATCTGCACCATCTTCCCGTCGGTGAGCCCCAGGGTCACCGCCTTCTTCGTGGTCGTACCGTCGCTCGCGGCCAGGTACACGTTGCCGGCCTGGGCGGTGCCCTCGACCGCCGTCGTCGGCACCACGAGCGCGTCGCTCGCGACCCCGCCCGAGATGGTGATCTTGGCGGCGAGGCCCGGGAACACGGTCACCCCGGCGGGAACCGCGCAGCGCACCGTCGTTCCGGCGCTGCCGCCGGTGTCGCTCTGTCCACCATCCGTCGCGCTCGCGCCCGGCGTCGCCGTGCTGATCGTCAGTCCGGTGCAGGTGAACGGTGCCGGGCCCCCGGTGATCGCGACCTGGGCCTCCGTCGGACGGTTGAGCAGGCGGTACTGCTTCTCGGCGGCAAGGCTGCCGCTCACGCTGAAGGTCGGCGGCGCGACCTGGCCCACCGCATCGCCCACCGCGACAACCTGGCCGACGATGACGGGGAGAGAGGTGAGCACCCCGGCCGACCCGGCGAGCACGGTGACGGTCTTGACGGCGGGAGTGCCGTCATCCGTCACGGTCTCGGAGCGGATCGTGAGCACGGGGGTGTTCGCGTCGACCTGCGCACCCTGCGCGGCGATCACCTTCTTCACCTCGCCGGCGAGAGTCGCCTTGACCGGCACCGCGGGATCGGCCGAGATCAGCGCCTTGACCGTGACGTCATTCGTGATCGTGCCGGTCTCCACGACGACCTGTGGCTGGGTCACCTGGGCCGCCGGCTGCACCGACTGGTCGGCGGCATGGGCGGTTCCCGAGAAGAACGCGAGCTTCACCAGAGCCACCGCGATGAGGGCGAAAACGACGATCCGGATGATGGGGAATACCCACCGACGTGCAACACTCACGAGCCCCCCAGGGGTGACAACGACCAATACCGAATTCGACCCTAGCGGCGAAATGACGGACGGCGAGTCATCCTCACGGATGACTCGCCGTCGTTGGTGCTCGAATCCGCCGAGCGTGGTGTCCCTACGCCTCGATGACGACCGGGACGATCATCGGGCGACGACGGTGCGTGGAGTTGACCCACCGCCCCACCGTGCGACGGATGACCTGGCTGTACGAGTGCGTGTCCCGGGTTCCGTTCTCCGCGGCCTGGTACAGCGCCTTGATGATCATCGGCTTGACGTCGTCGAAGACCCTCTCGTCTTCGGCGAATCCGCGGGCCTGGATCTCCGGGCCCACGATGGCGCGACCGGTCTGCACGTCGACCGCCACGAAGATGGAGACGAAACCCTCCTCGGAGAGGATGCGGCGGTCCTTGAGGTCGGCATCCGTGATCTCGCCGACGGTGGACCCGTCGACGTATACGTAGCCGAGGTCCAGCTGGCCGACGACCTCTGCGTGGCCGTCCTTGAGATCGATGACGGTGCCGTCCTCGCCGATGAAGGTATGCGATTCCGGCACTCCGCTCAGCACGGCGAGCTCCTGGTTGGCGATGAGGTGCCGGTACTCGCCGTGCACCGGCAGCACGTTCTTCGGCTTCAGGATGTTGTAGACGTAGAGCAATTCGCCGGCCGAGGCGTGCCCGGAGACGTGTACCTTCGCGTTGCCCTTGTGCACGACGTTCGCGCCGAGCTTCATCAGGCCGTTGATCACGCGGTAGACCGCGTTCTCATTGCCCGGGATGAGGCTCGAGGCCAGGATGACGGTGTCGCCCTTGCCGATCTCGATCTGGTGCTCGAGGTTGGCCATGCGGGCCAGCACGGCCATCGGTTCGCCCTGCGAGCCGGTGCTCATGTACACGATCTTGTTGTCGGGCAGGTCGGCGGCCTTCTTGCCGTCGATCAGCACGCCCTCCGGCACCCGAAGGTAGCCGAGCTCGGCGGCGATGGTCATGTTGCGCACCATCGAGCGGCCCATGAAGGCGACGCGGCGTCCGTTGGCATGGGCAGCATCCAGCACCTGCTGCACGCGGTGCACGTGGCTGGAGAAGCTCGCCACGATGACGCGGCGCGGTGCAGTGGCCATGACGGCGGCGAGCACCGGGCCGATGTCGCGTTCGGGTGCGGTGAAGCCGGGGACGTCGGCGTTCGTGGAGTCCGGCAGGAACAGGTCGACGCCGGCCTCGCCGAGGCGGGCGAAGGCACGCAGGTCGGTGATGCGGTCGTCGAGCGGCAGCTGGTCCATCTTGAAGTCGCCGGTGTGCAGCACGACGCCGGCGTCGGTCTTGATGGCGACGGCCAGCGCATCCGGGATCGAGTGGTTGACCGCGACGAATTCGAGGTCGAACGGGCCGAGCTGCTCGCTCTCGCCCTCGTGCACGGTCAGCGTGTACGGCGCGATGCGATGCTCTTTGAGCTTCGCCTCGACGAGCGCGAGCGTGAGGGTGGAGCCGATCAGCGGGATGTCCTGGCGCAGACGCAGCAGGTACGGCACCGCGCCGATGTGGTCTTCGTGGCCGTGCGTGAGCACCACACCGACGATGTCATCGAGGCGATCCTTGATCGGGCTGAAGTCGGGCAGGATCAGGTCGACGCCGGGCTGGTTCTCCTCGGGGAAGAGCACACCGCAGTCGACGATGAGGATCTTGCCGTCGATCTCGTAGGTGGTCATGTTGCGACCGATTTCTCCGAGGCCACCGATGGGGGTGACGCGGAGGGTTCCCGGCTTCAGTTTGCGGGGTTCGTACACAGGTGAATTCATTGCATCCAGTGCTCGTGAGTGGTGGGGCCTCGAGCCCCCTGTTTCAAGTTCTCGTGGTGTGAGCGCCCGCGCTAGCGCGTGGTGCCCGCGACCTTGGGAAGTGCTCCCCCTGCGGCCGCGTTGCGGTCCGGGCGGAAGTTGGTGAGGTCGACACCGGGGATGGTGCCGACGAGGGCGATCTCGTCTTCGATGAGTGCCGCTTCGGCGTCCTCCGGCCCGACCAGCGGGAGGCGGACGCGCGGACTGCCGATACGGCCGAGGCCGTGGAGGATGTACTTCGCCGCGACGGTGCCGGGCACGTGCGTCATGACGGCACGCACGAGCGGCTCGAGCTGCTTGTGGGCGGCGGTGGCGGTATGCAGATCGCCCGCGTTCACGGCATCGATGATGGCGCGGTACGGCGCGGGGGCGATGTTGGCGGTGACGCCGATCAGGCCGCTGGCGCCGATGCTGAGGTGCGGAAGCACCATCGCGTCGTCTCCGGAGAAGTAGAGCAGGTCGGTCTGGTTGAGCACGCGGCTCACCTCGCTGAGGTCGCCCTTGGCGTCTTTCACCGCGCGGATGTTGGGGTGCTGAGCGGCGCGCAGGATCGTTTCGTACTTGATCGGGATGCCGGTGCGACCCGGGATGTCGTACAGGATCACCGGCAGATCGGTGGCGTCGGCGATCATGCGGAAGTGGGTGAGCACACCCGCTTGCGTGGGCTTGTTGTAGTAGGGCGTGACGATCATGACGCCGTCGGCGCCGGCCTTCTCGCTGTGCTTGTAGAGCTCTATGGCGTGGGCGGTCTCGTTGGAACCGCCGCCGGTGATGATCTTGGCGCGACCCGCGGCGACCGACTTCCCGACCTCGACGAGCCGGATCTTCTCCGGGTCGGTGAGGGTGGAGGTCTCGCCCGTCGTGCCGGTGACGACGATGCCGTCCGCGCCCGCGGTGATGACGTCGTCGATGTGCTTCTCGACGCCGTCCCAGTCCACCTCACCGTCAGCGGTGAAGGGGGTCACGAGTGCGACGAGCACCTGGCCGAAGGGATTGGGTGGCGTAGTCACGAGTTACAGGGTATCGCGTGGAGGCGACCAGCCGGTCGTCGTTCGCGGCCGGCAGACCATTGCCTGATCGAGTGCCGTTTCGAGCGGCACGATGAGCCGTCGTGTGCGATCGCCGTGGCGCGACGGTTCTCGGGCGATCCAATGGAGGACGACGCCGTCATCCCGCCGCGGAGCGAGCCGCTCACGATGATTGTCGGGGTGCCTGAGCCGAGACGATCCGATGGTGATTCCGATGTGGAGACGTGACTCCGGGCCGAGCGGCCCCATCGGGTCGTCCGGTTCCACGAGGCCGTAGTGGACGAGCGCACTGATGCACGCGAGCCGCCCGCCGACCCGCCAGGCACGAAGCAGCTGCGGTGAGGTGTCAGCGGTCGCGTACCAGCCTTTGCGCACGCGGATGATGCGTCCGTATTCGGACAGCATCCGGAGTTCCCATGCAGGATGACCGCGGGCATAGAGCTCGCTCGCGCGAGCCAAGCCTCCCAAGTCCACGATGCACTTCTCGAGATGATTCATGGGTCGAGTGTGTCGGGCTGCGACGCCGAAGGAGAGCCGTGGCCGGCGAGGTGTGGAGCGCGGACGACCAGCCGTGATTGTGAGGGACGGGACACTCGCGGTCGTGCCGACAGCGCTGACCCGTGAGCGCCTGTATCTGGTCGTGTCGAAGACCGCCCGCTGACGTCTGGTCGAGCAGGATCGGGTGTTCGAGCAGAATCGGGTGGTTGAGCAGAATCGGGTGGTCGAGCAGGATCGGGGCTCCGCACTCCCGTTATTCAGCAGCCAATGCACTCTCGTCAACCGTTCGTCAGCGCCACCGCTCACAACGGACACCGTTGTGATTCATCAGACTGCACAACTGACCACCGTTGTTCAGCAGTGCCTGAAGTCGCTCCCCTGGTTGTGAAGCAAGTGCTGAACAACCGCTCAGTGCTGAAGATCACGCAGCGCTGAAGATCACGCAGCGCTGAACAGCCGCGCGATGCTGAACAACCGCACAGTGCTGAACAACCGCACAGTGCTGAACGACCTCGCAGCGTTGAACAACCGCGCAGTGCTGAATAACCGCGGTCACGAATTCAGGCCGTGCTGAATAACCGCGGTCACGAATTCAGGCCGTGCTGAGCAACGGTGGGCGGTTCTCCAGGGAGTGCTGCACAACCGATAGCGATTGTGCGGGGCATTGCTGAAGAACGGAGGTCGGATGGACAGCACATGCTGAATAACGGGAGTGCTAGCGGGGGGGGGTACTCGCGGGAGTACCAGATGCGACACGGCTCCGCGGCCCGGTTGTCCCGCAGCGATGCGCTGACAGGCACGGCCGGCCGGGTTGTCTCGTCGCGACGGGCCGGCTGTGCGCACGGCCGACGACGAGGACGGCCGACAACGAAGGCAGCCGGCCGCGAAGGCAGCCGGCCGCGAGGACAGCCGGCCGCGAGGACAGCCGACAGTGAGGACAGCCGGCAACGAGGACGGCAGGCCGTTAGGGCGCGACGCGACCGTTGCCGTTGAAAGCGGCGTAGGTGAGCGGCATGAGCTCGGCGAACGAGTCCTCGATCTTCTCCGCCACCATCTCGATCTCGCGCTGCGGGAACGACGGAAAATGACTGCCCTCCCGCTTCGTGCGCAGCGAGATGAAGTTCATCAGTGAGCGGGCGTTGAGCGTCACGTACATCGACGAGTAGATGTTCAACGGGAGCACGATGCGGGCGACCTCGCGGGCGACACCGGCGTCGAGCATCCGCTGATACGACTCGAAAGCCTCCGTGGACTGGCGACGGGACTCCGCCTGCACCAGCGCGGTCTGCTCAGGAGTACCGGGCTCGAAGGTGTAGGCGCCGGGCTTGCCGACCTGCACCAGATTGCGCTCGACGCCGGGAACGTAGAAGACCGGCTTCAGCTCGCGGTAGCGACCCGACTCCTCGTTGTACGAGGCGATCCGGTGGCGCATGAACTCACGGAACACGAAGATCGGCGCCTGCACGTAGAACGTCATCGAGTTGTGCTCGAACGGCGAACCGTGGCGATCACGCATCAAATAGTTGATGAGGCCGCGGGCGCGCTTGTCGTCGCCGTCGGTGTCTTCCGAAGCCTGCGCGGCCTCCAGCGTCTGCTCGCCCTGAGTCGACACCCGAGCAGCGAACAGCACATCGGAGTCGTGCGCACTCGAGCGCACCAGCTCCACGGTCATATCGGAACGGAAACTGATCTCAGGAGTCTCATCTGGCACGGGCTTCACACTAGCGAGCGCCGCCGACATCCATCGGCCAACATCCCGTGACCGCCACAAAGCCGTGACTTAGGCTGAGGCCCAGTACCGGCCGCGGCGGTCGGCTCGCGAAGGAGGATTCATGGCAGTCACCAGCGAAGCTACGACCCTGTGGCACGGAAACCTCCTCGCGGGAGATGGAACGACAACCCTCGACTCCTCGAAGACCGCCGAGTTCCCGGTGAGTTGGGCCGCTCGCGCTCACGGCGAGGCAGCCAAGACCAACCCCGAAGAGCTTCTCGGCGCCGCGCACTCCGCGTGCTACTCGATGGCCTTCGCCAACCTGCTCACCACGGCCGGAACCCCTCCCGACCAGCTCCAGGTCACCGCCGCCGTGACCTTCGACCCGGCCGAAGGGATCACCGGCAGCCACCTGCTCGTGAGCGCGAAAGTCCCCGGCATCAGCGAGGCGGACTTCCAGTCCATCGCCGCCGAGGCGAAGAAGACCTGCCCGGTATCCCGCGCGCTGATCGGCATCCCGATCACCCTGGAAGCGAGCCTGGCCTGATGCCCGAGCCCGCCACCACCCCGCTCCGCGTTCTCGTTGCCGGCGGCACCGGCTTCATCGGCACCGAACTGGTGCGTCAACTCCGCGAAGACGGCCACCAGGTCACCGTCCTCGTGCGAGCCGCACCGAAGCAGGACTCGCAGGCGACGTGGTCGCCGTCGGCCGGAGTGATCGACACCGGCCTCATGGACGACGCCGATGCCGTGATCAACCTCTCCGGTGCCTCCATCGGCAAGCTCCCCTGGACGCAGCGGTACCGCGACGAGATCCTGCAGTCGCGCCTCGACGCGACACAGACGCTGACGGATGCCATGGCGCGCTCCACGACACCGCCGACGGTCTTCCTCAGCGGCTCGGCCGTCGGCATCTACGGCAACCGGCCGGGTGAGACCCTCACCGAGGAGTCGCCGCGCGGACCGGGGTTCCTCGGCGACGTCGTCGAACAGTGGGAGCATGCGGCACAGCAGGCACCGGCGGGCACCAGGGTCGTCACGCTCCGCACCGGGCTGGTCATCGGCGACGGCGGGTCACTCAAGCCGATCATGGCGCTCACCCGCGTGGGGCTCGGTTCGCGCCTGGCCAAGGGCGACGACGTCTGGCCCTGGATCAGCCTGTACGACGAGGCGGCCGCCATCCGCTACTTGCTCACCTCGACACTCAGCGGACCGGTGAACCTGGCCGGACCGACGGTCGCCACGTCGGGCGAGGTCACCAAGTACGTCGCCCACAAGATGCACCGGCCGTACGCCCTGGCGGTACCCGAGTTCGCCATCGACCTCGCACTGCACGACGCGGGCGAAGAGCTGCTACTGAGCAGCCAGCACGTCTCGTCGCAGAAGCTCATCGATGACGGATTCGTCTTCCGCGATCAGACCGTCGAGCAGGCGATCGACGAGTTCCTGTAGGACGAGGATTATCGGGTGCTGCGCTCGAGGGC
>Ga0247742_10002014_pt1 | contig 13605 bp, 14 predicted proteins | sample UWRJL208509C2_FD_180944 | JGI IMG/M metagenome (GOLD analysis project Ga0247742, IMG submission 180944) | Plant litter microbial communities from Arlington Agricultural Research Station in Wisconsin, United States - UWRJ-L208-509C-2 | ecosystem: Environmental > Terrestrial > Plant litter >...
CATATGCCGAATTAAACTCCCTCTACAACCATGTCCTATCTAGTGTTCGTGTCGTTGAGAAAGTTAAGGAGGTCCTCGGGGTCTTGATCGTTGTTAACCCAGAGTTACACCAGTATCCGATAGACTCCGCAGACAAGATGGACTGGTTTCTCTTCCGGAAACGCGGGGAAACAAGCGCCTGCCTAAGCCAGCTCATATCCCTCATTGAATGTGACTCAGACGACAGCATATCCATTCTCCATGCATCGCTATCTGACTTCCTGCTGGATATCACCCGGTCTCGTCGGTTCTACCTATGTCGGGAGTCCGTCCTGGGTGACTGTATAGCCCTTGGTCTTCGCCATATGCGCCAGGAGGTAATTTCTGAACAAGGTCTGTTATTCCAACTTCTCAGAATTTTCTTTTTCAACTGCAATATGACATTTTGGCAGAATATAACCATTGCGCCTTCATAACCATTGAAAGCCTTGACGCGGACCCATCCTTCACCCCTGCACTTCGACATGAATTGGACAAAATATCTTTCCAGACACTCTACGACCATTTTGAAACAAACAAATTCACCAGTAGATTTTGGGAGGTGTCATTGGCGCTCGTCGACATGCTGCACAACAAAGTACGCCGTGATGAACTACGGTATATTTGAAAACAGTTTCTAACAATTCCAAGAACCTCTCCGACCATTATTTTAAAGTTGATGCTGACCTTCTGGACGTCTGCTTCAAAGCTTTCCAAAAGATTGAACCTGACAAAGACATGACTGTGGCCGTATACAATGAGCATTTCCCCCACGTCCTTCGGCTCCAGCCCGATGATCCAGCTTCAGCATTTTCTGTTCAACTCTTACCCGGCTCAAAACACCAAATTGGTGAGATTCTAAAGAGGATCACCACCCTGCATCTCCAGCAGAGATTTGTGCTTACAGCAGAGCATTATGCAACTGTTGCCCTGTACTTTATGGAAAATTATCTATTCTACTGCAGGTAGGTCTCGAAGATTATGTCTCTCCTCTTTTCACACTGACCAAAAATCTCTGTAGCCTGTGCAGGAGTGCGGATATATTGCATTCATCCAAAGATTATTACAAAGAAAGACATGCTAATTCCCTATCGGCTCTGCTCTGCATTGCCCACGCACTTCCTCTAGCAGCCGCATCTAACACCGTCATGCAACATCATATCTTCAATTTTGACAACTATCAACTTGGTTTGGAGATCCCGCGGACATTTCATGCAGAGTGGCCTCTAGATGGGTGGAACGATCACGTCATTCAACCTGCTCGAGATGCCGTTCTCAATTATTACAAGGTTTGTGTCTCAAACACTGTCTTATTTAGGCAGAATTCACACTCAATCACACTCAATGCGACCTTTTCTAGCGATACGCGGAGCCATCGAGTTTTGAAGAATATATGCGCCTCAATAACTTATATTAGTTCTACCTTGCAGAAGAATCGTAACTATCATAGAAGGCGTTGAAGGATAATGTACATACAAAAGAAAATCAATCCGAGAATGTTTGAAACACCGAACGCAAGCGCTTATATGGTTATCTTTTATATGTCGGTCGTCAATGAGCAACAGTGCTGAACACTGCTCGGGTCAAGCCACAGCTCTGGCCTCAAGCACATTACCCGAAGTGGGCGGGTGGGAAAACTCGACACTTGCAGCGTGTAGCTTGGATCACTTATATGGTGCATAAATGGTGCAAGAGACGCAAAGGCCCGTAAACCCGGGAAAAATAGAAATGGGTTGAAGAAAATCGGGCTGCGTATTAGAGAGAAGAATGGAAGGTGAGCCTGAGTGAGTGAAAAATAGACCGCTGGTGTAAAGCGTACTGTGTGCTCGACTCGAGCCCGCCTTTCCTTATACGAAGACAGGGGCTCTAAATTCCTCCCGTACCTCACTAAGGGTAGAGCTGGAAAGTTACTACCGAATCGTCATCTAAACGAAACTGACAACAAATTGACGAAAACGCTCCTTTAGTCACAGTTATGAACAACCTCGTGAGTTGTACCGGTGTTAATCATAAAATTCACCTTAACTACATGTCCGTCTATACATTTCTTCCTTGTTTTTTTTTTGCGTTTGGCTTTCGGTTAGGAGTTTCAATGGCGACCGACTTCTTACATCTGCGCCCCTAACACGTGCGCGTCGCATCACGGTACCCAACTCACGCGCACGTCGCAAGCAATTGAATTGTTCAGAAATTTCCCTATGCCCAGGTTTGTTTCTTGACCCTCATCATTCCTTCTGCTGGCTCAGTAGGTTCCACCCCATCGCCTATACTTATTTGATTTCTTTCGTTCACTATGCAAGACTCCGACCGAAGAGGCTTCTGGACATACAAGCTTCACAGCATTCTCCGTCCCGCATCTCGTGCCACGGTTCCCAGCGCTGTCAATAGTCCAAGTCTGAGTCGCCATCCAGCTGGAGAAATCTGGCGACACGTTCTTTCCAAGGCTCTCTATGAAGACCTTAGGCGGGCAGATTACGGCCTTCGACGCTTCGTTCGCCTTGAGCACTGGGGACTCAGCGGTACTCTACTTTACGATATTCCTGTGTCTCCCGTAGCTGTTCTTGATGGCGTTGTCGAAAAGGAAGTCCACATTAATCTGAAGACTGTTTTTGGCGATATGGAAGATCCGAAGAACCACGGAATGCATATGGATGACCTACTCGATGCAATCGGTGGCAAGGTCGTCTATTTTCCCTCGTATGCCTGCACATCCTTCATTGTAAGTTCTGAACTTGACGGCTCAGATGCTTTATGGTTACATTTTCTCCAGATCGGCCAAACCATGAAAGCCTTTTTTCTTGAGCAGCCTGCCTTGTGCCCGATGCTTACCCAGGATGGATTCTCGGTTGCAAATGTTGCCGCAAATGGCCCTCCGGATTTCCTCTCGCAGCCATCTCTGGACGTGGATCTCTCAAGTGTAGGCTTCATGGATGGCGACGATGACTTCTTTTCGGGCAGTCACTATCTATCTGATTTGACGAACACATTCTTGCGGGATAGGCTGGACCAGGACGACCCTCTTCTGGCTCTATGCGTACGAACATCAAAATTTGGTCTAACACGAGACTCGACTTCAGGCGGAGAAGAATCGGACGATAGCCTGAAAGAGGATATTGACAGCTCGCTCTCGACGATTGATTCTGCGGGGCTCGTCAGTCCTCTCATGGGTATCTCTGACATTGATGCTTCTGGTGATACAAATGGTCTAGTTGAATGCTTGCACTCGAAGGCCACCCCTGGCGATACATCCATCTTCAAGGTCGCTGGACTCGTGTCGTTCTTGGATGTCGAGGATGGGGAATGACATATCGTCGACCTGGTCGGGAGTGCACAACGTCCAATACTATTGAACCACACTCTTTTGAAAATTTACACAACGACAGAGCTGTATCATCTTCAGCAGGAATATGGTATTGAATTTAAATGTCCAAAGATTCCATAAGCCCCGCAACTAAATTGGCCTGTAGCGAAACGGCAGGTGAACATGTTAGAGAAAGTCTTTTTTCACGGATATTCAACGCCAGCGGCTTTCATGAGGTCGGCGACTTCGACGTCTAGTGAAATAGGTCAAAGGCTTCTCGAGAGATACTCAGATAAGTACTCACGATCTTCTGTGTTCCGCATCCGAGATGAGAAGGTGCAGACATTCCCTGAATAGAGATGAGAGACGCAATGAAAATGATGTCGTTGACTTACCTGGACCGAACACAAAGTCGCCACCTATCTGGGCAAGATTGCCTTGTTTACCAATCATAGAAGGGTGTAGAATGCCGCGCTATAATTCTGAATCAGTATGTTGGTATGAGGCGTAAATTAGAAGCATTTCATACCCACATACTCTGCAGTGTCTGTAGAGCGAGGCCAGACTTCAGGTAACTCGGTTTCTTCTGCCCAGCCGGTGTTCCTTGAAAAGTCTCAATGGTCATACCCAGCGCCTTATACAACACCCTTGACGGATCCGCATAAATTTCTCCGGTAAAGTGGGTAACACCTATATTCGACTCTTTACTTAAACACGATTCGTGAGGTCTGAGTGAGACACACCTTTATAGACTGCAATCACACTGGCTTCTCCGCACCCGATGACGACCACACGAGTTCCTGCTCTATCTAGTGCGTCTTTCGACACGGCACCAAGATCTTCAACGTACGACTGGATTCTGGATGAATTCACTCGATGACTCTAGACGCGTATTTGTCAAGCTCACCTGGCAGGCCTATCCATAATGTCAACCAGGATTATTCAATCACAAAAATCACCGCTAATGATAATGGCGTACCCCGCATCCAAAGTGACCTAAGTAGTGGCGGCAGGTTATTCTATGAAACAATGGGATTTGTATGCTGGGGAACATACGGATGAAGACGACGATGGTCTTCTGTTGCTCGAATAGAGATCCAAACTTGACTTTCTCTCCTTTGGAGTCCAGGATGTCGGTATTTGAGGCTTCCGAGATAATTTTCTCGTCTGGAAGCACCTTGAAGTCTGTCATGTTGAGGTTGTAGCAGTTGTTCAAGAAGCACATGAAACCCTGGCTCGGAAGTACCGTGCCGGCCATCTCCCACGCCCCACCTTGAATTCGAACCGGGACACCCATGTTTACCCACTGTTTTGCACCATGCCCATCTCCTCCTACATCTCCTCCATTCCACACCATCTCACAAGTCTAACGTATTGCACCTGAGGCCTTACTACCATGTCCTTGACTGCAAGTGGCCCGGAAGCTCAAGACGCGCTCTTTGAGAAACCTACGAAGGCCCATGTCCCCGCAGCTTTGGCTAATGCTTCCATGCGACTCGATTTTCCTCCATCCTACGTTCTAGTAGGAGTTTACAGACTGTTTACCGACAAGCTGCTGTACAAGCCAGCATGGGACAAATGCCGACATGCAGCGAGACGCGGTGCCATTGTCGGAGCCATTTGGGCACGTCGTTCAATCTGCCTGTATACGCTGGAAACTAATATAATCACAGGCTGTCTTGACATTTTCAATACAGAGGAAGTTTATTGAAATATTCTTGTCGAAGTAAATTTGGGGCCATCTCTATCCCCGTCGTCTCACTGAGCGTTCCTTTGCACGGCAGTTCACCTCGAATTACTGGCCTTTCGCATGACACTATGTTCGGGTACCAAGTCCCATTCAACATCCACACATGTTCGTGTTTTTCATCTTGCTTCTCAATAGCTCCTGATATTCTCTCCTAGACGCGACCCTCATGATCGTTGGGTCCCAAGTCACCCGTATCATGCAATTCTTTCTCCGACGGAACATTAGCATTGCACGGGACCGAGTATGGGACCAAACTGTCGCTTCTCGAGGAAAAGGACCGGACTTTTGGCAACCCTATGTTGAAGAATGGCAGAGCCCTCCGCGCGTAGAAATCAACTCAAAGCAGCAGAAATTCGTGAATAAGTGGCTTGGTGGCTGGTTCGGGCTCTTCGTCGTGAAAAGAGGTGAACGGTTGTCCTTAGTTTTCCTGTTACACTACTCATCACAACACAGTTCTTCTTTCGCCTTTCCAAATTTATCCCTTTGTCGGGATGGCAGTGTCGGCCTGGTTCAAGGCGCTTGGAACAGCTCATGTTTTGCATAGACGTGTACGTCAGCTCCTGTATGTGCCCGTTTCCATGCACTGAAACGTCCTTGTCACATATCTAGTACTTTGCGGCCAAGAAAATGTCAGAACAACAAATCGCCGTCTTCATGGAGGAGCGAAAGTGGGATTACCGCAGTACGTCGCCTATCCTCTGTGACTGTTTCACCAATCAACTTGCTCATGCTGTGTCTCCATAGGCTTTGGTTTCGCTGCTGCGTTCCTCGAGAGTTTTCCTATCATCGGACTTGCCTTTACAGTCTCAAACCGAGTCGGTGCGGCAATGTGGGCTCATGGTATGTATCTCACTGGCATTGTCCTCTTACTGTCGTACCTAACTAACTTTCGTATTTCTAGACCTAGAGAAACGGCAACACTTTGTAGCAGAAGAGAAGCAACAAGGTCGCTTTGGCTCGTCCAAAATAGATTAATTTGACATCTGTCCACCGCCCGATGTTGTATTCTAGTATTTGCAAAATATACATCATCCATCAAGCATCGAATCCAGTCGCGTTGTTCAAATTTCGTATGCTGGCTACTTTATGGAACGTCCGACGTCAGTCACGCCCAAAGATCCTAATGAACTCCCCGGGATGTGACCTCATACCATAAAGAAACAAGGAGGGATGTATCGTGCGAGATTTCTACGAACTTCTTTGGAACATCCGTATCTGAGCCCCAGCGGTATGTTTGATACGCAGTGCTTTGGATCAACATTGTATTTACTCAAGGTCGCAATAAGATTAGATTGCTCAGAATGTCTCTCGGCATGTGCAAGTACGTGTAAGGAACCCCCGACTTCACAGCACCATTGGACCAATGCTGTGGCGCTTTCCCATCAGCTTCCGTTGACAGGTGCACTTGTTTTGTTTACAGTTTCACAGCCGAACATTGAAACTGCACATCGCTTTATCAGCCTCGTGATTCCGCAATTGCCACGAGGCGTCTGAACTTGACGCTGAGGTTATTACAGCGGCATTTGGTCATTGGGTAGCGCCCATTCTCTCTCTCTCACCTGCACCAGTACCCGTACCAGTAAGTTGTCAATCTCGCCCTCTAGTCTTGTCGCTGAACCCAATGCCTAGTGAGTTTCTTCCAAGGTGCCTCGAACGTCAAGATCAGTGGCAATCCTTCCTTCAATGTTGTCACCGGCAGTCAGCAAATCTTCGACCAGAGCCGCCACAATCACATCAAAGACTCGTACAATACGAAGAATAAGAACATAACGGACTCTTATAATGACAACTCAGGGCGCTATAGTGAGTTTGATCGCAGTTACGACTCTGAGATCGATCTGACGGTAGGGAATTTGTATTCAGACGGGATTAGCTCGAACTCTGCAATCGATTTTCGCAGTGGTCGTGGTCATCGAACACCATCTCCCTACGGTACAACCTCCATATACAGAGTGTCGGCTCATATCTAACCTATGCGTAACCTACAGGCAACCAACATGCACCTCCTCCACAACAGGCGTACCCACAAGTACCTTACGGATATGGATCGCCTACTTCATCGTTTCCATCACAGTATGGTCAAGGACAATACCCTCCGCCGACGGGGTACCCGCAACAGTATGGTCAAGGCCCATTTTCCCCGCCGATGCACCTACAGGCTCCCGGCAATCGGATCAACAACCACGAGTCATTCAACACCCGGAATGAGCAGATGCATGATGCGTACAATGATCGGTCATATACATACGGTGGGTTCGGCCTACCTGTAACTTTCTCCAGCTTTGCTCATAACTATCGACAGAGGAAACCGACGAGAGCCCGTCTGCGAGAAGAAAGGGGAAGAAGAAGAGGGCGCCAACGCCACCTTCTGGATCAGACGGTATGACATTTACATTCGGAAGCCCATCACAGCAATACTCATTTGTTTTAGACGAGGGAGATGAGCCACCAAGAGGCATGCCTGGTAGAGAAGCAAGTACCACCCAGCAGAGACACGATCCTCGTCAAGCAAAGGCGCTCGATCCACAGAGAACGTCACCTATGTCCCCCCAGTCTCAATATCCAGCCTCTCAGTACAACAACTACCATGCAGGGTCTCAAATTCAGGTAACTAATCCTCAGATAAATTCCATGAGTCCTGCTATGGTGTCTACAATGGGCCAGCTCATGAAACAGGTGGAGAAGGAGACTGCGTGGTCTGACGACGAGGAGACGAAACCATCAAAACCTCGACGGAAACCCCAGAAGACCGAAGAGAAGAGCAGCAGCAGCGAGAGTGATACTCCCCCGACCAGGAAAAGAGGGCCTGACATGCTTGGGGACCGAATGGCGAGACTCAATATCAACGATCAATCTCAACCGGCTTTCTCTCGCGTCAAGTCCGATCCTCAAGTTCCGCTGGCAACGAATGCACAGGCTATTCCTCATCCTGAGGTGTCCATGCATGCTGTGAGTACCCTGGACATTCCGACGCAGATCAAGGATCGCCTCAGCACTCCGGCTCAGTCTCAATCTCAACCGTTGCCCAACCCTTTCTTGCCTGGTGCCTGGCCGAATCCTTGGGGCGTTCCTCCTGACAATGGAGCCAATGCTCCGTCCGTGCGGGTCGACCAGAGCGTTCATAGCACTACCTCCAAATCATGGAACGCAGACAACCAGAACATCTATGGCTCACACAATAATAATTCTATCAAAGCGAGCGTCGTTCAGGAACCCGGTGCGTAACGTTCTTGAGTTTCTAATGATGGTCGTCATCTTATTCAATTTACAGCCAAGAAATATGGGAAACGAATATTCGGTCTGCGAAGGTCGTGAAACGATTCAAACTACTTGGAGGTTCAGAAGATGCACGTAGCATCTTCAGCACCCTCAGTCGTTGATTTTGCGAGAATGTTGCTATCAACGTTTACATTTGGAGGGCATTCCACGACGGCACACACCATGCCGTAGCCTTCCTCGTGGCCCGTATTGGAAGTTTTGGTAGTTCGTACATATACTAGGACGCGTGTGGACGATCCTATACTAAAGTCGGGATTTCAACAGCTCGCTTCGCTTCGGCGCCTCGACGGTGAATATTCTCGGTTTAAGCATGTGCGAGATACTCGAGTTCAGCGACACGCCATCGTTATTAGGACTGAATGTTTTCATGTGGTCCAGACGAGTCACGAAAACCATGTTCTGTTTTGATTATGGTAGATTACTAATCATAAGATCGGATACCAGATGCCCTTCCAACGTGGTGCCAACATGGTTCAACTGCCCTACCTACTGCCTCGAGGGCAGTTGAGCTTTCACTGCCTCAAGGCTTGCCTCCGGTGTAAGCGATCACACTCATTTTCATTTTAGCCCCTACTTACATCAAATGAACGAGGCACTGCCCTGATAAAACCTGTACTGTAGTAATTCAATCAATTCGTTAGGTAGGGTGACGCGTGACCACTCAAACGAAATTTTGGTTTCGTTAAATTATTATATCGGGTAACATGTGTCAGCTTTTTGGGTCCACGACGCGCTTTCGGAAGGATTTTGGGCGATTTTTGAGGATTTTAGCGTGACCTGGGTGACATTTCGTAAATTTTGAGAGGGCCGTGACGCGTGACTAACGAATTGATTGATTTAGTACAGTACCTTGTTGAGCCTCACACGTGTGTGGGCCGCTGGGTGTATCTGTATCGCCTTGTTGTGAGCCACCAGGCAGATTAGGCCTCGTGGCAGCACGAACGTGCTTGGTGTGCACCATTCATATTGGTGATCCTTTGCGCTCGTGGCAAACTATTTCGGCGATTCCCGGATTTCGGCTTGGCGGTACTTTTTCGTGGTTCACGAAGCAAGCTTCAGCTAGTAATCACACGCAAGCTGATTTGGCTACCTTCGTCAAAACGCAATTAAATAATCATGAACCCAGCTAAGGCCTGAAGTCTCTGGTATGGTGCAGTATGGTTCCGTCCAAGGCACCAATCCAAAGAAGAAGGCGCATCAGCTATATCTGGTACTGGCATGCTATGGCTAAGTAGAGGGCCCCGGTCGTATAGGAATTTGACCTTGAAAACCAATGATCTAGGACAGCTATTTACGACCAACGAGGATCTAGTTGCCGTTTGCCCACCTAACAATCTTGTCTACTATTGGAATTGACAGATTTTGGGCATAGGCTAGGGATACTCAATCGGTTGTCCATGTGGCTTCTTCATTTTTGTCTGCACGACTTTCCCCTGCGTCTGGAAAGATGGTGGAGAGGTCTGTGCTTAGTCATGTGGTTGAATGGAACCTTTGCTTGATTTAGTAATAGCACCTTGCAACGTCATAGATGCGCTTGACTTTAGGCAATCGCTTTTCAGCTCTTGGCGTAGCTTATAAGGAGCTTCATCACTCTTGGCGTGAGTTTATGTCGCTCTTGGCGTAAGTAGATGACTCGCTCTTGGCGTAAGTAGATGTCGCTCTTGGCGTAAGTAGATGTCGCTCTTGGCGTAAGTAGACGTCGTTCTTGGCATGGCTCCCGTCGCGCTTGGCGTGGGTCCCTTCGCGCTTGGCGTGGCTCCCGTCGCGCTTGGCGTTATCTGTCTGAGCTGCAAGTGCTGTATAAAACCGCATGTTGAACGTCTCCTTTTGCCAAACCACTCTCTATGCAATCTCTCAGCTATAATCCAACGCTTTCTCGCCATCATGAACCTCCAACGTCGAGGGTTGCCGATTTGGAGTCTCCTATGCTCTCAACCCATTCTACACACTTCACCACTTCCCTCCAGCTACGCGACAACAAACCCGACTCACACAGAAATTCGTCGACCAACCTGTGGGCACGAAGTTCGAGGTTATGCACATGCCAGACAGCGAAGACCTTGGGAGAGACTGCCGCGACGACCGTCCTGCCCAGTAGCGCATCGACCCAATACCAGCAACTTCGATCAACATGGCCCGGACCTACTGAGCTCGTAAAGCAGTGTCCGAGGTCCCAATCTATTCGCAGTTTAGCTAGCGCGCCAGATACATTCCATCGGACCTCTTCGTATACTACTTCTAATCAACAGGTCGAAGACCAGGTTGAAGATTCCGACCATACGGAACTCAATACCCCTTTGGAAACAACACGAACATGTGAGCGCCGGGTATCCTTATCGACCGCCGGGAACTCAAAGCGAGCGCTCTGCACCGAAGTCAAGGAGTGTACATTGCAAAAGTTGTTGAGGACGACTACTAAAGAGAAGATATTGGTGAATATACATAGTTCTTCATCGTAACCCCAATTTAATTGAATCCACTTCATTTCTAACAGATCATATTCTCTAGCCTCCTTTTTCTTTATTTCGGCGTTGACTTGCGGGCAGAGTTAGGCACATCTTGCGAATCCAGTGAACAACTCATCGGCGGGGCGGTTGACTTCGTTATTTTGGTTGCTCTTTCTATTTTCGTACGCTTAATACGTCTTCAGTTATCTACGCGACTGACACGTCTGTCTAACAGGCGATACAGTATTTGTTCACAGACGAGCACGCTGGAATACGAGGGGTGAAGGTGTTTCGGGACGGTGTTATGAAGATCGTTGCCATCGAAGTTCGTTTTATTTTAACCTCTCAACTACTTTCTGAGGTTCTATTAGGAAGTTATCGTTGGTGATATCATCTTGATCGAACCGGTTGATATTACTCCGTGCGGTGGTATTCCCGTCGTTGCCTCTATGAAGTCAACGAGGACGGCCTTTGGCCAACTTGCCAGAATGTTGATGGGTATGTTTTGCCACTGAGGTCTGCCATTCCCTAATCAATTTCTGATCAGGCATACTGTCTGGCGGTTGGATTCTGAAGCTGTTTCTTCTGTTAAGACCCGACGGCGTTTTTAGAATTATGCCGCCAGTAAATAGTGGGGTTTTGGTTTTATTGACTCTCCTCGTCGCAAGGGTGGTCTGCGTTCTCCTACAAGTCGATAAAGAAGTGCATGCACGGTACGCCCTCACAGTCACGGCTTTGGAAGATATAACTAGATTCTTCCTGCTCAACAGGCCTGCTAGCCATAACAACACCATGTTTTTGATCTTGCTTACAGCTGCTATTAGCGTGCTCATTATTGCTGGGTTTGGGGGTAAGTACGAACGTCTCCCTTCCGTATAAAACTCACAAAAATTTCTCAAAGTGGCTAAAAAAACACAGAAGCGTAGACGATCTACCCTCAACATTTTTAACGTGTACAATTACGACCAAAGCCACCACACCAACATCCATGATTCATACAATGCGAGTAGCAGTCACATGACAAACTCTAATAATGATATTTCAACACGGTATAGTATGCACAATTCTCTTGCACAATTTTTTGAGTGGCTCTGACATATTCTTTTTGGGCCTAGATGGTACACACCTGCCAGATAGAAACCAGTTTGTTCCGCCCACCTATGGTATGAACCCTTGCTCTCTATGCATACTTTTATGATAAAGGCTAGGCAAATAGATTCTCATTACACCACCGAACCGGAATCGCAATATGCGAATGTCCAACTGACCTCACCATATGGCGCCCCTTACAGCCATGTGTCTCATCAAAACTACCAACCCATGCCGCATCGTCCATTCAGATCGAACTACCCCCAGCCTCCTGGTCTACCGTTCTCGTACTTTCATCCAGGTGGATACCCCCTGCCTCCGCCTCCAAGCCCACCTCGCCATGAAAGTCACTTACAGAGGGAGGTTTGTTTGGCGGATATCCAGTCCCGGGCTCACACAGAGTGATGGGTCACCCCGCCAAAAAAAGTCAGACTATGGCTCACCCCCTGTTTCTTAAGGCAGGTTCTACTCAACTATGACATTCTAGTGTTTGACCTATATTGATCACAGCCCTGGCGGCCCCCAATAGAGCATGTCAAATAGAGCGCAATCTATAAACCAATTCATGCTCTTTGCTCCGATTTTACTCTATTACTCTCCTTTTGTCTCTTTGATAAATAGTGCTATCTTTCCTAACCATCGCCCTAATGATTATATTACAATCCCATTCTTTTGACTCCTTTATTAATCAATATATTGTGATATTCACCTCAGACTCTCCCAAAAACCTAAAATTCATCATGGCCACTGTAGTTGCAGACATTTATTGGACTCACTTATTGTCTATTATACTGGCACTTTCTATAGTCTCTTAAATGAGTATATTTATACAGCATTATAAGATCATATATGATGCATGGTGACTATACGCAACAGAAGTGAGCGACTTATTATAGTGAGAACTTCCATCGAGTGGGCATTACTTCAGTGCACTATACAGTCAAGTAATTATATTATGCTAACCATTAGGTAGAATCTGAAGGCCAAACCAGCTTTGTAATCTAAATGATGCAAATCACAATTTCTGAGAACCACAAGGTTGAATTGCGCTTGGGTTTCACTGCAGCAGGTCCCAGTCACATGCACATGTCTTTGCATGCCACGGCTGCAGGTTTCCAGGTCTGATTCACTGCAGGCAATTACCTGGTGATGTCCAGATCCGATACTGAGAATATGTGGAAAGTATTATGAATGCAACCCAGTCCTATTTTTAGGGAAGAATCTTCAGGAAGAACTTAAATATGATAGAGAAATACTTTAACCACCTGGATAATTGCTCATCGAATTTTTTTCCACTCAATGAAACCTCTACTCGAGTAGCAAGTACCACCTCGACATGCACTTCTGCTGTTGGAATTTCAAATTTACCGTATTTACACATTTCGTATTTATGCACTATTTCCACTCGATTAGGTATATAAACTCAGGTAGTTTACCTTGTACACCATGCAATTGCAGGCCTGTTACCAATTGCAGTACTATTCAGTGATGAACGATTTCTAAATCTCACACAATTGCATCCCAGATGGGGGATCACGCATCATCCTCTTGCCACCAGTCAATCTGTTATGACTTGAGTTAAATACTAAGTCAAAGATGAAGCATTAACGTCAGTCAAATCGTCTAAGTTCTGTAGCCGACTTAAAGAGTGCTGCTGGAAGCAGTATTGTCTTTGAAGTGCAAGTAGAACGTTTCCAGTTAAGAATTAACTAAAGAACATG
>Ga0247742_10002015_pt1 | contig 13602 bp, 21 predicted proteins | sample UWRJL208509C2_FD_180944 | JGI IMG/M metagenome (GOLD analysis project Ga0247742, IMG submission 180944) | Plant litter microbial communities from Arlington Agricultural Research Station in Wisconsin, United States - UWRJ-L208-509C-2 | ecosystem: Environmental > Terrestrial > Plant litter >...
CATGGTCACGACTCGTTTACACGGGTGTGCCGGTGATAGGCATCGCATCGGCTCACGGGCGTAGGGCGTCCGAGAGGTGCGGTACTGACCCGGCTCTGCTGCACCGGTATCGCGTGGTATGCGCATGTACTCATCTGCCCACTCATCAATCCACACGTCTGGATCAGGCTGCATACCTCGAAAGTAAGCCTCGCGGTATACCTCCGCGCCATCAGATCTGGCCAGGGCCATCAACCACCTCCCAGTTGGTTTCGAGTGTGTGCCCGAAGTCCTCTGCGGACATGCGACTGGCCTCTTCGAGTCTTGTCCGTAACGCTGCCGTCAGGCGTCGTTCGATTTCCCAAGGATCAGTCATAGCGGCCAGTTCCGGCGCCAATTGGGGCGGCATGCCCAAGAGAGTGTCGCGCAACATGCGTCCAGCGTTGTAGGCCCCCGACTGGACCGCGACGATCTCGACCATCGAGCCTTGAGCCTTGTGAAACTCCATCTCAGCCAACTGCGCCAGGTAGTACTCGCGGTGGGCGCGAGCCTTTTGAAAATCGGCAGGTTTCCTGGCGGTAGCCATTGGCTGCGGCGCAGCCGTGGAAGTCGGCTCGGCAAGGGGGCTGAGTTGGCTGTGAACGTCACGCTCGATCCGAGCCTGTTGATGACGAGCCGATACAGCGGCCTTGCTTGGATCGGCTGTTTCAACGATGAGGGCTTCGGTGGCCAGGACATCGACCTTTTTGCCGTCGGGCGATAGCACCAGGCGGTTGTTATCTTTCAACCAGGTAATGTAACTGGGTGACCTGCCGATGCGAGCCGCGAAAGCGCTCTTTGACAGGTAGGTTGGTTCTGTCATGAGCCCTCCTTTTTCAACGGCTTTTCAATGGAGCCTTTCAATTTCAATGGATTGAATTTCAGTAAGCTGGCAGCCCTGCCGCTAACGCTTTCCCGCGGGTTTCATGCCCCGTGTCCCTCGAATGCCGCCAGGGTCCCCGGCGACTTTCGGCGCACCATTTTGACGCATGCCGCTACAAGCCACGTATTCCGTGGCCTCTAGCGCATCATGCCTGACCGTTGCCCGAGGGCGGCAGATCGCACACGCCCAACCGCTTGGCGGCCCAGCGTTCATACAGCCCGATGGCGACATCGGCGCCGGCCATCGCGGTGAGACATCCAATGCTCCCTGCCGCCAGGACCGACATGCCCGAAGCGTGCAGCAACATCATGGTGGAAAGCCCGCAGACCACGCAGGCTCCGGATCGAAGGAGCAAGCGGCGAATCAAGGACCAGCCACTTACCCCCGCTTTATCGGCCCGCCATGCCTCGCCGGATATGCCGCCGACCAGGGACAGCACGATCACCATCCAGATCGGCATTTCTATCAATGTCTGTTGTTCGTTCGTCATTAACCACACCGCCTAGATTAAATTTGATTTCAAAGACTCAACGAGTGATACGACACGATTGGATCGTACGCTGCCCGCTGATAGGCTCCATCCTCCATACCAAGGATTTGAACCAGGAGGTTCCAGTGTCAGCGAAAGAAAAATATGAAATATGGAAGAGGCTACATGAAGCTGAAGGTGGTCTCGCTTATGGGCTAGCTGTGTATGGAGACCACATCGCAAAACGTGAAAAATACAAAACGTTAGAAGGCATGGACGCTGTGCGCTTCTACCTAATTCATAAGTTCAGCTGGGCACCAGCTCAAGTTCGAGGCATGAGCTATGAGGATATGAGCTTCGTACTTCAAGAAGAAATGGCCGGCTTCACCTACCCAAAAGAAGCGCGGGTTAAGTAGAACCATTCATTGCATGCAATTTTTGCTCAAGGCAGGCCAACCTTGCTTTGAGCAATTGCAAGGCAACCTGGCGATGACTGTGGTTTCTTTTGTGCAACGCACGCATGGAGATTTCATTGCGCTTGTTCATCCTGAGTACCTCGAGTGGGGCCATTTAAAATGAAATTTGAAGACGTGACGCCAGGTTTGCGCGTTCACATAACCAGCCAAATAATCCACAGCGGTCGCCTATTCCTCAAGACTGCCACCGTCCTTACGGTATTCGATGAAATGAGCGGTTCGCCTCACATCCGGCTGCGCCTAGAAGATGGCTCTGCTGAAATAATTCCTGGGATCAAAGCCGAAGACTTAGATTTCGAATAAAAATAAAAAACCCGGCGCAATGGCCGGGTTCAGTGTGGTGGTGTGTCCTGCTGCTTGCGGTCGCACCTATCGAAGATGGGTACTTTTTACAGGTGGATTCCGGTGGCAGCAAGGGAGTTTTAATGCCATGGCGCAATACGGGTGCGATACAGGTATGACGCAGGTGCAACACAGGGACAACGCATTCAATCGGCTATCGTTTCTGGTGCTCTGTCTTACTTGTCCCACTATCCTAGATCGGAGTAGGACAGCTACAGGCGCCTAAATACGGGGCTCTGCCCTACTGTCCTACCTTTATTACTTTTCTCTTATGTATAGAGAGAAAGTTAAAAGCACGCGTGCGCGCCATGGGCGCGACTACGTGCCCGCTATGCTCATGTGTGCGTGGGGCGGGTAAAGGTTGGACAGTAGGACAGCCCAGCAACGGCGCGGCCTGCGCTTGTCCAACTGCGCCAAATGGCAGTCGGACAAAGCAGGACAGTAGGACAGAGGCACGCGGAGTGATGCCGAGGATCATGCAGCCTTCCCCATCAGCATGCCGGCGATCTGCAGGTGTGCCTCATGGAGACGCTGGTAATAGGTATCCCGGCTGCATCCGCAGTGGGTGTACTTCTGCGACAGGAAGCTTTCGTGGTTGCAATAGTGCTCGCGTACGACAACCGAAAGCTGGGGCGGCAAGTGCTTGTTGACGATGAGCTCGATATCCGCCGATTCATCCAGCAGCACCCGACTACCACGCGTGCCGCGTATCAACTCTCCTTTGCACTCCATCAGCATGGCGATCATGTTGCCGCCACTCGGCCCGCCAGCACCGTCCGGCACAGGCGAATGCAGATCCTGCGCCCAGAGTTTGAGCATCTCGTCGATTCGCTTAATCATCGAAGCAAGGCTCCTCGATCACCGCCTGCTGCAACGCAGACGCACGCCCCCAGCCCGCAGGCTTTTCATAGGCCCATGGCCGCACTCCGCTTTTTGGCAGCGCGGGCATACGCCGCTTGCGCCATCCCAGCCGGTGCATGATCGCCCCGACCCGCATCTGCTCGGGCTTGCCCCAATGTCCGAAGTCCAGCTTCAGCGCCTGGGTCAGGATCTCGTTGCCGGTAGCGGTCTCCCCGATCTGCGATTCTTCCATCCAGGCCAGGATCGGCCCTTCCCATTCATCCACCACAAAGCGCTCGTCTTGAGCCTCGGCGAACATCTTGGATTCGTCCTTGTTCACCCACCAGATATCGCCCGCTTCAAAGCAGAACAGCGCCTCAGCCCACAGCTGGTCGCGGATCTCGCGCAGTTGCTCCAGATCGACCTTGTTGCAGAACACCGGCCAGTAACGGCGGTTGCCCGTGGCGTCCTTGAGGTACTCCTCTTGGTTGGTGGTGCCCACGAAAACACACTGGCGTGGCACGTCATTCGTTCTACGGCCGTAGCTCTCTCGGTAGGTATCGGTGGAAGCAGAGAAGAACTGTTTGGCCTTGGTGCTTTCCGCCTTGTTGAAGCTGTCCAGCTCGCCCAGCTCGACGATCCACTTGCCGCGAATCGCTTGGAAGCTGTCCTTGTCACCGAGGGCAAAGGGCGTGTCCATGAACCACTCGCCACCGAGCACGCCCATGGCCGTCGACTTACCGGCACCTTGCCCGCCTTCGAGGATCATCACAGAGTCGGCCTTGCAGCCTGGGCGCATAACCCGAGCCACGGCCGAGATTAGCCAGCGCTTGCCGACCTTCGCCGAGTACTCACTGGCATGAACGCCCAGCACGTCAGTCAGCCAGGTTTCAATGCGTGGCACGCGATCCCATTCCAGCTTCTCCAGGTACTCACGCACCGGGTGGAAGGCGTGATCGTGAGCAACCACGCTGACCGCCTCAATCACATGGGAGGCTTTGACCCGCAGGTTGTATTGCTGCGCGAGCCACTTCATCACCCGCATGTCGTCGATGTCGGCCCAGTCGCCGGCACCGCCGCCGAAAGGCGCAGACCGCAGCTTGACGATCTTGGAACTGAACACGCTGTAGCCGATGACACCGGCCCAGCGTTCGTCATTGCCCAGGATCAGCTCGACGTTTTGCATGTGCGCGATCAAGGAGCCGTTTTCGGTGCGGGCCAGTTGGTCCTTCCAGCCACCCGCTGCAGGTGGCTTGACTACCGCAAGCACCTGTCGGCGAACGGCCTCCAACCCCTCGGCGACGTGCAGGTCGTTGAAGTCGGTCCACTTGATCTCCCGCTCGCCGGAGAACACCGGGGCGACGACTTGACCGCCGACAACCAACGCGGCGTTGTTGGCTTTCTCTTCGCCAGGGTTCCAAGGGTCACCGTTGGGGCGCTTGGTTTTCCAGTCGTCATCGCGACAGATGATCAGCGGGCAGCCGGGAAAGCGCTCGCGCATGGCCTTGGAGACTGGCAGTAAGTTGCCCGCGTCGAAGGCGATGGCGACAGTGAGCGACGTCGCCATATGCAGGCTTGCGCCCGTGGCGTAGCCCTCACACACCAGCACCGGTTCGCCAGGTTCAGGGTGGGGGCCGATCAGGTGGAAAGCGCCCTCTTTTGACATACCGGGTGGCCAGTACTGCTTATCCCGCCCAGTGTCTTCTTGCTTGGCAGGGAAGATCACCTGCAAGCCGATGATCTGGTCGCGGACGTTGCACATGGGCACCAAAAATGCGCCAGTACGTGGCGCATAGCGAACCTTGAATCCTACGATCTGTTTTCGATCCAGATATGCGCTCTTACCCTTTTCGGGCATGCGCTTGAACAGGCCGGCAGCACGGTTGGCCGCTCGGCGTGAAGCGTTGGCCGCAATCTCGGCGGCCTTACGCTTGGCATCTTCCTGCCGAGCGCGCATGACTTCGCGCTCCTCGGGGCTCATACGTCCGGGCTTGACCTTGATCTTCTGGGTATCGCCAGAGCGCCAGTCACCGAAGCTGCCGAAGATCAGCGTCTCATTTTTTTCGGTCCGTTGTTCGTGGATGACGTACCAGCCGTTTTTCTCCTTTCCTTTATCCTGAGTGGTTTTGCAGCGGGTAAGCTTGCCGAATACCAAGGGTTGAGCGGGCTCAAGACCATAGTCCGCGAATTGATTGATCACATCATCGAGCATAACGGGCAGCCCTCTGATCATCGACTGTCTTGCACTCAATGCAGAGCGTGCAACCAGGCTGTGCCAAACGACGAGCCTCTGGGATAGGGCCGTCGCATTCTTCACAGAACATCAGCGAATGCTGAGCCGTGTTGGGCATCAGCGCCAGGCGTGCAGCGACGGCCTGATCAATGCGCTCTTGCACCAGGTCATTTGCGAAGTCAGCGATATCAGCCACGTTCAACCCCACAAGTCGTCTGATTGACGTAGCGGGCGCGGTTGTACATGCCCAATAACCCCTGAATCCCTCGAAACACCAACTGACGTATCTCAGCCAGCTCACGGTCATCGACCTTGCCGTCACCAATGTGCTTGGCCCAGGTTTCGGACAAATCGGCGACCTGCCGGAAAAACATGGCGATACCCCTAGTCAGGGTCTCAGGCATGTCATTGGTGTACGCCTCAGCCAGTTCCTGCCAGATCGTGTCGCCGACAAGGGCGTGCACCGCATCGAGAATGCGGCGGTCCTTTGTCAGTTCGAGGATCTCGCCGAACTCCTGGATGTTGACGGTATGCGAGGGATGGGTGGGAGACAACTTGTGTTGCAGCGTGGTGGCATTGCGGCCGGTTGTGGCGGCGATTGCTGCGGCACCGCCGGGATAGTCCCGTGCGGCGTGGTACAGGGCTAATTCGAGCGTCAGTATTTCCTTTTGCGCTCGATCAACACAGCTTAAAGCTACTCGGCTCATGGCATTAATCCTACTAAGTTGCCAGTGCCCCGCGACGTGTAGTGGTGATACATTTGCCGCGTGGCTTGAAAGGGCCCAAACGCCGGCTAGATCTAGGGATCGAAACCGGCACCGTGCCGAGGCGAACGATCCGTTGCTCACCTCTGGCGCAACAGCTGCCTAATCTGTGGTGGAAAAGGCAGCAACCCAAGACATCCGTGTCTTGGCAGCGCGACTAAAGGGAGGTGGTTTGCATGTGGTGTGCCCTCCTACCTTCGTCGCGACCCGACAGCACTGTGGTGGTGTGTGCCGGGAGGAACTGGGCGGCCCTTGGGTCGCCTTTTTTCTATCTACGCTGCAGCTTTTTGCGGGGCGGATGCGTTGAGCAACCAGGCAGCTTCAAACGCGTTGCCCTTTTGCTCTGCAGCGGTCGCTAAAAGTTTTGCGTAGTGGGTTTCCCCGGTGTAATCGGTGCGTGGAAGGCTGGCAGCCAAGCGCCATTTATTGAGTGCTTGGTAACTCCTGTCACATACCTTGGCGGCGGCTCCGATGCCGCCTACTGCTTCAAATGCGAACGCGATAGCGTTCGGAAAATCTGCGGGGTCCAACATGGCAACCTCCATTTATCAACTCACGGTTGATATTAACATCAACTGACTATTGCGCAACCCCTGTGAGACTATCAACTCATGGTTGATAAGAACGAGCTACGGGCAGCTTTCACGGCGCGCCTTCACGAAGCACTCAACGACGCCGGTGTACGCACCCGGGGGCGTGGGGTGGATATTCATAAGCATTTGGTCACGGTAGGGGCTGAAAAAAGTACTCAGGCCATCAGTAAATGGCTGAATGGGGAATCAATACCTGAGGCTGACAGCATGTTTGCGCTGTGCTCATGGCTGAAGGTGCGGAGAGAGTGGCTAGAGTATGGTGTGCTGCCAAAAGAGCAAACGGGGGAAAGCAACGCTCGTCAGTTTGGCGCCGTAAGCGACATCAATGTTCTTGAGGTGACTCAGCGATTTGGAATAGTACCGCTGATTTCGTGGGTGCAAGCGGGAGCATGGTGCGAGTCGAACTTTGAGCTGCATGATGGCGAGTCATGGCTATCCTGCCCGGTACCTATCAGTAATAGTGGATATGCACTGAAAGTTCTCGGAGATTCTATGACCAACCCCGGGCCAGGTCGCAGCTATCCAACTGGGTGTATTATTTTTGTTGATCCGGAGGCTGAAACTAAGACGGGAGACCGGGTAATCGCTAGGGTACCGCGCACTAACGAAGCCACATTTAAAATTTTAGTGGAAGACGCTGGACGACAATACTTGAGACCCATAAATCCGCAATACCCAATCATTGATATTACGGAAGAGACTCACATTTGTGGAAAAGTTGTAGGTTCCTTTATTCCAGAATAACCACGGCGACTCAAGATAAAAAAACAAACACCTCCGAATTATTTGAGATTCTCGATCCAACTCTTATACCTACGACTGTATCAGTAGCGCATTCAACCTCCACGTCGTCTACCTTCATTGACTCGACTACGAGCTTCTTATATACAGAATTTTTACAAACTAAAATCTCGTCACCCACTGACAATGTGACACCTGAAAGTTTAACAACCACTACTCTCCCCTGCATAAAATACTCAAGAGGAACACCTAAAGATCTCAGATTTTTGGGGACCAAATTTATAAAACCAAAAGCAAGAAGCTGATCCTTCACATCACTCTTTCCCAACACACCATCACGTATCAACAAATAAGCCTGATATAATTGATATGTAGTAAGAAGGCCTCGTTCATCTAGCAATGCGTCATTTAATTGATGATCAGAAAAAGGTGGATTTTTCCTTAACTTCGGAGTTTTATACCTTTCGTGATTTACAATATATAATCCATAAACCTCGAAGCTATTTCTCTGCTTCATCCGCCGATTCTTAATCTTGGTAATCTGGGAGCACGCCTGGTCGGTTGACGTACCACCTATACCTTTAATTTCTACTACAAGTAGCTTTTCACCGTGTTGCACTTGTAGATCTTCTTCCAATACATCCCCAGCTACGCCGTCATAATTGACAACAGAGTCAAATCCGAGCCAGTTAAAATAGTGAGCTACTGCTTCAACTAAAGGCTCACCAGTCTCTAAAAGCAAGTTTCTTAGAAAACTGTATTCCTCTTTAGCCGACAGAATTGCATGACAATTCTTTTCCACATCCAATAAGTATTGGCGCTCTATAAAATCCCGTTTTTCCAACAGCTCTAACTCACCTGGGACTGGATAATCTCCACTATCAATCCATGCGAATTGACTACTGCTAGGAAAAATATCAGGATGATCTTCGGATAAAATTGCAAAAAAATCTAATAGGAAATTACCTTTATCTTCCATTTGAGGAAAAACATAGACAAACCCCTCATCTACACCATGAGCGTATGAGACAATTTCGTCTCGATCATTCAACACCAAGGGAACAAACTCAGGAATCCTTACATGTTTATGCCTACTCTGCATATACCTTGTCGGATGCTCAAATACTACTTTATACTGAGTACCTTCAGAATATTTCTTAATAAGATCAAAATATGGATTATTTTCTCCAGACGACTTAATCCTCCAACCTACGCGATCAATACCTACTGGAAAGCCTGTATAAAGATCACTACTACCCGCTGAAATTCGAGAACCAAACTTATTCTCCTTACCTACGACATCGATTGTACGATATTCAGCAGCCTCCATACTGTCTGCAAAAATAATTACGATAGCTTTCTTTTTCAAAAGAGAATCAATTTCTTGCCCTAATATCAGCATTCCTCCTGGCCTAGGATTGAATATCCTTTCCGGATAAGAGCTATACAACGCAGTATATTTCCCTCCTACTGCGTCTCCTTGCAAAAATCTAGTATGGGGAACCGGCTGCTTCCCACCTGATAAATCTACAACTACCACATCATGCTCATGCATATCTGCAGGTATGGAATAATTAAACTTCACCCATTTCGCATCATCCGATTTCAAATTGTTAACTTGAATAGGACTGCCCAATGTAGCACTCACCAAATTGTAAGAGGCGCGTGTAAGTACCTCGGTAGTTTTCTGATCAACATCAACTAGAGATATGACTGGCCTTTCATACAAAAAGCCAATCCTGTCTATGCTCTTTTCCGCCGAATCCATGACTCTTCCATCCTGACATCATTTAGTTGTATCACTCAATATAGAAACACTTTAGGCATGTCAATCCGACATCATAAAACCAGTCAATTATCAACCTAAAACAACCGTCACTTGACTTAAATCAACCATTGGTTGATATTTGCCTCACTCTTCCACCACAGAGCGAGGCAACATCATGCACACCACAGCTACCCTGCACGTCCACCCGGCCGCTGCGACCCCCTCCCGCATCTTTGAAATCCGCCGCCTGGCGCAATACCTCGGCTGCAAATTCATCATGTCCAAACCTAAGCCGAAAGAACGCAACGCGCCCTGCCCGTCCGACCCAAGCGACGGAGGGCACGCGGCATGAGCAAGTACAAACTAGACAACCGCACTCTGACCCTGCTCAAGGCCCAAGTAAACCTAACCGAAACCTTCAACCACCTGCTGCGTGCCGAAGTTCAGCGTGAGGCTCTAGCCTTCCGCCTGAAAGTCGAGCGCCGCAAAGCCGACACGCACTTCACTATTGAGTTGGGCTGCGAACGCCACACGCTGACCCTGACCAATAGTAAGAAGATGCACCTTAAGCTTGCGGACTTCATTGAAGAGATCGTCAACGGGCCAACCAGCCCAACCGATCCGTCGTCTTTGCCGCACTCAGATCGCCGCTACGGCGTATTCGAGATTGAACACAAGCAACGTGTGTTCGACCTAGTAAAAACCGGCGGCGCGCTCAGCCTCGATATGGGCTTTGAGCAACCGATCAACCTGGCAATCCATCGCAACAAGACCCGCACTGGCATTACCACCATCATGAGCATTGGTGTCAGGAAGCCACGTACCAAGTGCTTCACGGTGTATGGCAGTGACGTTGAGATCTACTCCATGGTGGCCGAGTCCATCACTCACCTGGCAGCCGTGGCGACTCCAGCCGCGCATGCAGCCTAGGAGGCGGAGATGGAACGTAGCCTGGATAAAGCCGCCAAGTACTTCGGCCTCACTCGCCCCAAACTGATTGCGCTTATGCGTGACAAGGGCTTGCTCACTGACCGCAATCTCCCGGTGTTCCCTGTACGTGACCGGGAATACCTGCGGATCAAGAACGGCAACTGGTACCACGAGACGGCGGGAATGCAATACAGCCAGTCGACGAAGATCCGGCAAGCCGGTATGCCCTGGCTGGCAAGTCAGCTGGGCCTCGAACTACCAGCCATCCCGGCAGATAACCGTGACGTGGCCTAGGGAGTACGCCCGCCAGATCGTCGCCATGCACACACGCGAGGAGCGCAATGCCGCGCTCCTCGAAGTGCCGGAGCATCTGCGGGAGCTGACTAAACGCCACTGCCTAAATGCCTGGAACCACCCCTCACGACTCAAACGCAAGGAGGCAGTTGCCCATGAGCAACAACAGTCAAACACCGCTACGGCTGCAACCCGCGCCGGATAGCGCAACAGTCGAGATGCTGCATCAACTCTTCGGCGACGTGCTTATCCCCCTGGAAAAGCTGCGCGTGCATTACTTCAAGAACCTCAACGAGAAGACCTTCACCGAGGCGATCAACAGCGGACGTATTCAACTGCCGGTGACCACCTTGGACCACAGCGTCAAGGCTATCCGGTATGCCCACATCAAACACGTCGCAGCACTGATCGACATCCGCGCTTACCGAGCGGACGAAGACATGCCTCGGCCACAAAACGATTCAACCGAGCAAGACCAGTAACCCAGATGGCTGCCACCACCAGCCACGAAACTACCAGGAGCACACCACATGACTGCAATTCAAATTTGCGCACTGATCAGCATCGTAATCGCCGCCGGTATCCTCTATTGGGTCGGGTATCGAGGCGGCCTCACTGACGGCAAAAATGATGGCTACGAAGAAGGCTATTCCGACGGCTACGTCTTGGGCCGGGACGAAGCTTCAGCCGCATACGCAGCCTCTATCAAAGAAATGTCAGATCAATGCATGCGAACTGAACTCCTATTGAGCCGGGAACCGCAAGACCGTTACACACTTCTCGCCATTGCCGAAAAGCTGAAGCTTGCCGCAGACACTTTCCGCGCCGTTAGATCCGAAAGCCAAGCAACTCAGGCACTTGCCCTACGTGAAAAAGCACTGAACATGGCTGCGTTGATGGATCGTTTCGAACTGAGGGGGGAAGCCGCATGAACTGGATCCTCACCTCCACTGGCAAGCGCTTCGATCTGTTCGAGCCCGACGCCGACTTGATCGACCCACGGGACATCTCGCACTCGCTGGCCCACCTGTGCCGCTTCAACGGTCACACCCTCGAGTTCTACAGCGTGGCCCAACACAGCTGCATCGTCGCCGAGCAGGTGCCGGAAGAGTACAAGCTCGCGGCCTTGCTCCACGATGCCGCCGAGGCGTACGTGGGTGACATGACTCGGCCACTCAAGCATTGGATTAGCGCTTACCAGCACTTCGAGGACTGCATCTGGTGGCGCATTTGCGAGCGGTTCGACATCGCTCCAGAACTCCCCGCCTGCATCTACAAGGCCGACTTGATTGCGCTGGCGACCGAACGCCGCGACCTCATGCCAACCGATCCGGCTATCTGGGATTGCTTGGTCGGCGTCGAACCCATGGCCGAAACCATCCGCCCTTGGCCTGCAGCAGAAGCTCGACTCACCTATCACCAGCGCCTGATGGACCAACTCGCTATCGAACACCGGAGGAAAGCGGCATGAAGAACCACCAGGACAACACCATCGCCCTGCCCGCTTTGCTCCGCACAGCCAATGGTGGCGACACGCTAGAAACAAACAGTCTCTGCTGCGCAGCAGCAGGCATTACTGCTCCTTCCAGCGCCACTGCCGAGGCACTTGTACCCCACGAAAAGCTGCGCGGGGCAGCGCTCGCTGATGCAACGCTAAACGCTCAGGAGCGCCCGCTCGCGCAGCCTGCCGTGGGGTATACGCATCATTCACGCACCAGAACTTTAGAAACTGAAATTTTCTCGGACGAAGAACTGGCCGACCTTACTGGATACAAGCAGCGAGCCCATCAACGGAGATGGCTCAACGACCGCAATTGGGTATTCGTTGAGAGCCGTGGTGGTCGCCCATTAGTCGGACGCATGTACGCTCGCATGAAGCTTGGCATGACCAATCCAACGTCTGCAGAGCAGAGCACACCGCCGCCGCGACCAGCTTGGACACCTGACTTCTCCAGGGTGAACTGAGATGCGACCTCGAAACACTGAGAACAGGGACTTACCGCCGGGAATGGTGCGGAGAAAGCGCCCTCGCAAGAACGGTAAAGTGTGGGTTGGTTATTACTACAGAGACTCAACGGGTAAGGAAATCCCGCTAGGGGGAGACTTGAGCAAAGCCCGATTGAAGTGGGCAGAACTTGAGTCCAAGGAAAAGCCAGCCGATCTGACGATGATGAAGGGGATCTTTGATCGATATGTTCGCGACGTCATTCCGAAAAAAGGCGAGCGCACCCAGAAGGATAACCTAGCCGAGCTCAAACAATTGCGGCCCATGTTTGACGGGGCGCCCATCGATTCAATCACACCAGCCAATATTGCCGGATACCGCGACGCCCGTACAGCCAAGGTACGGGCCAATAGGGAGATCGCCCTACTCTCCCACGTGTTCAACATGGCGCGGGAATGGGGCCTGACCGAGCGGGAAAATCCGTGCCAGGGCATCCGCAAGAACAAGGAAACTCCACGTGATTACTATGCCAACGCCGCGGTTTGGGATGCGGTCTACGGGATGGCTGAGCCGGAACTCAAGGAAGCCATGGACCTGGGCTACCTGACAGGCCAGCGGCCAGCAGACGTGATCGTCATGCGCAGGGACGACGTTGAGGGCGATTACTTCTTGGTCACGCAAGGCAAGACAGGGCTTAAGCTTAGGATCCTGATGTACACAGAGGAGGGAGAAAACAGCTTGGGCAGGCTGATTCGGGAAATTACGGAGAGGAATGCCGGCCACGTCTCGAAGTACCTGCTGATAAACAGGCACGGAAAGCGAATGACGAAGGGAATGCTGCGCTTGCGCTGGGACAAGGCGCGGGAGAAAGCTTGTGCCAAAGCAATCGAAGAGGGCGATCCGCTTCTCGCCACGAAGATTGGCGGTTTTCAGTTTCGCGACATCCGACCGAAAGCAGCATCGGAAATCATCGATATTGGAGACGCAAGCTTGCTACTGGGACATAGTAAGCAGGAGATCACAAAGCGAGTTTACAGGAGGATTGGCGCCACTGCTAAACCATCAAAATAGGCAAACTTTCGGAACGCCTACCCGAAAGTTTCGGAACGCCCCTCAAAAACCGTAGCGCTCCACCCAAACCCCTTAAACACAAAAGCCCCGCAATCGCGGGGCTTTCGTGTGAATCTTGGCGGGAAACCAGGGATTCGAACCCTGGGAACGCTATTAACGTTCGCCGGTTTTCAAGACCGGTGCATTCAACCACTCTGCCAATTTCCCTTGTGCATCACAGGATTATAGTAGCCCA
>Ga0247742_10002017_pt1 | contig 13581 bp, 10 predicted proteins | sample UWRJL208509C2_FD_180944 | JGI IMG/M metagenome (GOLD analysis project Ga0247742, IMG submission 180944) | Plant litter microbial communities from Arlington Agricultural Research Station in Wisconsin, United States - UWRJ-L208-509C-2 | ecosystem: Environmental > Terrestrial > Plant litter >...
GCCTTTATCAGACACACCTCTGGCAGAAGGTCCCGCACCATCCGATATTTAGGGTTGTCCTGCCCGCGCACGACCCCGAACACCTCATACCCCTTGGCAAGGAGTGATTCAGCGAGATACAGGCCGTCCTGGCCGGTAATTCCAGTGATGAGGGCACGGGTCACGGCATACCGCCTATCTGTTCGGGATAGGTCGGAGCATATCGCGAGCCGGTTTCGCTTATGTCACGCGCTGTTTGCAACCACCGCATCCGGAGCGCGATTGATAGGACTATCTCGGCTGCAGAATGTCGCGCAGCACGTCGAGGTCACCCTGGCTGGACAGGGCGCGGTACGAGCCGCGACGGCGCTCGGCGAGCACGGTGACGATGCGAGCCAGACGCCGTGAAGGTAGCCGTGCGCGGACGGCCTCGAAACGAGCCTTTTCCCGAGCTATCGCCGTAATCTGCTCGGGGGCATCGACCTCTTCAAGCCGCGCAACCAAGGATGCGGCTCTTCGTGCGAGTTGTCTGTATCGATCCCCGCGCGGCTGCAACATTCTCCCAAGGCGGTAGCCCAAGGTCGGTGCGGTCACGCCAATAACGTTCGCACCATGCTGCCGATAATCGATGACCGAGTCGTTTAGTAACTCAACCTTCCCGACGGCCGCTGCGATGATGGCAAGCCACTCATCGTGTACCCATTCAGCAGGGAAGGGTGCCGCGAAGTCCAACAGCCGTCGCCGAAGGACCACGGTCGCCCCTGTGACGATGTTGCGGCGAATGTAGCTCTCAAAGGCTTTGCCACGCGCAATATGGGTGCGCTCCTCGCCATTCACGTAGAGCGCCTCCAACAACGTTGAACCGAGATCTGCTCCACTCCCGTCAACGAGGCGAGCGTCCGCGTGCTGCAGGAGCAAACCGGGGTCACGTTCAAACGACTCCACGGCTTTGGACAGGCGGTCAAGATGCCATACGTCATCTTGGTCACTTAACGCAATGAGATCGCCCCTGGCTGCTCTGAGCGCCCGCTCGAAATTACGCGTAACGCCGCGCTCGCCGTCCGACTCCAAGATCCGGAGTTCCATTCCTGCTGGCGCCATGAAGTCGAACGTCTCTCGTACGAGCTCCACCGTGCGATCGCTCGACCCGTCGTCAGCGACCACTATCTCGCTCGGTCTGGTCGTCTGAGCAAGAATGCTCCGAAGCTGCTCAACGATGTACCGCTCTCCGTTATAGGTCGCGAGGGCGACGGAGATCGACGGAACCATGTCAGCAGCTCTCCCTGGGTTGAACCAGACACGAAGGCCGTGCGAGGCGCAACGGACCGTCGAGCCTCACGGACAACCATATCGAAGGCCGGCGGAAGGGCGTCGACGTCGAAGGTCAGCCAAGGTCACTTAGCAGGGCTAAGTTGGAGGCCATGCTTTTTGACATACTGATGCCGTTCTATGGGCGGGTTGATCAGTTCAAACTCGCTGTGGAGAGCGTCCTCGCACAGACAGACTCGAACTGGCGCTTAACAGTGGTCGACGACCAGTACCCCGATGGCAGCGCGGCCGAATGGTTGCTCGCTCGTAAGGACGGCCGCATCCGATACGTCCGCAACGACATCAACCTCGGGGTGAGCGGTAACTTTCGGCAGTGCGTCGATCTGATGCAAGCGGAATACGGCGTCATTATGGGCTGTGACGATGTCATGCTCCCGAATTACGTTTCGAGGGTACGCACGCTGCTTGATCAATACCCCACAGCGTCGATCGTTCAACCAGGCGTGTCCGTCATCGATGATTCAGGGGAATTGGTTCGACCACTCGCCGACCGAGTCAAACACCTCTATCGGCCGAACGGCTTGAAGCCAGCACTCCTTCAGGGGCAGTACCTAGCTGCGAGCTTGTCCCGGGGAAACTGGGCCTACTTTCCGTCGCTTGTTTGGCGGACAGAGACAATCAAAAAGTATGGGTTCCGGGCGGATCTCGAGGTAGCGCTCGACTTGGCACTTCTCCTCGAGATCACCGCGGGCGGCGGCTCGCTTGTCCTCGACGACGAAGTGGTGTTTCACTATCGCCGCCATAAGTCGAGCGTGTCGGCGGTTACGGCGATCGACGGCACTCGCTTCGTCGAAGAAAAAAAGGTACTAGAGAGCGCATCCGCAGTGTTTACCTCCCTCGGCTGGGCGCACGCAAGCAGGGTTGCAGGTTTTCACGTATCGTCCCGTCTCAATGCGCTTTCCCTTCTCCCGACCAGCCTCCGCTCGCGCCGAGCAGGCGACACACGCCTTCTCATCTCGCACATTTTTGATGCTCGTCGAAAGTCACCAGGTGACGATTGGTAGAGTCTGAGCATGGCATCTGACGCACGAAAGACCCTCATTGTCATGCCTGCATTCAATGAAGAAGCGTCTGTTGCGTCGGTCATCGCCGAGGTGAATTCAATAGTTCCCGAAGCTACTGTTCTTGTAGTGGACGACGGCTCTAAAGATGCGACGAGCGCTCGCGCCCGCGCGGCCGGAGCACTCGTGGCCACGCTTCCCTTCAACCTCGGGGTAGGCGGCGCAATGCGAGCAGGTTTCCTCTACGCTCGCGAGAACGGCTTCCACAACGTCATTCAGATTGATTCCGACGGTCAGCACGACCCGCGTGGTGTTGCTGCACTTCTCGCACAACTTGACTCGGCAGACCTTGTCCTTGGCGCCCGGTTTGCTGGCGAAGGCGACTACAAAGTGCATGGACCACGTGCCTGGGCGATGAAAGCCCTAGCGGTGTCACTGAGCAAAGTGGCGGGAACTCGGCTCTCAGACACGACCTCCGGATTTCGGGCTTCTGGGCCCGCTGCCGTCGAGCTGTTTGCGGAACACTATCCCGCAGAATACCTGGGAGACACGATCGAAGCTCTGGTCATCGCAGCGCGGGCAGATCTCGTCATCGCTCAAGTGCCCGTAGCGATGCGTCCACGCGCCGGCGGCGTGCCGTCCCATAACCCTTTCAAGTCTGCCGCTTACCTCGGTCGAGCAGTGATGGCGCTAGTCTTCGCACTCGTCCGACCTCGGTCGACGTTCCAGGTACGAAAGCGGCAAGCATGACACTCACGACGTACATTCTTGGCATCGCCGGGTCGGTTCTGTCACTCATAGTCGTCACCGAACTTCTCAGGCGACACCTCCTGCGCGAGCGCCACGCCATATGGTGGTTCATCGCCGGCATCCTTGCCCTAATTGTCAGCGTGTTCCCGTCGACTCTTGACTGGGCTGCTGCGCTCGTTGGCGTCGAGGTTCCGATCAACCTCGTCTTCTTCGTCACTATTGCTATTTTGTTCTTCGTCAGTCTTCAACACAGCGCCGAAGTCACCAGGCTTGAGGGCAAGACAAGAACTCTCGCTGAAAACATCGCGCTGCAAGAAATTCGGATCCGTGCGCTTGAAGAGCGCGTATCTGACCACGAGAGCGGTCTGTAGCCCGCTCATCCTTCGTGCAATGCCAGTGTCGCGATGAACAGCACAACACCGCACAACGGAGCGACCCAGATTGCTCCTCTTTTGTTGCGCACAAGGAGCACCAAACAGACGAGGTACGCGGGAATGAGCGAGATGCCATACCGCGACGGTAAAACGAAATAGTAACCGGCGGTGACCGCAGTTACGATCGCGAGAACGGGTCCCATGGCGAGCGACGCGAAGAGAGTGGCTCCCGCAAAGCTTTCGGTTTGAGATCCTCGCCGAGCCGCGACCAGAGCCCCTATCACCCCTCCTACGACGAGCAGTTTTCCGGTACCGGCGATAAAGACCCCGATCGGACCAAGAGATTCAGGCGGGAGGCCTCCCTCGATCGCACCGGGAAGGAACTTGAACACTTCAGAGACAAGCGCAGACTTCCCGAGCGGAGCCGCGACGCCTTGGTCGGGCGAAGGACCCGCGGCAATAACGTTCCGTATGACAAGCCATCCTGCCTGGGCAAGCAGCGGAAGAACTGCCGTGACTGCAGCGAGTGGCAGAGTACCCAGAAATAGTTGGCGAGGTATATTTTCCCCTCGCCGCCGAGAAGCGAGCAGGTCGACGGTGGCTCGGAATACTAAGAATACGACCACGACCACGACGGCAGCGTAGTTTTGTACCTTCAGGAGAGTCACGACAATTGCCGCGATCGCTATGGGCAATCCGGAACGGAGCGTTGGGTTCGGCCTGCGCGCCAGCAAAAACACCATCAAACTGCCCGCGAAAAGCGCCGTCGCATCGGTACTTATGTATGTATTTGAGCTATACGCCGGAATTGAGCCTATGACGGCGAGCGCGGCGCCAATAGATATCCATCGATTGACTGACAATCGGCGAAGCGCTGCGAATAGTAAGACCGCAGCGAGCGCAAGCCAAAGAGCTCCCGTGAGCCTGCCGGCATCAACGAGGTTCGGCACTCCGGCCCAAAGCAGCGGCTGCGAAAGCAGCCACGTCGTCGCGAAATACAGCGGCGTGTAGATGTCCGCCGTCGTGTAACCGCCGTTCGGGTAGAGAGAATCGGCGAGTTTGTTGTCTCGGCACATGGCCTCTGGGTAGAAGCCGATCGCTCGGACTCCGTGACACGCGAGGTAGTGCCGCGCGTAATCATTGACTTCCTGGCCGCGCCGTACCGCTAGTTCCTGCGGAACCTTATCGACGGCATCGATATACACGTACTCGTCGATCGGCGACACGGTGTGGTGTTGAGGAACCTGGACGACGATCAGGAGGATGCTGGCCAAAACGAGTAGCACAGATGTGAGTCGGTCCCAGAACCGCGATGACCGAGACCTTAGCCATCGACTTGTTGTTAGGGCCGGTAGCGAGGTCAACTTTTTTCGCTTTCTTCGATATTTTCTGTGGGGACGCGATGGCCGACGGGCGCTGTTCGGTACGACCGCACCATTCCCAGCCCATGAACAACAAGTCCCCCGAGCGGGGCGACCACAAGCGCTAGGAGGACACGCTGAAGGAGATCCCCGGGTAGGGCCAAGAAAAGCACTGTAAGTGTCGCAGCGGCCAGCCAACCGGCAGTTAGGAAGGAATGCTGACCTTTAGCAAGATTCGCCGCGGCGGTCACGCACATTACTGCCACCAGCACTGATGACCCCACTAACGCAGCGAGAAGCCAACCGTCAGGCGTGGTCTCCCCCGGGAAAAGCACTGAAAACACCCATGGGCCGAGCAACCATCCCAAAATCGCCAGGAGAACGCCTACCGCCGCAAGCACGCCCACGATTGTCGCCACCTGACGCAACAACGCGGTTTCCTGATCGCGGAAGCGGACGACCAAGATGCTCTGCAGTGACATCACCGTGACGATGAGCGGTGCCCTCGTAAGGGTGATGGCGAGAACCAGAAGACCAACGGCAGCGTCTGGTTCCGAGTGGCTCGTGGCGCGAATGAGCAGCGGCAGACCGCTCACCATCACGCTCAGTGATCCAGCCCCGACGACGACCCTCACGACGTTCCACGCCAGCTGACCGTACGCCACGTCAACTACGAAGCCTCGGCGCGATGGTCGACGGACCACAAGCCACACGACGACGAACGTCAACGGAAGCGGCAGTACGACCACCCAGGCAAGGACCGTTACGTCGTGAGTGAACCTGAGCACCGCGACCAGCGCGAGCAGTCGAAGCACGGGGTCGATCAAAATGGCGAGCGCCAACGGGCGCCATGCGGAAAGACCATAGAGCACCCCACTGATCGTCGCCACGAATACGTATGAGGCCGCTCCGACGGCAAGGGGCCAAAGCAGGGTGAATCGTTGCACGGGGAATGAGTTGGTGACCCATAGCGGGCTGCTGGCGACCATTAGGCAGAAAACGATGGCAGCTGCGGCGCACGCGAAGACCGTGGCCTTCTTGACGCCCGTACCCGGACCTGATTGCGAAGCTCGGGTGAACTCCTGTTGGATGCCCGCGAGGCCGCCCACCGTTAAGTACAGAGCTGCCCACAACGCCGCAAACGTTGCGTAGTCGGCAAAGCCGATCTCCCTCGCGACCCACCAGGTGATCGCGTACCCTGCCAATCCTGCGATCGCTGTCGCTACGAGAACGCTGGCAAAGGTCCGAGCTCTAGGCACGTCGCAACCGGCTTCGAACCCTTCTCATGACCATCCGTAACCCGCCGCTCTTCAAATAGTGCCGGAGTAACTTGAGGTCGTTTCGTAGACCGGTAGGACGGATTCGGGGCCTCGGCCCCGTCGCGATCCCGCTTGTCACCGCAGCGAACCGCGCGTTGTCGCGAGCGTGACGCGATTCGGAAACGAAACTGACAAGCGGCTGCAGGACGACGTCCCACGTGAATCGTTCCTTCACCCGCCGGATGTTCTGAACGGCGTCTTCAGCAAATTCCGCGTCATAGAGAACTTTCTCTAGGGCTGAAGCGAGCGCAGCTACGTCCCCTGCGGGTACCGCGATTCCCAGGCTTTCTGCGGTCACCAACTCAGCGAAATAGTCACCTTCCGTGACGACCATCGGAAGCTCTGCCCACAGGTAATCCAGAATTCGAGTACGGAACGAGAAGGTGGTTTCGATGTGGGAATAGTGCGTACTGACGCCGACGTTGGCCTCGGTCAGATAGTTCTGACGATCGGCGTAATCCACCCAGGACGAATTGAAGAATACCGCGCGGTCCAGCACTCCGAGCTCAGAGGCCAAAGCTCGCGACTCCGCCACAATCGCCATCTCCGGCACCCCGGGATGGGGATGCTTCGTCCCTTGGAAGAAGAGTCGGACGTCGTCATGCCGCTTTGAGAGTTCAGCCACCGCCCTAATGAGAGTTGCTGGATCGAACCAGTTGTAAAGCCCGCCGCTCCACAAGAGAACTTTGTCGTCCGCACCGATCCCCGGAAGCGTGCTTCGAAGTACGTCTCGATGATGTTCTGGCTTGTCTTTTGAGAGCCCGAACGGGACCACCGAGATGAGACCGTCAAGATCAGGATCGCCGTTGTAATTCGACGGGTTGATGCGCCCCAGGGCGGCGAGTTGGCCCAGCCAGAACATGCGCTGCCGTTCTGACGCGGCGAGGAAGAAATCCCCACGAGCCATCTGCTCATTGAGAACCGCAGTAGCATCGCTGACCTGGCTATTCCACTGTTCCGCAGGAAGCGCTCGGGACTGCTCGAGCTGCTCTAGGTGCATAGGGTCGTAGATGTCGACGACGACGATTTTCGACGTGGTTCTGAGCGACTCGAAGACTGCCATCGCATGCCCCTGAAACACAATCACATCAGCCCACTGCTCGAGGGGCCGGAAGGCCGATTCGTCGCCCGGGGCGACATGGGTAAGCGAGAAGGGAGCGATGACGCTCTCGATACCGGAGAGCGACACAAGCGTCACGTCGTTCTCGCGAGATAGCACCTCCGCGATGTTCCAAGCCCTGATCGCGGGGCCTGCGAGCTTCGCCCCAATCGGATCGCCGGTGATCACCAACACCTTCGTCGCCGCGGGACGATCCGCTACGTCGAAAGTGGTTACGAGGTTCTCGTATCCGCGGAGGTACGACTCTGCCTGGTACACAGGCGCGTCTGAGTCGCCGAACAATCTCCAGACTCGATTGTCCGAGATAGCACGCGATGCCTGGATCTCCTTGCGAGACTCTCGGAGGCTGGGGAGCGCTTCCGTAAACTGGTCTATCGCGAACAGCGCTGCTGCCGCCTGCTTAGAAATTTCCAGCGTCGATTCCGAATCGCCACCAGGCTTACGAAGATCGAATGACGTCGTATCGATGTCTCCACGCGTTACACCGCGTCGCACAGATAGCGCCATAGCAGCGGGCAGCGCTTGGTGAAGAGTCTCCTCGCCGAGATTCTTGTACAGGGTGTAAAGCGCATTGCGCTCGAGTAGGTACGTTTCCTTGAAGCTCCCAAACTCTTTCATCGAAGCATGGTGCTTGTGAAAAGCGACGGACTTTGGCTCGTACGCAAATCGCCAGCCTAGGAGATTCAGCCTCCAGCCGAAGTCGACGTCCTCGAAGAACATGAAGTAGCGCTCGTCGAATCCGCCAAGTTGGTCATAAACCGAGCTCCGAACGAACATCGCGGACCCTGTGCCGAAGAGGACGTCCCGCGGCTCACCTTCGTCCGAGGGGAGCGTCTCGGCCGTGAATGGTTTGTACCCCATGCCGTACCAAGTCATCGCGGACCCGATGTAGTCGACGAGGTTCCCATCCCAATCCAGGACACGGCTGGCCACAGCTCCGATTGACCCTGATTCGGCGAACCGTGCAATCGCTTCCTGGACCCAGTCTTTGTCTGGCCTCGCATCGTTGTTCAGGAAGGCTACGAACTCACCCGAAGCCACGGAGAAGCCACGATTACATCCGCCGGCAAAACCTTCGTTGACGGGAGACTCCACCAATGTGACCAAAGGAGCAGCCGTGCGAATACGATCGGCCCCTCCATCACCTGAGGCATTGTCGACAACGATAATCTCCAGCCGCTCCTTGGGCCAGTCCATCAATCCGAGGTTGGAGATCGCTTCAATCGTGTCAGCGTCGCCACGAAAGTTGACTAGGATCACCGACACGAGCCCTGGAGTTCGCTGAGCCATCAATACCCCCTGAGCAGTCGAAAACTCATGAAGCCTATCAATCCGATGTTCCGCGTGCCGTCGGACTGAAGGCACGTATGCGCCGAACTGCGGTCGAAACACCACGTATTGGCGCCGTGACCCGCCACGAGAAGCTCGTCTCTAGGCCAGTGATGCGGGTGCGGGCCGCGATAAGCCGATCTTCGCCAGCCAACGCGAACCCGTCGATCAGGTCTGCCGCCCTCTTGCCCTCGAGGCAAAAGCGCACCAGCGGCTCGAGAAGACGATCCCACGTCATTGTGCGCGCGAATGATTTAACACGCGCGACTGTCGCGTCGTGCTCCTCGTCATCGAAGAGCAGAGTTTCGAGCGCACCCTCCAACGCTGCGGCGTCGCCCGGAGGAACCACTATGCCTAGTTCGTGCGCGCGGATGAGATCGGCAAAGGTGTCACCGTCCGTACTGACGATGGGCAGAGAAGCCCACAAGTAGTCGAGGATTCGCGTGCGAAAGCTGAATGCCGTTTCCAGATGGTCGAGGTGCGTGCTGACTCCGAGGTCCGCATCCATGATGAAGTCTGCGCGCTCGTCGTAAGGGACCCACCCCTCGTTGAAGAACACGACGGTGCCGAGCAACCCCAGCTCTTCGGCGAGCTTCTGCGCATCCACCGCCATCTGCATCGTAGGGACGTGAGGGTTCGGGTGCTTGACTCCGAGGAAGAAGAGCCTGACATTTGGTCGACGCTTTGAAAGAGCGTGAACTGCTCGAATGAGAGTCAATGGGTCGAACCAATTGTAGATTCCGCCACCCCAGAGAATCACTTTGTCGTCCGAGCCGATTCCATCAATCGCGCCTTTGATTGCGTGTCGGCGCTGCACAGGCGCAACTGGATCCAGACCGAATGGCGCAACGTCCAGAAGAGTGCGCAAGCTTGCGTCCTGATCATAGGTAGCCGGATTAACTCGGCCCAGCGCTGCCAACTGACCGAGCCAGAAATCGCGCTGCTTTTCAGAAGCGCAGACCATGAAGTCTGCCCGTGCCATCTGATCGTTGAGGACGTGAACGATGTCCACTGACCCCGCAATGCGCGCCTCCGTTGTTAGCCCCTTGCTCTGCTCGAGCTGCTCAAGATGCATAGGGTCGTAGATATCGGCGACGATGATCTTGTTTGACTCTTTCAACCACGGGTGACTCGCAAGTAAGTGTCCTTGGAAAACGATGACGTCGGCCCACTCTTCCGCTGCCACAAGCTCATCACCCAGAGCCTCGAAGATCTCAAAATCCGCATGCTGCAGTGAAACGTGAACCGTTGAAGCCAGACGCACGTTGGACACTGTCGAAAGTGCCTTCGCCATCTCAAACGCTCGGATCGCCGGACCTGCCATACGAGGGGCGAGAGAGTCGGCGGTAACTACGAGGATATTTCGACGTTCACGCATAGTTGGAAGTTCCTTTGAAGGCACGACTTTCGCTCTCATCTTTAGGGCGGGGCGTTGGACCGATAATCGATGTCGATCGGCTTAAGTACCTTAACATCCGCGCTCCTGACACTCGCCCGACCGAATCCCAACCTGACGCACGGACGCAGTCAAGTAACCTTCTTCAAAAGAAGGCGCTTCCGCTTGGGATCCGCGCTCGTCACGTCTTATATGTTGGATATTTCTCAGGTTTTTATCTATGACTTCTCTCCTTGCTGGTACGCGCTCCTCACCGAGACGACCCACCGGGCAAATAGTCCGCGATGTCTTGGCACGGTTCTGGTCAGTCCTCTTGCTAGTTGGGCTCGGCCTGGCAACGACGCTCATAAACGTCAGCGCTGAGCCAACTCACTTCTCGCCGTATGACGAGTGGGTCTACTACGACTACGTAACCAAAGTCCCCACCCAGCTGTTTGTTCGTCAAGGCGAAACCATTGGAGAGCCAGCCCTTGAAGCGATGGCGTGCTTTGGTGACACCTACGGCCCTCGAGGAGAGGCCTGCACCGGACCACGCGGCACATACGACGACCCCGCCGCGTATCCGCAGGGAGGCGTGACCTCGGCCGACCCTTACACACCGGCCTACTTCGCAATCACATGGGCGATCGCTCAACCCATCTCGTTCATTACCCACGCCTCATTGCTAACCTCCGCACGCGCTGTCGGCGCACTTTGGCTAGCAGGCGGGCTGATCATGTTGTTCTTACTTTGCCGAGAATTCAAGCTCCGCCCCCTCATCTATTTAGGACTAGGTCTTGCGTACATCGGGTCTACACATTTTGCGTATACCTACATAAGTTCCGATGCACCGTCGTTCCTGATGGGCGCAGGCTTGGCGTGGCTCGGGGTCCGATACGCCAATACAGGGCGGGGACGCTGGTGGCTTGTCGGGGGTGCGGTCGTTGCGACGTGGTTCAAAGTGACCAACATTCTTGAAGTGGGCGTCATCGTCGTGGCACTCGCACTGATGGCCCTAACTATTCGACATCGCGCCAGTGAGCGTAACCACCCGCGACCACGGTCGCTCTTGACCACAGCTGTCTTCATGGCCATTGCCTCCGTCCTCGCGGAGTTGCTTTGGCTCGGATTTCGGGCGTGGATGCGAGTGGGCGACAGCCCTAATCAAGGCGTATCGGGCGCGCTCACCCCTCGCGGAATTGTCGCGTACACGTTCACCTTCATCTTTCCGTCGGATCGACCCGATGCACTCTCTAGCTGGCCCCTGCTGCTTTTGGCTCCCATGAGCGGGCTCCTTCTTGTCGGCGTAACCGGATGGTTCTTAGTCACGCGGGGTGCAAGCCTGAATCGCGCGTGGAGTGTCGCGACGGCGGCCGCTGCCGTTGCCTTCGCTCCAGCGCTTGCGGTCGCTATGCAAGTATTGATGGGCGAAGCCGCCCCTGTGTCATCTCGTTACGGTGGCGCCTTGGTTCCGATGTTTCTTATTGCCCTGGGCATGATCATGAGAAATAAGCTCGGCGTCTGGCTGCTGGTCGCCTATGGCGGGGGAATTACCGTACTCAACGCACTCGGGTTGCTGAACTAGTCAAGAATTCCGGCTCTCGGATGGGCAGCGGGACGTATCTCGACGAGAGGAAAAAGTTGACGGATAGTCGCTACGGAAAAGTCCTCGTCACCCAGGGCTCGCTTTTCGAAATCGCTGGCTCCGAGGTCGTGACTCTAGAACTGGTACAACACTTTGCTAGTCGCGCCGACGAAGTAGTAGTAGTGACATACGGATTTGGTACAGAGTGGGCGTTGGTTCTCGGAGACATCCAGGGCGTGTCGCTCTTCCGGTACGACGACCCTGCACTGGATCAAAATCTTGGTCAGCGCGCGCCAGACCTTGCATGGATCCATCACCAACTCATCCCTGAATCCGTGCTCCGCGCGCCCCGCACGACGAAGTTCGTGTTTCATCACATGTCCGCTTATCATCCCGCGGAGTTCCCGGTTTCGTACGGAATCGAAGAAGCGTTAGCGTCAGCGGTGGTTTTCGCGGCACCCGAGACAATGGCTGCACACCTCGCGAGTTCTCTCCTGGACCATGTGATCCCCACGCGGCTCTCCGTCTTGGGTAATCCCGCCCCGGCACAGTTCGATTTCTCGAGAGAGCACCGAAGTGTGCCGTTGAGGCGTCTGCTAGTAGTTTCAAACCACATTCCTGGCGAAATGAGGGAAGCGCTTTCCGCGCTTCCTCCTGGGGTTACCGTCACGATACGCGGGAATGAAGCTGACAATGGCGGAGAAAGCAAGGTGGTCACCCCATCTGACATCGCAGATTCAGATGCCGTCGTAACCATCGGGAAGACGGTTCAATACGCACTGCTGTCGGGGACACCGGTGTATTGCTACGACCATTTCGGTGGGCCAGGATGGTTGACCCCTGAGAATTTCGAAGTCGCACGCTTTGCGAATTTCTCAGGCCGCGGTTTTGAAAGGAAAGACTCACGTTCGATTAGCCGTGAGCTCGTCGGGGACTATGGGACGGCGGTGACTGACGCGGAAACGCTCAAGTCAGAGCATCGGGACGAGTTCATTCTCGATTCAGTCGTCGGGAATGTGCTGAATCATTTGCCAAGTCGGCCCGCTCTGCAGCCGCGCGAACAAGACGTGGCTGCCCACCTCCTGGCGCAAGATCTGCGGCGTATCTATGTGAACGTCATTGCCGCAAGACAAGGGGAGGTCGTCCAGCTCTCGCAGCGCCTCGTGTCAGCTGAACGAGAGGTGGAACGACTGAGCTCGAATTTGGCCAGCATCGCCTCAAGTAGGTCCTACCGTTTGGCGCAACGCATTGCCGCCGCTGCGCGTCGCTTTTCTCCTATCAAATAGGTGCTATCGACGAACAACCCCACCCATGAATTGCTGAGTGCACACACCATCTGAGGCGCAAAGCTGATCGCCCGTCGGCCAGCCAAGGTAGCCTCCGATTCCCCCTTCGGCGTTGAAGTAAGTTCGAACCTTCCCGGTGATCGGGTATGCGCCGCGAGTCGCCGAGTAGGCAATCGCGCCATTCTCAAACGCCTGAACGAGCCCGCCGCCGTTGGCAGGAATGACTAAAGGCGAGCCCACCGGCCACCCCAGCGAGCCGTCTGTCCCGCCTGCCTTCACATAGGCGGACTCGATCGCTTGAGGCGTGAAATAGGCTCCCTTGGACGCATGCGACCGAACGACCCCACCCTGAACCAATTGAGAACATGTCGCGATTTGGCAGGAGACGTCTGAAGTCGGCCAGCCGGGAAGGCCCGCCAGACCACCGCTGGCATTGAATGCGACCCTGATCGGGCCACTTAGGATGCGCGGAACGTCGGTCCCTACTTGAGTGATCGCGCCCTTGTCGAAGCCTTGAACAGTGCCTGAACCGCCGACAACGCTCGCGGAGGTGGGGTCGCTCGTTGGCCAACCCAGCGACCCGGTCAAGCCCCCTGTCGACGCGAATAGTGCGGCAAACGGAGTTTGAACATTATGAGCGCCACGGCCTGCCGACCAGTAAATGGCGCCCCCTTGGAAGTTTTGGGTGCAGGTTCCACCTACACAGTCAGCAGATCCCAGGGGCCACCCGAGCGGACCCGCAATGCCGCCAGCTGATCCAAAGTCCGCCCGAA
>Ga0247742_10002018_pt1 | contig 13570 bp, 13 predicted proteins | sample UWRJL208509C2_FD_180944 | JGI IMG/M metagenome (GOLD analysis project Ga0247742, IMG submission 180944) | Plant litter microbial communities from Arlington Agricultural Research Station in Wisconsin, United States - UWRJ-L208-509C-2 | ecosystem: Environmental > Terrestrial > Plant litter >...
GGGGCGAACAGGATCGGGATGATGATCAGGGCGATCAGCGCGGACAGGCGCTTGGTCATGATCAAGAACATGAACGTGATGACCATGGCAAAGCCAAGGAAAGTCAGCATGGGAATACTCCAGGCGTAGCGCGGCTAGGGAAAGGCGAACCGGATGGGGTCAGCGCAGAACGGTCAGCACGAGGCGTACGGGTGGAGTGGGGGCATACAGGCGAGTAGCAGCGGACATCAGAATCACCATTGTTGTTGTTAATTGGGCGGTGCGAGGGGTAACCCCGGGCACAACCAACCGGTCTGTTGCCGGCAGTGGGAGGCGATCCTAAAGGCGTAAGCTTTCAGCCAGCTTTCGCCGATGAAAGCAGCGAGCGGATGTTTAACCGATTGTCGGAACGGGACAGGGCCGTAGAACGAGGGGCGGCTTTCGCGAGCAGGCTCGCTCCCACAAGGCCTATCACCTGTGGGAGCGAGCCTGCTCGCGAAGACGTCGGCACTTACCATCAGGAGGAACCAGCATGGCCAGACTCAATACCGGCGGCTGCCATTGCGGCCACATCCGCTATCAATTCAGCGGGCCGCTGCAAGACATCGCCCACTGCCATTGTTCGATTTGCCGGCGGGTCAGCGGCGGGATCGTCACCACCTGGATCACCGTGCCGCTGGCCGACTTCGACTGGCTGGCCGGGACGCCGGCGCAGTACGCCTCGTCATCGACCTGCACCCGCTACTTCTGCGGCCACTGTGGGGCGCAACTGGCGTTGCTGACGTCCCTGAGCCCGCAGAGCATCGACCTGACCATCGCCACCCTCGACCATCCCGAGGAGGCGCCCGCCGACCGCCACATCTGGACCGACAGCCGCCTGCCCTGGCTGCACCTGGACGAACACTTGCCCGGTGAAGCCGAGGAGCATCTTTGATCAGAAAATCGACACATCTAGCGGACGCACAGCGCCCATCCAGATCGCATGCGCGGTGTGGTCGAGCAGGTCATCGCCGGTGTTCGGGTGCAGGAACACCACCAGGCCATTGCGGTTGAGGGCCAGCCACGGCAACACCTCGCCGAGATGCTCAGGGGCGAACGACAGCTGACAACTCCAGTCCGGGTGCGGGCCCACCGGGCGCTCGTGCACGCGGCCCATCTTCACCGCGAACAACTGCGCCGCCTGTTCGCACAAGGCTCGCGCCTGATCGAGGGTGCTGGCATCGAAATAGACGTGGGCGTGGTAATCCTGAATCCGCTGCATGGTTAACCCTCAAGAAAAATCCGTTCGAACCCTGGCCAACCCCGGCGTGTCACAGCCCATATACGCTGCGAACAAGGAACCCGGCCATGAAAAATGCCGAAACCCCGGTGATCAAACTGGCGCTCTATGGTGCCATGAGCAGCCTGGGCAGTGCGCTGATGGCTGAAATGCTCAGGCGCCAGCACGAGGTCATCGCGATCCTCGACGACCTCACGGCCCTGGCCCCGCGCCCAGGCTTGCGCACCAAGACCGGCGATCTGTTCAGCGCTGAACGGGTCAAGCAAAGCGTGGCGGGATGTTCCGCCGTGATCTGCGTGCTTGATTCACCGCGCTTGCCGATCAACAGCGAGCACATGGAAAAAACCCCGGTGCTCGGCCCGGTCGAGCAGGTCATGGCGGTCGATACGTTGATCGCAGGCATGCAATCGATCAAGGTGCCGCGCCTGTTTCTGGTGGGCGAGTTCGCCGTACTGGATGACCCCGAAGACAATGATCGGCTGCAACGCCACGCCGCTGAAGAAATCCTCGATGCCTTGCAGTGCAGCACGTTGCAGTGGACCTTGGTCAATTCGCCACGGGCCGTGCACGGCTTGACTCTCGAGCATTTCAGCCAGGTCAGCAGCAGCCTCGAAGAGGGCATGGCGTTATCGCTCGAACGCTTGAACCGGGTCGCCGTGGGCATCGCCGATGAATTGCAGCTCAAGCTGCACCTGGGCGAGCACGTGAACTTCGTCGCCGTCACACCGCAATAGAGGGCAGGGCGACGCCGCTCAGCGTCCGGGCGCTGTTCGTCTGCTCGGCCATCAGCCAATCGACGAATTGCTGAATCAGCACGCTGCGGCGTTTGCGCTGCGGCAGTACCACGTAATAACCCAGGGTGGAAATCACCGTCTGAGGGATCGGCCGCACCAGCAATCCCTGCGCCAGCAAGTTATCCACAAGGTGACGCCAACCAATGGCGACGCCCTGGCCACCAATCGCGGCCTGGATCAACAGGGTGTAGTTATCAAAGCGCAATTGCCCCGGCGCCGGCGGCGAGGTGATGCCCAACTCACGGAACACTCCGCTCCAGTCAAACCAGTTGCTGCTGTTCTCACCGCGCAGGTGCAGCAGCGGAAACTCCAGCAACGACTGCGCGGTCAACGGCGCCGGGCGGTTGTGCAACAGTTGCGGGCTGCATACCGGAAACACTTCTTCGCTGAACAGCCAATGGCTTTCGCCCTGCTTGAAACGGCCGTCACCAAACAACACCGCCACATCAATGTCTGTGCGCAACATGTTGTGGCTACGTTCGCTGGTGACCAGGCTGACGTCGACGTCTGGGTTGGCTTCATGAAACCGGTGCAAGCGCGGCATCAGCCAATACGCGGCAAAGGCGAAATCGGTGGCGACTTGCAGCACTTCGTGTTGGCGCTGTGCGGTGATTGCGCTTAACCCTGCGTCGATATTCTGCAAACCGGCTTGAACCTGCACGAACAGCACGTCACCGGCTTCGGTCAGTTCGATGCCGCGATAGATCCGGTCGAACAAGCGCGTCCCCAGTTGTTCTTCCAGGCGCTTGATCTGCTGGCTGATCGCCGGCTGCGTGGTGCCCAGCTCCACCGCAGCGGCGGTGAAGCTGCGCTGGCGAGCCGCCGCTTCAAAGGCGCGGAACAAATCGAGGGACAAATCGCCAAGGGCTTCATACATAAGCTGTGCTTATCCTAGTCATTGCCTGGCATGGGCTTTACCGCTAAGTGTATGGCCTACATGCTCGAACGCAGCACTCTCGCATAAATATTCACTATGGAATGCCGCGATCACATGAAGCGCAAGAACATTCTCTTCATCATGGCCGATCAAATGGCCGCGCCAATGTTGCCGTTCTACGGCCCTTCGCCCATCAAGTTGCCCCATCTCAGTCGCCTCGCTGCCCAAGGCGTGGTGTTCGATGCCGCTTATTGCAACAGCCCGCTGTGCGCGCCGTCCCGTTTCACCCTGGTCAGTGGCCAGTTGCCGAGCAAGATCGGCGCCTACGACAACGCCGCGGATTTCCCCGCCGATGTGCCCACGTACGCCCACTACCTGCGGCGTCTGGGCTACCGCACCGCGCTGTCGGGCAAGATGCACTTTTGCGGTCCGGACCAATTGCACGGCTACGAAGAACGCCTGACCAGTGACATTTACCCTGCCGACTATGGTTGGGCAGTGAATTGGGATGAGCCGGACGTACGGCCGAGTTGGTATCACAACATGTCGTCGGTGCTGCAAGCTGGCCCCTGTGTGCGCACCAATCAGCTGGATTTCGACGAAGAAGTGGTGTTCAAGGCCCAGCAATACTTGTTCGATCACATCCGCGAGGACGGCGATCAGCCGTTTTGCCTGACCGTCTCGATGACACACCCACACGACCCGTACACCATTCCCAAGGCTTTCTGGGACCTGTACGACGACAACGACATCCCGCTGCCGGAGACGCCGGACCAGGCTGACCTCGATCCGCATTCCCAGCGTTTGCTCAAGGTCTACGACCTGTGGGACAAGCCCCTGCCTGTGGATAAGATCCGCGATGCGCGCCGTGCTTACTTCGGTGCGTGCAGCTATATCGACAGCAATGTCGGCAAACTCTTGCAAACCCTCGAGGATACCGGGCTGATCGACGACACCATCATCGTCTTCTCCGGCGACCACGGCGACATGCTCGGCGAGCGGGGCCTCTGGTACAAAATGCACTGGTACGAGATGGCGGCACGGGTACCGCTGCTGGTCAGCGCGCCCGGACAATTCGCTGCCAGCCGCGTCGGCGCCGCCGTGTCCACCGCCGACCTGCTGCCGACCCTGGTGGAGTTGGCCGGCGGCACGCTGGAAGCCGGGTTGCCGCTGGATGGCCGGTCGCTAGTCGCGCATTTGCAAGGGCAGGGCGGCCATGACGAAGTGTTTGGCGAATACATGGCCGAGGGCACCATCAGCCCACTGATGATGATTCGCCGGGGCGCTTACAAATTCATCTACAGCGAAGACGACCCTTGCCTACTCTTTGATCTGCACAACGATCCGCGCGAACAAGAAGAACTCAGCCAGTCGCCGCAACATCAGGCGCTGTTTGCCGAATTCCTCGCAGAAGCGCGGGCCAAATGGGACATTCCGGCGATCCACCAACAGGTGCTCGCCAGCCAGCGGCGCCGGCGTTTCGTCGCCGACGCCCTGACCGTCGGCAAGCTGAAGAGCTGGGATCACCAGCCGCTGGTAGACGCCAGTCAGCAGTACATGCGCAACCATATCGACCTCGACGATCTGGAGCGCAAAGCACGTTATCCACAACCCTGCCAAAACCAATAATGTTAAGGGGAAGTCCATGCAAAAGTTATCCACAGTAGTGACGGTCGGGCTCTTGGCCCTCGGCAGTGCCTCGGCCTATGCCGAGCAAAGCTGCGACACGGTGAAAATGGCCGATCCAGGCTGGAGTGATATCGCCGCGACCAACGCCATCACCGGTTTCCTGCTGGACGGCATGGGCTACAAGGCCAAAGTCGACACCCTCGCGGTGCCGATTACCTTTGGTGGTCTCAAGGACGGTCAGGTGGACGTGTTTCTCGGCAACTGGATGCCGGCGCAACAGGGCTTCTACGACAAGTTCGTGGCCAACGGCGACGTAACGCAACTGGCGAAGAACCTCGACGGCACCGAGTTCACCTTGGCGGTCCCGGATTATGTCTGGGACGCAGGTGTGCATAACTTTGCCGACCTGAATAAGTTCGCTGACAAGTTCGAGAAGAAAATCTACGGCATCGGCTCCGGCGCGCCGGCCAACATCTCGCTGCAAGACATCATCAAGAAGAACGACTTCGACCTCGGTCAGTGGAAACTGGTGGAGTCCAGTGAGCAAGCGATGCTGGCGGAAGTGTCCCGCGCGGTGAAAAAACAGAAGTTCGTGACCTTCCTTGGCTGGACCCCGCACCCGATGAACGTGCAGCTGAAAATGCATTACCTGAAGGGTGGCGAGAAGTACTTCGGTGACACCGGCGCCGTTTATACCCTGACCCGCAAAGGTTATGCACAGGCCTGCCCGAACGTGGGCAAACTGCTGACCAACCTGACGTTCACCCAGGAAATGGAAAACAGCATCATGGCTGAGGTGGCGAACAAGAAAGTCAGCAATGCCGATGCCGCCAAAGCCTGGATCAAGGCCAACCCGGCGGTGCTGGATAAATGGCTCGACGGCGTGAAAACCGTGGATGGCAAAGATGCGTTGGCGGCGGTGAAGGCCAAGCTTTGAGGCTGGCTGGAGATCCACCCCTCACCCCCCGCCCTCTCCCCATGGGGGAGAAGGGGAAGGGAGCTGATCTTCAGTGGTTCAGAGAGTGAGTTCGACCTGAAGATGGCTGTGACACTTAACCTGTGGTGAGGGGGCTTGCCCCCGTTCGGGTGCGCAGCGCCCGTAAAATCGGTTACCGCGATTGAGTGTGGCAGCGCGGCATCCGATTTTGGGATGGCTACGCCATCCAACGGGGGCAAGCCCCCTCACCACAATGATTGCCTTCACCTGTTACCCTTTGCGCAAACCTCCCCACCTAGAGGCCCCATGGCATTCCCCTCGCGCCATTCACTTTTTCCCTTCCTCAGCTGGCTGCCGCGTCAAACCCGCGCCAGCGTCGGCCGCGACCTGATCGTCGGTCTGAGTGGCGCAATCCTGGCGTTGCCGCAGTCCATCGCCTACGCCTTGATCGCCGGCCTGCCACCGGAATATGGCTTGTACGCGGCGATCATTCCGGTGCTGATCGCCTGTCTCTGGGGCTCGTCGTGGCACCTGATTTGTGGCCCGACGGCCGCTATTTCGATTGTCCTCTACGCCAGCGTCAGTCCACTGGCGGTTCCCGCGTCGCAGGATTACGTGACGCTTATCCTGTTGCTGACCTTCCTCGCCGGGATTTTCCAGTGGCTGCTGGGCCTGCTGCGCTTTGGCGCCCTGGTGAATTTCGTCTCGCACTCGGTGGTATTGGGCTTCACCCTCGGGGCGGCGGTGGTCATCGCCATCGGGCAATTGCCCAATCTGCTCGGGCTGGAACTGGCCAATCAAGCCACCGCGCTCGGCAGCCTGATGACCTTGTTGCATCACCTTGGGGCTGTGGATAAAGCGTCGCTGATACTCGGCGCGGCGACGGTGATCGTCGGCGTGATCCTCAAACTCCTGCTGCGGCGCTGGCCAACCCTGTTGATCACGCTGGTGCTCGCCAGCCTGGTGGTGTGGCTGTGGCCGGCGATGTTCGGCCATGTGAAATTGGTCAGCGCTTTCGCCGGTAGCCTGCCGCCGTTCAGCCCGCTGCCACTGGACCTGAACCTGGTGCTGCGATTGCTGCCGAGCGCGGTGGCGGTGGGCATGCTCGGTCTGGTCACTAGCCTGTCGATTGCCCGCTCGTTGTCGGCGCGCTCCGAGCAGTTGCTCGATGCCAATCAGGAAGTCCGCGCGCAGGGTCTTTCCAACATCGTCGGCGGATTTTTTTCCGGGTCGTTGTCCGCCGGGTCATTCACCCGCTCCGGCTTGAGCTACGAAGCGGGGGCCTGTTCGCCACTGGCCGGGGTGTTTTCGGCGTTGTGGGTGGCGTTGTTCGCGGTCAGCGGCGCCGCGTTGATCGCGCACATTCCGATCCCGGCCATGGCGGGCAGCATTTTGCTGATTTCCTGGGGCCTGGTGGACCATCGCGGCATCCGCGCGTTGTTCCGCGTCAGCCGCGCCGAGTTCGTGGTCATGTTGCTGACCTGCCTCGCCACACTGTTGTTGGAACTGCAAACGGCGATTTACGCCGGAGTGCTGGCGTCACTGTTTTTCTACCTCAAACGCACCTCGCAACCTCGGGTGCAACACACCCGCGAAGGCGATGACGACGTGCTGCGGGTCGGCGGGTCGATCTTTTTCGGCGCCAGCCATTACCTGCAAGTGCGCCTGCAACGGCTGCAAGGCGCGCGGGTGGTGATCGATGCGCAGCAGATCAACTTTATCGACTATTCCGGCGTCGAGATGCTGCACCAGGAAGCCCGCCGGCTACTGCGCCAGGACCGCTGCCTGACGCTGCGCCGGGCGCGGCCGCAAGTGGTGGAGGAACTGCGAAAACTCGAAGGACCGGAGCAATGCCCGATCCGGTTTGAGGATTGATCCGCCTCGCTGTTGTGGACATTCGCGAATCGACAAACCTGTGGGAGCTAGCCTATTCGCGAAGCTTTTAAAGGGCCAACTGCCGACGCAGTTCCGCCATCACCGGCGCAGTATCCGGGCGCACGCCGCGCCACAGGTAGAAGGCTTCCGCAGCTTGCTCCAGCAGCATGCCCAAGCCATCCATCGACACCGCCGCGCCGTGCTCGCTGGCCCAACGGCAGAACGCGGTCGGTTCCTTGCTGTACATCATGTCGTAGCAAAAGGTCTGGCCGGGCTCGATCAAGCTGCTGGCAATCGGCGGTACCTCGCCGGACAGGCTGGCGGACGTGGCGTTGATGATCAGGTCCACCGGCTCGCGCAGCCAATCGAACCCACTGGCCGATACCGGGCCCAAGTTGGCGAACAGCTCCGCCAGCAACTCGGCTTTTTCCACCGTGCGATTGGCGATGATCACCGACGCCGGGTGCTCGGCCAGCAGCGGTTCCAGGGCGCCACGCACGGCGCCACCGGCCCCGAGCAACAGGATGCGCTTATCCTTGAGGCTGAAACCGGCGTTCACCGTCAGGTCGCGAACCAGCCCGGCGCCGTCGGTGTTGTCGCCCAACAGGCTGCCATCGGCCAGCTTGCTCAAGGTGTTCACCGCGCCCGCCCGTTGCGCCCGTTCGGTGAGGCTGTTGGCCAGGCGATAGGCTTGTTCCTTGAACGGCACGGTGACGTTCGCTCCACGACCTTCGCGGAAAAATCCGGCGGCGCAGGCAGAAAAATCGTCCAACGGGGCGAGCAGGGTGCTGTAGTCCAGTTGTTCGCCGGTCTGCTCGGCAAACAGGCGATGAATCAGCGGCGACTTGCTGTGCCCAATCGGGTTGCCAAATACGACGTAACGGTCCATCAGGATTCCTCGTTCAGGCCTGGGCCAGCCAATCGCGGTCTTGCAGAAAGTACTCGGTCAGCCGCGCCTCTTCGCTGCCGGGCTCGGCCTTCCAGTCGTAGCTCCAGCGCACTTGCGGCGGCAACGACATCAGGATCGACTCGGTGCGCCCGCCCGATTGCAGGCCAAACAAGGTGCCACGGTCATACACCAGATTGAATTCCACATAGCGGCCTCGGCGGAATTCCTGGAACTCACGCTGTTTGGCGGTGAAGGCCTCGTGCTTGCGCCGCTGCACGATCGGCAAATAGGCGTCGATGAACGCGTCGCCGATAGCCCGCATAAAGGCGAAACTGGTGTCGAAATCCCACTCGTTCAGGTCATCGAAAAACAAACCGCCGATGCCCCGTGGTTCGTGGCGATGCTTGATGTGGAAGTAGCTGTCGCACCAGGCCTTGTAGCGCGAATAGACGTCCGGGCCAAACGGCGCGCAAGCTTGCTCGGCCACCCGGTGCCAGTGCACGCAGTCTTCTTCGTTGCCGTAGTACGGCGTCAGGTCGAAGCCACCGCCAAACCACCAGACCGGTTCCTCACCTTCTTTTTCCGCGATGAAAAATCGCACGTTGGCGTGGGACGTCGGCACGTGCGGGTTGTGCGGATGAATCACCAGGGACACCCCCAGCGCTTCAAAACCACGCCCAGCCAGTTCCGGCCGATGGGCGCTGGCGGACGGTGGCAAACCGCTGCCGAACACGTGGGAAAAGTTGACACCGCCCTTTTCGATGACCGTGCCGTTCTCGATCACCCGCGTCCGACCGCCACCACCGGCAGGCCGGGTCCAGGCGTCTTCGACGAAGCGGGTGCCGCCGTCTTCCAGTTCCAGCGCGGCGCAAATGCGCTCTTGCAGGTCGAGCAGGTAGGCTTTTACGGACTCGGTGCGGGTAGTCATGGCATCACCTTGGATCGGGCAAAACGACGCGGCGCTCCATCAGGGCGGGGCCGGCGCAAATGGGCGCGTAGCATAACATCGCCAATGGCACTGCCGTAGTTGACGAAGGTCAAGCTTAGGAGTCCGATAGGGGGCTTGGTGAAACGATTGAGGAGAGTGCAGATGGCAAAGCGTATCCAGTTCAATGCTCACGGCGGCCCCGAGGTGCTTGAGTATGTCGATTACCAACCCGCCGAGCCCGGACCGCTCCAGGTTCGCGTCAGCAACAAGGCCATCGGCCTGAATTACCTCGATATCTATTACCGCGACGGCCTCTATCCGCTGCCGGGCTTGCCGTCCGGCCTGGGTTCCGAAGGCGCGGGCGTGGTCGATGCGGTGGGCAGCGACGTCACCCGCTTCAAGGTCGGTGATCGCGTGGCGTATGGCAACGGTCCGCTGGGCGCCTACAGCGATCTTCACGTTTTGCCGGAAGCCAATCTGGTGCACTTGCCCGAGGCCATCAGTTTCGAGCAAGCCGCCGGGGTGATGCTCAAGGGCCTGACCGTGCAATACCTGTTGCGTCAGATCCATGAATTCAAGGGTGGCGAAACCATCCTGTTTCACGCCGCTGCCGGCGGTGTCGGTTCCCTCGCCTGCCAATGGGCCAAGGCCCTGGGCGTGAAGCTGATCGGCACCGTCAGTTCCCCGGAAAAAGCCGCGCTGGCCAAGGCCAATGGCGCCTGGGCGACCATCGATTACAGCCATGAAAACGTTGCGCAACGGGTGCTGGAATTGACCGACGGCAAGAAAGTCTCGGTGGTCTACGACGGGGTCGGCAAGGACACCTGGCTGACCTCTCTCGACAGCGTCGCACCGCGCGGCTTGGTGGTGAGCTTCGGCAATGCGTCGGGCGCGGTGGACGGAGTGAACTTGGGGATTCTCGCGGCGAAAGGCTCGCTGTACGTCACCCGGCCCACTTTGGGCACCTACGCCAACAACCCGGAAAACCTGCAACGCATGGCCGATGAGCTGTTCGAGATGATCACCAGCGGCAAACTGACGGTGGACATCAGCCAGCGCTATCCACTGGCGGAAGCGGCCAAGGCGCAGACGGAGCTGGCGGGGCGGCGGACGACGGGGTCGACGGTGTTGTTGCCTTAAGTTTTTCAGGGCCTGGCAAGGCCCCATCGCTGGCAAGCCAGCTCCCACAGAGGATTTGTGAACGACACAGATCCCCTGTGGGAGCCAGCCTGCTGGCGATGAACGTTGACGCGGTCTCAATCCGGGCGAATCACCTGCGCGGTGGCCAGATCCCGAATCACACTCGGGTTCTTGCGTCCCCCCAGGTTGCCGCCCAACACATAATCCAGCTGGCCACGGAAATACTGCTCGACACGAATCCGCGTGCGCGCCGCCGGCCGGCCTTGTGGGTTGGCCGAGGTCGACACCAGTGGCCCGACCAGCGCACACAAATCCCGCACCAGCGGATGATCGCTGACCCGCAGTGCCACGGTCTCGTGCACCCCGGTGATCCATTGCGGCAGCATGTTCTGATGCGGCACCAGCCAGGTGTTCGGCCCCGGCCAAGTGCTGGCCATGCGGTCCATCCACAACTCGGGGAAATCCTCGAACAGAAAATCGAACTGACGAATATTGTCGGCGATCAGGATCAAGCCTTTGCTCACCGAACGGCCCTTGAGCATCAGCAAACGATCCACCGCTTCCTCGTTCCACGGGTCGCAACCCAGGCCCCAGACTGCTTCGGTGGGATAGGCAATGACCGCCCCGGCGCGGACTTCTTGCGCGGCTTGCTGCACACGCCAACTGTTGACCATGAAAGACTCTCCGCAATAAGGCTGCGCGCAGTTTACCCATCCCACTGTTAAAACCTAGCTCACCCGCGCAAACCAGCGCCCGTTTTCGCATGAAGCGCGGCCTTCCATTTCCAGTTCCGTGAGGCTCGCCAGTACTTTCGGCAACGGCCAGCCAATGCTGTCGGCGAGGGCTTCACTGGTGTGTGGCGCCGCGTGGAGCAACCGCAGCAGTGGATGCGGCGCCGCAGACACGGGCGAATCGGCGGCGGGCGACAGTCGCTGCCAGCCGCGCAACGCTTCGAGAATATGCTCGATGGTTTCCACCAGCACCGCGCCATCGCGAATCAATTGATGACAGCCCCGGGCGCCAGGGTGATGGATCGAGCCGGGAATCGCGTACACCTCGCGCCCTTGTTCCGCCGCCAGTCGAGCGGTAATCAGCGAACCACTGGCGACGCTGGCTTCCACCACCAGCACACCGAGGGACAAACCGCTGATGATCCGGTTACGGCGCGGGAAGTTGCTCGCGGTCGGCCCGGCATCCAACGGAAACTCTGAGAGCACCGCGCTGCCCGAGGCAATCATCGCCTCCGCCAGCCGTTTATTACGCTGTGGATAAAAGTTTTCCAGGCCAGTGCCCAGCACCCCGACCGTTTGCCCGCCGACATCCAGCGCAGCCTGGTGCGCCGCCGCATCGATGCCCAACGCCAAGCCGCTGGTGATGACAAATCCGGCACCCGCCAGGCTGCGGGAAAACGCCGAGGCTGTGTCCATCCCCGGACGGCTCGCCCGTCGGCTGCCGACCATCGCTAGCTGCGGTTTTTCCAGAATCCCGGGGTCCCCGGCGACGAATAGCAACGGTGGCGCATCGCTCAACTCTGCCAACAGCGCCGGGTAATCGGCTTGGTCGAACATCAGTAAATGCTGGCCCGGCCGCTCTAGCCAGGCCAATGCACGGGCTGCGCCGTCACGAATCTCCGGGCTGCGTCGCGCTTCAGCGCTGATCAATGGCAAGCCCAGCGCGCGCCAGGCGCTCGCCGGAGCACTGATGGCTTTCGACGCCGAGCCAAAAGCGTCGAGCAGCGTGCGAAATCGGCGCGGGCCGACTTCGGGGAGGCGGTGTAGACGTAAACGCGCTTCGAGCTCCGCAGGCGAAAGCGGCCCGAATTCTGAGAACGGCATCTGATCATCCTTGATCGTTATAAGCCCCATCGAAATGGGAACAAGCTGTGGATAAGTCTGTTGGTAACTTGTGAAGCAGGCTAAGGATTGCGCACCTTGTCGAGCACCGCCAACGAGCGCGAAGCGTTAAGCACGAGGCCGTAGCTGAGCTTGTCGTAAGTACGGAACACCATCAGCAACCCGGCACGTTCATCGGGAATTTTCAGCGGCTGGCCGGTAATCCGGTCGCGCACGGTTTCGCCGGTCTTCATCACCGCCAGCACATTGCCTTCGGCCAGGCCATCACGTCGGCCCTTGTTCAGGGTCACCACATCGAAGGCGCCAATCTGCGTCACACCCCGGGGCACATCGATGATCAAGCCGTTGATATCGCCCTGTGGCGCGCTGGGCATGAAGGTTGAATTGATCGAGCGCTCTTCGCCGCTGAACAGCCGATCGCCGAGGCGCACCTCCTGCGTCGTGCGTTGCAGGGCGAGGGTGGCGACATCACCTTCGGTGGCGACGATCTCGCCGCCGCCAATGTCATCGGCGTTGATCCCGAGGAATTCCTTGCTTTGCGGGTCGGTGTAGACCTTGCCCTGGCGGAAAATGCCGTAGACCGGCTGGTTCGGGTCGAAGTGGCCCCGGGCGAAGATCCGGTCGCCGGTACCGCTGAGCACCCGCTCGGCATCACCGGCAACGATGTACGGCGCCTTGTCGAAGTCCTCGACCTTGTCGACGATGCGGTTGCTCAGCAGGAAGCTGTTGATCGCTTGCAGGGGAATGCTCGGAATCGCATCCGCCACCGGCGTGCTGCGGATCCGTGGCGACAGCTTGATGGTGCCCCGCGAGGCGCCGCGATTGAGGGTCAGCCGTGGCTGGCCATTGACGTAGACCAGCGACAGCGAGTCGCCGGGGTAGATCAGGTTTGGGTTCTGGATCTGCGGATTGGCCTGCCACAGTTCCGGCCATTTCCACGGCTCGCGCAGGTATTTGGCGGAAATGTCCCAGAGCGTGTCCCCCGCCACAACGGTGTATTGCTGTGGAAAACCTTCCTTGAGTTGCACTTGCCCGTGCGCCAAACCGGCCGAAGCCAGAAGCAGCAGGGCGAGTAGTGATTTCCTCATGCGGTGAATCCCTTTATTATGTGCGTTCGCGTGGAACGCCAGAGCCCCCGTGGCTCGCTCCTGAAACAATGGAGCTGCGTTTTACAACGGTAGCCTGCATCCTCGGACCCGCCAGGCCATCGACCCGACTTTACCTCACACGTGCAGCAATTGAGCTTATGGCCATTTTAGACATCCTCGAATTTCCCGACTCGCGCTTGCGCACTATCGCCAAACCGGTGGCCGTAGTGGACGACGAAGTGCGTCAGTTGGTCGATGACATGTTTGAAACAATGTATGAAGCGCCAGGCATCGGCCTCGCC
>Ga0247742_10002019_pt1 | contig 13568 bp, 10 predicted proteins | sample UWRJL208509C2_FD_180944 | JGI IMG/M metagenome (GOLD analysis project Ga0247742, IMG submission 180944) | Plant litter microbial communities from Arlington Agricultural Research Station in Wisconsin, United States - UWRJ-L208-509C-2 | ecosystem: Environmental > Terrestrial > Plant litter >...
GCAGCGTCGAGCGTCAGCAGGAGAGGGCGCTGATTGACAGTTACGTGGCTGACATCGAGTTGATCCTGGCACACCTGAAAACCAGTAATCGCCACACCGCCATCAGCCTGGCTCGGCTGCCCGAGAAGATTCGTGGTTACGGCCATGTGAAGGAAAGCGCGATGAAGGCCGCAGGCTTGCAGGCGGCACGGTTGCGTCAGAGCCTGGTGAGCGGCGAAGTGGTTCTGCCGGCGTTGTATGAGGTGGCCGCTTAAGGATGCCGCGCCTTTGATCGTTCCCACGCAGAGCGTGGGAACGATCGATCTATTCGCCCTGCAACTCCACCAACACTGTCCCCTCGCTAACCATTTCACCTTCAGCACAATAAAGTGCGGTCACGACCCCGGAATGGGAGGCCCGCACGCTGTGTTCCATTTTCATGGCCTCCAGCACCACCAGTTGCGCACCGGCCTCAACAGCTTGCCCGACTTCCACCAGCACCCGAACGATGGCGCCATTCATGGGCGCGGTCAGGCCGCCGTGTTGGACGTGACTGGCCTGAGCCGCAGCAATCGGATCGACCCGCTTGACCCCGTGCAGCTCGCCTTTCCACTGTAGATACAGCGTGTCATCGCGGCGAATCGCCCGATGCTGGCGGCGTACGCCGTTGTGCTCGATGGTCAGTTGCTCGTCATGCAGTGCCATGTGCGCGGCGTCAAGACTGCGCAGCTGTACCTTTTGCTGTTCAGCGCCGCTGCTCAGATGCAGATCAACCTCGTCGGGCACGCCGAACCGCAGACCTTCCGGGGTCGACCACGGTGAATGCACATCGTCAGCGCGCACACGCGGCGGCGTACTGTGCCTGAACGCCTGGGCCGCCGCGTGCCAGAACTCAACCGGCCGCTCCTGAGGCGGTGGCAGCAAATCGGCGTGATAACGAGGAATAAAATCGGTGTCCAGTTCAGCGGCGGCGAACGCCGGGTGCGCGATGATGCGGCGCAGGAACGCCAGATTGCAGCGCAGCCCGCCAATGGCAAATTCATCGAGCATGGCCAGCAGACGCAAACGGGCCTGCTCGCGGTTCTCGCCCCAGGCAATCAACTTGCCGAGCATCGGGTCGTAAAACGGCGATACCACATCGCCCTCGGCCACGCCGCTGTCTACCCGGCGTCCCGGCCCTTGAGCCGATTCCCGGTAGATATGCAGCGTGCCGGTGGCAGGTAAAAAGTCGTTATCAGGATCTTCTGCGTACAGCCGCACTTCGATGGCGTGCCCGTTCAGCGGCACTTGGTCCTGAGTGATCGGCAGCGCTTCGCCCTGGGCCACGCGGATCTGCCAGGCCACCAGATCAAGGCCGGTAATCGCCTCGGTGACCGGGTGCTCGACTTGTAGCCGCGTGTTCATTTCCATGAAGAAGAACTCGCCCCGGGCATCCAGCAGGAACTCAACCGTGCCGGCGCCGACATAGCCGATGGCCTGAGCGGCACGCACCGCCGATTCACCCATGGCGCGGCGCAACTCCGGGCTCAGGCCGGGGGCGGGCGCTTCTTCGACGACTTTCTGGTGACGGCGCTGGATTGAACAGTCGCGCTCGTTGAGGTACAGGCAGTTGCCGTGTTGATCGGCGAACACCTGGATTTCGACGTGACGCGGCTTTAGCACGTATTTTTCGACGAGCATGCGCGAATCCCCAAACGAGGACTGCGCTTCACGCTGCGCGGAGGCCAGCGCTTCGGCCAGATCCTCATCGCGTTCGACCACCTTCATGCCTTTGCCGCCACCGCCGGCCGTGGCTTTGAGCAGCACCGGGTAACCGATTTGCGCGGCAGCGCTGCGGAACGTCTGCGCGTCCTGGGCCTCGCCGTGATAACCGGGCACCAACGGCACACCGGCCTTCTCCATCAGCGATTTGGCGGCGGATTTACTGCCCATTGCGTCGATGGCCGAGGCGGGCGGGCCGAGGAAAATCAATCCGGCTTGTTCGATGGCTCGGGCAAAACCTGAGTTTTCCGAGAGAAACCCGTACCCCGGGTGAATCGCCTGTGCGCCACTGGCCTGGGCGGCAGCGATCAATTTATCGATCAGCAAATAGCTGTCGGCGGCCTTGCTGCCACCCAGATCGACGCAGATGTCCGCTTCGCGGGCATGTCGTGCGTTGCGATCGGTGGCGCTGTGCACGGCAACGGTAGTCATGCCCATGGCCTTGGCGGTGCGCATCACGCGGCAGGCGATTTCGCCGCGATTGGCCACCAGCACGGTGGTCAGCGTTACGGGTTTGATGGCGCTCATTCAGGCCAATCTCCATCTTTGTCGTGCTGTTGCCAGGTGGGTGGTCGTTTTTGCAGGAAGGCGCGCAAGCCTTCCTGGCCTTCGGGGCTGACGCGTATCCGTGCGATGGCGTTCTCACAGAAGCGCCGACGTGCCGGAGTCAGCTCGCCGTTGCCCATTTCCCGCAGCAGATCCTTGCTGGCGCGCATGGCCTTGGGGCTGTTGAGCAGCAGATTGTCGGCCCAGCGCTGCACTTGGGATTCCAGTTCGGCCAGCGGGTAACACTCAGCCAGCAGGCCGATGTCCCGCGCGCGCAAGCCGTCGAAACGTTCGGCGGTCAGTGCATAGCGGCGCGCGGCACGCTCACCGATGGCCTGCACCACGAACGGGCTGATGACCGCAGGCGCCAGGCCGATGCGTACTTCGGACAGACAGAACTGCGCGTCTTCGGCGCCAATCGCCATGTCGCAACAGCTGATCAGACCCAGCGCGCCGCCATAGGAGGCGCCCTGAGCCACGGCCAGCGTCGGGATTTTCAGGCGCGCCAGGTTGTACATCAGTTCGGCCAGTTCCTGGGCGTCACGCAGGTTGGTGTTGTAATCCAGATTGGCCGATTCCTGCATCCAAGCCAGATCGGCGCCGGCGCTGAAGTGCTTGCCGCGCCCGCGCAACAGCAGGAAGCGCAGGGTCGTATCGGTCTGTAACTGGTCCAGCGCGATGATCAACTCGCGAATCATCAGCGCATTGAAAGCGTTGTTTTTCTGCGCACGGTTGAGCCACAGCGTCGCGAAGCCCCGTGGGTCGTGCTCTACCTGGACGGTTTCAAAATCAGTCATGGTCGGTCCCTGGATTACATACGGAATATGCCAAACTGCGTGGGCTCAATGGGTGCGTTGAGCGACGCGGAGAGCGCCAGGCCCAATGCGTCGCGGGTCTGCGCCGGATCGATGACCCCGTCATCCCACAGCCGAGCGCTGGAGTAATAGGGGTGGCCCTGAGTGTCGTACTGATCGAGGATCGGTTGCTTGATGGCCGATTCCTCATCGGCGCTGAAGCCCTGGCCGCTGCGCTCCGCCTGCTCGCGCTTGACCTGCACCAGCACGCCAGCCGCCTGCTCGCCACCCATCACGCCGATGCGCGCGTTGGGCCACATCCACAGAAAGCGCGGGTCGTAGGCCCGGCCGCACATGCCGTAGTTGCCCGCGCCGAAACTGCCGCCGATGATCACGGTGAATTTCGGCACTTTGGCGCAGGCCACCGCGGTGACCAGTTTGGCACCGTGCTTGGCGATGCCGCCGGCTTCGTATTTCTGCCCGACCATGAAGCCGGTGATGTTTTGCAGAAACAGCAGGGGGATGCCGCGCTGACAGGCCAGTTCGATGAAGTGCGCGCCTTTCTGTGCCGCTTCGGCGAACAGGATGCCGTTGTTGGCAAGAATCGCGATCGGATAGCCATGCAGATGAGCAAAACCGCACACCAGCGTGTTGCCGAACAGCGCTTTGAATTCATCGAATACCGAGCCATCCACCAGCCGTGCGATGACTTCGCGCACGTCGTAGGGCTGCTTGGGATCGGCGCTGATCACCCCGTACAACTCGTCACCGGCATACAGCGGCGCAATCGGCGCGCGCACTTGCAACTGACCCTGTTTGCGCCAGTTGAGGTTGGCAATGCTGCGCCGTGCCAGGGCCAGCGCGTGTTCGTCGCTTTCAGCGTAGTGATCGGCTACGCCTGAGATCTTGCAGTGCACATCGGCGCCGCCCAGGTCTTCAGCGCTGACCACTTCGCCGGTGGCCGCTTTCACCAGTGGCGGTCCCGCGAGGAAGATCGTCGCCTGATTGCGCACCATGATCGCTTCATCAGCCATCGCCGGCACATAGGCGCCGCCCGCTGTGCAGGAGCCCATCACCACGGCAATCTGCGCAATGCCCTGGGCGCTCATGTTGGCTTGGTTGAAGAAGATTCGTCCGAAGTGCTCGCGGTCCGGAAACACTTCGTCCTGACGGGGCAGATTAGCGCCCCCCGAATCCACCAGATAAATACACGGCAGGCGGTTTTGCTGGGCAATGGTCTGCGCGCGCAGGTGTTTTTTTACCGTAAGCGGGTAGTACGAGCCGCCTTTGACCGTAGCGTCGTTGGCGATAATCATGCACTCCACGCCTTCGACCCGCCCGATGCCGGCGATCAGACCGGCAGCGGGGACGTCTTCGCCATACACCTGGTGGGCAGCCAGCGGGCTGAGCTCAAGAAACGGCGAACCGGTGTCCAGCAGCCGGTTGATCCGCTCACGGGGCAGCAACTTGCCCCGGGACGCATGGCGCTCCTGTGCTTTGACGCCGCCGCCTTGCTGGACCTGATTGAGCAACTGTCGCAGGGCATTGACCTGGCTGCGCAGGGCTTGGGCATTGGTCGCGAACTCAGCAGAGCGCACGTTGATCTGGGTCGTCAGAATGGCCATTGAAACTACTCCGAAAGAAAGTCGGGGCCGCAAGTCAGATGCCTCCACTCGCAGCTTGTCGCTTGAAGTCTGCAGCTCGCCCCGCGCCTATTTCGTTTCATTGAACAATTCGCGCCCGATTAACATGCGGCGGATCTCGCTGGTCCCGGCACCGATTTCGTAGAGTTTGGCGTCACGCAGCAGCCGGCCCGCGGGGAATTCGTTGATGTAACCATTGCCGCCGAGGATCTGGATCGTGTCCAGGGCCATTTGTGTAGCGCGCTCGGCGGAGTAGAGAATGACGCCGGCAGCATCCTTGCGCGTCGTCTCGCCACGCTCGCAGGCTTGGGCCACGGCATACAAATAAGCGCGGCTGGCATTGAGCTGGGTGTACATATCGGCGACCTTGCCCTGGATCAGCTGGAATTCACCGATGCTCTGGCCGAACTGCTTGCGGTCGTGAATGTAGGGCAGGACTACGTCCATGCAGGCCTGCATGATCCCGGTCGGTCCGCCGGAGAGCACCACGCGTTCGTAGTCCAGGCCACTCATCAACACCTTCACGCCGCCATTGAGCGCGCCCAGCAGGTTTTCTTCCGGCACTTGCACGTCGTCGAAGAACAGCTCGCAGGTGTTGGAGCCGCGCATGCCGAGCTTGTCGAACTTGCTGCCACGGGAGAAGCCTTTCCAGTCTCGCTCGACAATGAACGCACTGATGCCGTGGGCGCCTTTCTCCAGGTCGGTCTTGGCGTAGATCACGTAGGTGTTGGCGTCGGGGCCGTTGGTGATCCAGGTCTTGCTGCCGTTGAGCACGTAGCGGTCGCCGCGCTTGTCTGCGCGAAGCTTCATCGACACCACATCGGAGCCGGCATTGGGTTCGCTCATGGCCAGCGCCCCGATGTGTTCGCCGGAAATCAGCTTGGGCAGATAACGAGCCTTCTGTTCGGGATTGCCGTTGCGATTGATCTGGTTGACGCACAGATTCGAGTGCGCGCCGTAGGACAGTGCCACCGACGCCGACCCGCGACTGATTTCTTCCATGGCTACCACATGGGCCAGATAGCCCAGCCCGGCGCCGCCGTACTCTTCGCCGACGGTAATCCCCAACAACCCCATTTCACCGAACTTGCGCCACATGTCGGCGGGGAACAGGTTGTCTTGGTCGATCTGCGCCGCACGGGGGGCGATTTCGGCGGCGACGAAGTGCTGAACCTGATCGCGCAGCATGTCGATGGTTTCGCCGAGGGCAAAATTGAGGGTCGGGTAGTTCATGGTGCTGGAATTCCCTATTGTTTTTGGAGTGCTGTCTGGCAGCAATAATGGGTATCACCTTTACGTTAACGTAAGCCTTGGTGCAATGGGCTGTCAACGGGGAGAAAGCGCGGGAGAGGAGGGGATTGACGAATTAAATGACCAGACAGCACGAAGGGGAGCCGAGGCTCCCCTTCAAGTTTCTGTTGCATGCTCTTTTTTGTTTTTAGGCGGTCTGTTGTTGTTTTTGGCAACCGGCCTCTTTTGCGTTTTTGAGCTACCCCCAACCGGGGTTAAGAGCAAACGTATTTTTTTGAGCGCTGATGCTGCTTCTACTGCTGCTCGATGAGAGCAACTGTCCAACCAGTTCGGGAGCTACCTGAGGGTAGTTTTGTTGTTCTCTGCCCGGTTGTGAGGCCAAGGCCTCGAAAAGCGATCCACTCCAAAAAAATCTGTTAGCTGCGTCTCTGTCCGTGTTGTTCTTGTTGTGTCAGAGCCGATACGTTTTGTTTTTATTGGGTTACTGCAATTTGTTGTTTTTGTTATGCGATAGACAAAGCAGATGCCGTGCCAATTTTTTCAAAGTCTTTAAAAACAGCCACTTGGCAAATATTCCGGTATCCAGGGCAAGCTGTGAAGCCGGTCATTTGTTTCCGTGTTACCCGTTCAGCGACTTTCGATGCCGGTGAGGGTAACACTGTGTGACAAGTTGTCGCACCTTCAAACCGACAGACGTGCCTTCGCTACCCGTGACCCGCTGCTACGCTTTAGGGCCGCGCATATTTGCTGGCCCGCTGAAATCAGCTTGTCCAGGTCAATACCGGTGTCGATTCCCAGGCCGTTGAGCATGTACAACACATCCTCGGTCGCGACGTTACCGGTCGCGCCTTTGGCATACGGGCAGCCGCCAAGCCCTGCGACAGAACTGTCAAACACCTCGATCCCCTCCAGCAAACTGGCATAGATGTTGGCCAGCGCCTGACCGTAAGTGTCGTGAAAGTGCCCGGCCAACCGATCACGCGGGACTTGCCGGCTTACCACCTCGAAAAGCGCTCGCGTCGCACCGGGCGTGCCTGTACCGATGGTGTCACCTAGAGAGACTTCATAGCAGCCCATCGCGGCCAGTTGACCGGCCACCGCCGCCACCTGCGCGGATGACACGTGGCCTTCATAGGGGCAGCCAAGCACGCAGGACACATACCCGCGCACTTGCACCCCATGCAAGTGCGCTAATTCCATCAGCGGCATGAACCGCTCCAGGCTTTCGCTGATTGAGCAGTTGATATTGCGCTGTGAGAAGGCTTCCGATGCTGCCGCGAAAACGGCCACCTCTTTCACGCCTGCAGCAAGCGCGTCTTCCAGTCCCCTCAGATTGGGCGCCAGTGCTGCGTAGGTCACTCCGGCTTTGCGCTGGATCTGCGCAAACACCTCGGCGGAGCCTGCCATCTGGGGCACCCATTTGGGTGAGACGAAACTGCCCACCTCGATGTAGTGCAGTCCGGCATCACTAAGGGCATCCACCAGCGTCACCTTGTCGGCAACGCTGATCGGCAACGATTCGTTCTGTAAACCGTCTCGTGGACCCACTTCAACCAGACGAACGCGGGCGGGAAGGGACATGGTGGCTATCGCTCCTGAACGTGAGTGTTATTTTAGGTATTTGGCACAACTAACTGATTTATATCGGCTTTACACAGGGCTTGCTTACAGCGCTCTTCCGCCGTATCCAGTTCGAGTTGCATCTGCTGTATGTCGAGCAATTGCTGATCAAGCTGGGCGCGGCGCTCGGTAATCTTTCCGAGCATGGTGTTGAGCTGTTTGTGATTGCCGCCTTCCGGGTCGTACAGGCCAATCAGATCCCGGCATTCGGCCAATGAAAATCCAATTCGCTTGCCGCGCAGTATCAACCTCAACGTGACCTTGTCGCGGGCTGTATAGATACGTTCCAGACCACGCCGTTCGGGCGTCAACATGCCTTGCTCTTCGTAAAAGCGGATGGTGCGGGTAGTGATGTCCAGCTCGCGAGCCAGATCGGAAATGCTGTAAGTCTGGGTGGTCATGGAGTGCAAGCTCAGGCGTGATGGCGAAGAGCTAAGCTACGGCGCCCTTGACGTTAACGTCAAGCTGGAGCGGCCTAAATGCAGCGCGGGATGCGCGCCACATTTTCCAGAATCGGGCTATCGCTTAAGTATTACCTTGTAAATCATTGGCTTGTAGTCAACAGATCATGCGTTTTCTAACTTCTTATCATTGGCCGTTACCCATTGGCACAGCTCAATGATCTGCTCGCGCATCCATCGGTTGGCCGGATCCTGGTCAGTGCTTTCATGCCAATACAGGTGGCTTTCCACTGTGGGCACGTCGTTCACCGGCAAATAGACGTAGTGCAAGTCATTACGCCGGGCAAAGCGCTCGGGGACGGTCATCACCATGTCGGTCTGCTGCAGCACTTGCGAGGCCATCAGGTAATGCTGCGAGCGCAGGGCGATCTTGCGCTGAATGCCCATCTTGCCCAACGCCAGGTCCACATGGCCCAGTCCTGCACGGCGGCTGGAGATGTGGATGTGGGTCAGCCCCAGGTAGTCGTCCAGAGTAATCGGGTTCTTTCCGGCCAGGGGATGGGCCTTACGCATGGCGCAGACATATCTGTCTTCCATCAGCTTGACGTGACGCACTTGTGGGTCGGTATTGAGCGGCGCGTCAATGGCGAAATCAAGACGCCCGGCCGCCAGTTCCTTGGTGGTCTCACGACGTTTGGACAGAAAGCTTTCGATGACCACCGCAGGCGCCAGGCGGCGCAGGCGCTGAAACAGCGAGGGCAGAATCACCGCTTCGGTCAGGTCGGTCATGCTGATGCGGTAGTTCTTGTTGGCCTGCAGCGGGTTGAAAATGCGGCTTTCCTGCACAGAGACCCGCAGCAACGACAGTGCGTTGCGCACCGGGCCGATGATGTTCTGCGCCATAGGCGTGGGCACCATGCCTTGGGCGGTGCGCACGAACAGGGGATCATTGAAGGTCTCACGCAGACGCGCCAGGGCGTTTGACACCGCAGGCTGGGTAATGCCGACGATCTGACCGGCGCGGGTCAGGTTGGCTTCGGTGTAAATGGCGTCAAAGACAATAAAGAGATTGAGATCGACCTTGCTCAGGTTCATTGCTGCGCGCCTCGTGCTGTTTTTGTTTTGGTTGAATCGCCCGATCATATATCGGTTATGAATGTTAATACACGCTGAGAATAGGTTAGATAAATGATGAGCGCTGTTCTAGCATCGCCAGCAAGACCCAATAACCTCCCGGAAGGTAGTTGCCCATGGATTTCGCTTACTCCCCCAAGGTTCAGGCGCTGCGTGAGCGCGTAACAGCGTTCATGGACGCCCATGTTTACCCCGCAGAGCCGGTGTTTGAGCGTCAGGTGGCTGAAGGTGATCGCTGGCAACCAACTGCCATCATGGAAGACCTCAAGCTCAAGGCCAAGGCGGAGGGGCTATGGAACCTGTTTCTACCGGAGTCGGAATTGGGTGCCGGCCTGACCAATCTGGAATACGCGCCGTTGGCGGAAATCATGGGCCGTTCGTTGTTGGGCCCCGAGCCCTTCAACTGCTCAGCGCCGGACACCGGGAACATGGAGGTGCTGGTGCGATACGCCAGCGAAAGCCAGAAGCAACAGTGGCTTGAGCCGTTGCTGCGCGGCGAAATTCGCTCGGCCTTTGCGATGACCGAGCCGGACGTTGCATCGTCGGATGCCACCAACATGGCCGCCCGCGCTACCCGAGAGGGTGATGAGTGGGTGATCAACGGCCGCAAATGGTGGACATCCGGCGCCTGCGATCCGCGCTGCAAGATCATGATTTTCATGGGATTGAGCGACCCGGATGGCCCACGTCATCAGCAGCATTCAATGATTCTGGTGCCCACTGATACCCCCGGTGTGAAAATCGTTCGTCCGCTGCCGGTATTCGGCTACGACGATGCCCCCCATGGCCACGCCGAAGTGCTGTTTGAAAACGTCCGCGTGCCGTACGAAAACGTACTGCTGGGCGAGGGACGCGGTTTTGAAATTGCTCAGGGACGGCTGGGGCCTGGCCGCATTCACCATTGCATGCGTTCGGTGGGCATGGCCGAGCGCGCACTGGAACTGATGTGCAAGCGTTCGGTGCAGCGCACGGCGTTCGGTCGTCCGTTGGCGCGGCTGGGCGGCAATATCGACAAGATCGCCGATTCACGCATGGAAATCGACATGGCGCGCCTGCTGACGCTCAAGGCGGCGTACATGATGGACACGGTAGGTAACAAGGTCGCCAAAAGCGAGATCGCTCAGATCAAGGTGGTGGCGCCTAACGTCGCGCTGCGGGTAATCGACCGGGCGATCCAGATTCATGGCGGAGCGGGGGTGTCGGGGGATTTCCCCCTGGCTTATATGTACGCCATGCAGCGTACGTTGCGCCTGGCCGATGGGCCGGATGAGGTGCATCGCGCGGCGATTGGCAAGCATGAAGTCGGCAAATACGTGCCCAGGGAGATGATGCGCAGCGAGCATCGTTAAATCGCAGTACCAGCCTCTGCCGGGTGCGGCCCGTTCCAACGGAGTCCGGTTGGAGCGGGGCTTGCCCGCGCAGCTTTCAGCACAATGCCTGCAGGCGTTCGCAGCTCACTCCACCCACACCTCAACCCGCCGGTTCTTGAATCTGCCCTCATCAGCGTCGTTGGCCGCCACCGGCATTTCATCGCCCAGACCCAGCACGTCCCGCAGTACCACATTGCTTTTGAGCAACTCCCGGCGCACCGCCATAGCGCGCAGTTTTGACAAAAGCTGCGCTCTGGCTGAGTCATCTTTGGTATCGCCGAAGCCGACCAGAGTGACCCGCTGATTAAGCTGGTCATGGTCTTTCAGATAATCCACCACCCGCTGCACATCCAGCCGGGCCTTGTTGTCCAGGGCGGCGCTGCCCTGGGCAAAACGAAAATTAACCGAAAGCCGTTCGCCATCCCTCGTCAGGTTCTGATACTGCGCCGGCATTTCCGGTGTGGCTCGCACCTTGACCGCTTGCACGGTCTGCGCGACAAAGCCGGTTTTCGCGACAATGGCCTGACCGGCGGGGCTCTGAGTAAAGCGCACCAAAGCCTTGGCCCAGCGCTGGCCGGACTGCGGCGGCAGATAGAAATACAAACGGCGCGACAGCGGATAGTCCTCGGTGGCAATCAAACCGACGGTGGGCAGCATCGGCTTGGAATTACCATCGATAACCGCCACGGCCTTGGCTCGGCGCACGTAGGGCAGGCCGATAAAACCGATGCCTTGACGGTCCTGACTGACCGCGTCGGACAGTTGTTCGCTGGACTCGAATCGCTTGGCATCACGCACCAGCGCTTTGCCGGACTTGGCCAGCACCAGCTCGTTGAAGGTGTCGTAGGTGCCCGATTTTTGATCGCGGGCATACACATGGATCGTACCCGGCGCGCCACCCAGTTGCTGCCAGTCCGGGATTTCTCCAGAGAATACCTGCGCCAGTTGAGTGATGCTCAGCGCCCGCAACGGATTGTTCGGATGCAGGATGACCGCAACGCCATCAATGGCGATGACGTGTTCGGCTTCATGACTTTTTAGTTCACCAAGCGCGTTTAACTCTTTGATTTCGCTTTCTTTGATGGGTCTGGACGATGCCGCAAGGTCCGCTTGATGTGCCTTCAATGCTGCGAATCCGGTGCTGGAGCCGTGGGCGGCGATGTCGACACTGACCGCCTGGCCTGCGCTGGTATGGCCGGTGATGCGGGTTTCATTAGGCTGCAAACCAGAGGTTGTTTCGATGGAGAGCAGACCTTGCTCAGCCATCAGGCCTTCAATCAGGGAAGGGCCCAGTTGCGCGCCAATGGTGTTGGAACCCTGCATCCGCAAAGCGGGCGATCCATCAAGTGGAATGGGCAGAGCAGCCTGCGCCGCCAGCGGCAGAGCGCCGAGCAGCAGAGCGTGGAAGGTTCGAATACATAACGTACGCAGCATCTGCAACATCTTCTTCTGTTGGGCGCAAAGCCGAGAGAATAAGACGGATAGGTGACTGCTATGTGACAACCCGGGGATATGAACTACCGACTTGTAGGAGCCCACTTGTTGGCGAGGCGGTCAGTGCGGTGGGTCAGTGCCGACGCCTCGCGAAAAAGTTCGCTCCTACGGGGCTTGCAGACCTCTTAGCTCAGCTCAAGCCAGATCGGCGCATGGTCCGACGGCTTTTCCATGCTGCGCAGATCGTAATCCACGCCGGCGGCCTTGATTCGCGGCTGCAAACCGTGGGAGGCCATGATCAGGTCAATCCGCAGGCCGCGCTTGGGTTCGTCCTCGAAACCGCGGCTGCGGTAGTCGAACCAGCTGAACTGGTCGATCACTTCCGGGTACAAATGGCGGAAGCTGTCCACCAGTCCCCAGCTCTTGAGTTTGCCCATCCACTCGCGCTCTTCCGGCAGAAAGCTGCACTTGCCGGTTTTCAGCCAGCGTTTGGCATTATCCGGGCCAATGCCGATGTCGCTGTCTTCCGGCGAAATATTAACGTCGCCCATCACTATCAACGCCTGATCGTTGCTGAAACGCGTCTCCAGCAATTGCTGCAGATCGGCATAGAAGCGTTGCTTGGCGGGGAATTTGGTCGGGTGGTCGCGGCTCTCGCCCTGAGGGAAATAGCCATTCATGACGGTCACCGGCACCCCGTTGCGGTCAGCGTAGGTGCCCCAGATAAAACGCTTTTGTGATTCTTCATCGTCCGTGTCAAAGCCCTTGTGCAGAGCGATGGGCGGCAGTCGCGAGAGCAAGGCGACGCCGTAATGGCCTTTCTGCCCATGAAAGTGCACGTGGTAGCCCAGCGCTTCGATTTCCGCCTGGGGGAACTGCTCGTCGGAGACCTTGGTTTCCTGCAGACCGATGACGTCCGGCTGATGCTTTTCGATCAGCGCCGCCAGCTGATGCGGACGGGCGCGCAGGCCGTTGATGTTGAAAGAAACAATTTTCATGGGCGGCAGTCCTGGCAAAAAAGCAAAAGGCGATGCTAGCCGACCTTAAGCGGCAGGGCCAGCGTGGGGTCGCCGGCCAGGGCGGCTGCTACGCTCAAGGGTAGCCAGGCGAAATTAGCCTGAACTGTCATCGTCAGCCCGGACTCCAAGCGGGTAGCCAAGACGCTGCTGTACAGGGCGCGTCGTCACTATGAGGTCGTACCCATGCCTGAATCTGCCCTTGCTCGCGCGCAAATCCGTCAGCTGGACAGCGGATATTCCCGCGAGGCGCGGTCTCTGCTGTATCAGGCCTACCGGCACGAACCGAGCTTTGCCTACCTCTTCGAATCCGGGCGCGCGGGCTACGAACACCGGGTCCGCGCTACTGTGCGTGAACTGGTTAAGCAGCATTTTCTGCAGGACATGCCGGCGCTGGGGCTGTTCGTCGACGATCGGCTGATCGGCGTTGCTCTGATCGCACCCCCGTCACGGCGCCTGGGAATTACCGAGAGCTGGGCCTGGCGTTTGCGGATGATCATGAGCACCGGATTGCGCTGCACTCAACGTTATCTGGAGTACTACCACGCGGTGCTGGCGTGCCTGCCATCGGACGCCGTGCATGTATTGCCGCTGTTGGGCATTCATCCTGATTTTCAGG